>TARA_B110000003_G_scaffold49690_2_pt1 | contig 12512 bp, 7 predicted proteins | sample TARA_B110000003 | Tara Oceans TARA_B110000003 (sample SAMEA4396424) | marine metagenome | biome: Westerlies Biome; feature: [SRF] surface water layer (ENVO:00010504); material: water (ENVO:00002006), including particulate matter (ENVO:01000060) such as... | depth 5 m
CTACGACATTGTCAGTCGCACACTGGATTCCGGTGACGCCGTAGACGCAGAAGAAATCTGATGGCCCGAATCCTTCTGATCGACACCTCCACCAAACAGTGCTCTGTGGCTGTGGCACAAAATGGAAAAGCGATGGCCTGGCGAGAAGAAAGAACCGATGGATACGTCCACGCGGAACGACTCATGCCATTGATTGAAGAGGTATTGAAAGACGTGGCATGGGAACACAAATCACTGCAAGCCATCGCCGTCACAGGAGGGCCTGGTTCCTTTACGGGACTTCGGATTGGAGTGGCAACGGCCAAAGGCTTGTGCCAAGGATGGAACGTCCCTTTGATTGCCTTGGAAAGCACCGCTCTTCTCGCGGCGCAAGGAAAGCGACTGGACCCCACCCCACAAACGCGCATTGGCATGATTGACGCCAGGAGAATGGAGGTCTATGCGGCGACGTACGCCGATGATGGGACATGTCTTGAGGAGGTGGAACCTGTAGAGGTAGACCAAACCCCCGACCATTGGACGGGTCCAGGTCAATTCATCGGCGATGGGGCCGTCAAGTGTGAGGGGATCCTCGCTGGAGCTGGGCGGCAATTTGAAGAGGCGTGGCCGCTCGCTCGGGACGGGGCCCAACTTGCCGATCATGCATTTCAGGAAGGTCATTTTGAAGATCTGGGCTCTTACGAACCCAAGTATGTAAAGGCGTTCAAAGCCGGTGCACCCAAGGACCCCTTGGGCCTGCGCTCATCCATACAAATGTGGTGGTTCGCATGGGTGTTCATGTTGTTTTCTTGCGCTTCATGTGGAGAACAGCAACAGTACATTCCCTACGTTCCAGTCAACTTTCAAATCGATCTGAACCTCCCCGCGTACAACACACTGAATTTTCCCGGAGAGGCCATTGCACTGCCAGGGGGGTCCAAGGGGCTCTACATCTATAGGTTCACACTCGATGAGTTCGTCGTGCTCGACCGGCATGCCACGTTCGACATTCCTTTGGGTTGTCAGGTCGCCTTGGAAGACGACAATGTCACACTGCGCGACGACAGCGATTGCAGCGAAAGTGAATGGCTCATGCTCGACGGGACGGTGATGACCGGTCCGGCGACGCTGCCCTTGCACCGCTACCGCACTTCCTTGAATGGCTCGATTTTGAGCATCTTCAACTGAAGAACAAGGATTGTAGAAAAACCTGGGCACAAAAAACCCCACCGACTCGGCAGGGTTTTTTTGCAGCCCATCGAAGATGAATCAGTATCGGTAGGCCTCGCCTTTGAAAGGTCCTTGGACCTCCACACCGATGTAGTCTGCTTGGTCCTTCGACAATTCATCGATTTCCACACCAATTTTGGCCAAGTGCAAACGTGCCACCTTCTCGTCCAAGTGCTTGGGCAAGGTATACACGCTGTTTCCGTAGGCATCTGAATTGGTCCAAAGCTCAATTTGAGCTATGGTTTGGTTGGTGAAGGATGCTGACATCACGAAGCTTGGGTGGCCCGTGGCGCAACCCAAGTTGACCAAGCGGCCTTCTGCCAACAAAATGATGTCTTTGCCATCCACAGTGTACATGTCGACTTGTGGTTTGACCGTATCCTTTGTCTCTCCGAAGTTGTCGTTGAGCCAAGCCACGTCAATTTCATTGTCGAAGTGGCCGATGTTGCAAACGATGGTCTTGTCTTTCATCGCGCTGAAATGTGCACCGGCAACGATGTCCTTGTTGCCCGTGGCTGTCACCACAATGTCTGCTTCCGCCACAGCGTCGAGCATCTTCTTTACTTCGTATCCCTCCATCGCAGCCTGCAAGGCGCAGATGGGATCGACCTCTGCAACAATTACGCGGCAACCAGCGTTGCGAAGGGACTCAGCTGAGCCTTTTCCGACATCACCAAAACCTGCTACGACAGCCACCTTTCCAGCCATCATCACGTCCGTCGCGCGACGGATGGCATCCACACAAGACTCGCGGCAACCGTACTTGTTGTCGAACTTCGACTTGGTCACAGAATCGTTGACGTTGATGGCGGGCATGGTCAAAGTGCCATTCTTTTCGCGGTCGTACAGACGAAGCACACCTGTGGTTGTTTCCTCAGAGATGCCTTTGATGCCAGCCGCCAATTCAGGGTGGTCGTTCAAGACCACATTGGTCAAATCACCTCCATCGTCGAGGATCATGTTGAGGGGCTTGCGCTCCTCTCCAAAGAACAGGGTTTGTTGGATGCACCACTCGTATTCCTCCTCTGTCATTCCTTTCCAGGCGTAGACAGGAATACCTGCTGCTGCAATGGCCGCTGCTGCATGGTCCTGGGTGGAGAAAATGTTGCACGAGGACCACGTCACGTCTGCACCTAGTTCCACGAGGGTTTCGATCAATACAGCTGTTTGGATGGTCATGTGGAGGCAACCGGCAATGCGGGAGCCCGCGAGAGGCTTGGACGCACCGTATTCTTCACGAAGGGCCATCAAACCTGGCATCTCTGCCTCGGCCAATGTAATTTCTTTGCGTCCCCATTCAGCAAGGCTCATGTCCTTGACTTTGTAGGGGAGGGTAAGGGTAGGAGTTGTATTTCCCATGTTTTGTGTCATTTAGCGTTGCAAAAATAGGCAACACGAGGTCATTTCTCATCGAGGTCAAACCCCGTTACTTTGCATCCATGCCTCGCTTTGCGCTGCCAAACCAACCCATCTCTCCTCAACTTGTTCTCTGGAAGCTTTCTGAAGAAGAGTTCGAGGGCATGTACCCATGGGCACACTTTTTCCCCGAAAGGCCAACAAGTGACCTCCCTTTGTTGCGCCAAAAAGAACATGTCGCCGTCCTATTGGCGACCCAAGCATTGCTCGGCCATCCCCATTGGCACCTCCGTCATAACAAGGATGGGAAACCCTTTATTGTGCCAAACGCATCACCTGTGACATGGTCGTCGTTTGGGGTGAGTCACCACACCACAGAGGATGGCGCCACATGGGCTGTCGTTGGGGTCTGGGAGAACGACACAACAGGAGGTTTGGACCTTGTGGAAATCAAGGACCCCCGGATCCAAAGGGTGGCGCCACGCATCATGTCAACGAAAGAATGCGAGGAATTCATGGGGCTTGAGCCATGGGTGTGGGCGTCCAAAGAAGCCATGTTCAAAGGCCATGGCCCCAAATTGGACTACCGCAAAGAACTTTCCATCACTGCAATCGAGGAGCTGAAAGGCACCATCCATGGCAGCGTCAAAGGGAGCCAATGGCATGGATGTGCCCTTGAGGCAGTGCCCGGGTTGTTGTTGGTATGGTCGAGCTCTGTCCCCAAATGAGCCTTTTCACACTGGGGCTACTGGATACGAAAAAAGGGACCCGTGGGGTCCCTTTTTTTCGAGTCGTAACGCTCTGTTAAAGGCGTTCGACGCCTTTGTGGCGGCGCTCAGTGCTGACCGACAGTTTCTTGCGGCCTTTGCGGCGGCGTGAGCTAAGAACGTTTCGGCCTGCAGCAGTTGCCATGCGCTTGCGAAACCCGTGCTTGTTGCGTCGTTTCCGTACGGAAGGTTGGAATGTCCTTTTCATCTTTGCTCTTGTTACCCGTTAAGGGACGGCAAATGTAGTGAAGCCTTTGCGTTCCTCCAAAGCCTTTGGTCGACATTCTAGGTACAAAGTTCGCATTCCGCGGCTTGGACGGGCCTTAACTTCGAGCCCAGAACCACGAATTTCTCTTCTTCATGGCATACGGCCACCCTCCACATCCGGGACATCGCCCCTCCAATGGGGAAGACCCATCTCCCAAAAAACGCTTTCAGTTCCAGGACCTGCGGGGGTTTGGGCGGATGAAAAAATATTTACGGCCCTACATCGGACACTTTGCTGCAGGGCTAATTGTGATGACCATTTCTGGGGGATTGACTTTGGCCATTACCCGTCTCTGGGGGCAACTGGGAGGGGTGGGTACCACAGGTGCAGCAGGGGAACTGCCTTTCATGGGCATCGCCTTGGACGACTTGGCTTCTATTGGTTGGGCCTTGCTCATTGTCCTTGTTGTTCAATCCTTGTTTTCATTCGTGCGCGTCTTGCTTTTTGCAGATATGACAGAAAAAATGATGCTCTCCATGCGTCAAGATGCGTTTGATGCACTGGTCAGTATGCCCATGGCGTTTTACGACGCCCGTCGCGTCGGGGACCTGAACAGCCGAATCAGTGCGGATGTCACCACCATCCAGGACATCTTCACCGTCACATTGGCGGAACTCTTTCGCGGACTGATTTTGATTGTAGGGGGCATCGTTGCCCTCTCCTACTTCTCAGTCGAGCTTACGCTATGGATGCTCGGCACGTTGCCCGTGATGATTGTTGCAGCTGTAGTCTTCGGACGTTTCATCCGAAAATTGTCCAAGAAAACGCAAGACGAGGTTGCGGCCTCCAACGTCGTGGTCCAAGATGTCTTGACTGCCATTGTCAGCGTCAAGAGTTATGCGAATGAATGGCTGGAGCGCGGGAAATACGGGAGGCACGCCATCGAAATCAAATCCCTTGCCATGCGCGGAGCGCTTTGGCGTGGAACCTTTGCAAGCTTCATCATCCTGTTTTTGTTTGGTGCCATCACCTTGATCATTTTCAAAGGTGCAGACCTGATGCAACAAGGAGAGCTGGCAAGCGAGCACTTCTTCTCCTTCTTGCTCATGACAGGACTTGTGGCGGGCAGCATCGGTGGAATGGCGGCACAGTTCAGCGCATTGCAACGCGGACTTGGCGCCATAGAATCGATCATGGACATTGTCGAGCAAGACCGCGAGGTCGAAGACTTGGACGTCCCCACCCCACATCTTTCCCTTCGCCATGCGGTGGTCTTTGAGGATGTTCACTTCAAGTACCCCCAGCGGCCGGATGTCCCTGTCCTTCAAGGCATGAACCTCAAGGTCGAACCGGGACAGCAAATCGCATTGGTGGGCACCAGTGGCGCCGGAAAAAGCACCGTAGCCTCCCTCCTGCTTCGGTTTCACCACCCCGACTCAGGCACCATAAAAGTGGGAGAACACCACGCCCATGACCTCGATTTGCGGGGGTACCGGCAGCAAGTGGCCTTCGTGCCACAAGAGGTGATTTTGTTCGGCGGAGACTTGCGCAGCAACATCCGTTACGGTGACCCCAAGGCTTCTGAATCTCAGGTCATTGAGGCGGCCAAAAAGGCCTATGCATGGAATTTCATCCAAGAGTTTCCTGAAGGACTTGACACCTTGGTCGGCGAACGGGGTGTTCAGCTTTCAGGCGGTCAGCGGCAACGAATCGCGATCGCCAGGGCCATCCTAAAGGACCCGGATCTTTTGATCCTGGACGAAGCCACCAGCGCACTCGACAGCACTTCTGAACGTGAAGTCCAAGCCGCCTTAGATGCATTGATGGAAGGCCGGAGCTCCCTGGTCATCGCGCATCGATTGAGTACCGTGAAAAACGCTGACCGCATCTGCGTCATGGAGTCAGGCAGGGTGGTGGAAGAAGGGAGCCACGACGCCTTGATGGCCAAAGAGGGCACGTATGCCAGGCTAGTCGAGAACCAGGAACTTGTATCACAAGGCTAATTGGGTCGGACTCAAAGTGTATTTTCGCCTTCATGGCCAAGACGAAAAAAGCACTCATCACAGGAATCACAGGGCAGGATGGGGCCTACTTGACGGAGCTTCTGCTGGAAAAAGGATATGAAGTCCATGGGGTCAAAAGGCGGGCATCCCAGCTGAATACGGACCGCATTGATCACCTCTACCAAGACCCACATGAATCCAATGTTCGCCTGAAATTGCATTACGGCGACTTGGTGGACAGCACCAACTTGATCCGCATCGTTCAGGAAGTCAAGCCCGATGAAATTTACAATTTGGCGGCCCAAAGCCACGTTCAAGTCAGTTTCGAAACCCCGGAATACACGGCCGATGCAGACGCCCTTGGCACCCTTCGGTTGCTCGAAGCGATTCGGATTTTGGGGTTGGAAAAAACATGCCGATTCTACCAGGCAAGCACCTCTGAGCTGTACGGGATGGTCCAAGAAGTGCCGCAATCCGAAACAACGCCCTTTTACCCGAGAAGCCCTTATGGCGTGGCGAAGTTGTACGCGTATTGGATTGTCAAGAACTACCGCGAGTCGTATGGAATGCATGCGAGCAACGGCATCTTGTTCAACCACGAAAGTCCGCGACGTGGCGAGACCTTCGTGACCCGAAAAATCACACGTGCAGCGGCCCGCATCAAACTGAGGATGCAGCAATGTCTTCACCTGGGCAATTTGGACGCTCAACGAGATTGGGGACACGCCAGGGATTATGTGGAAGGCATGTGGCGCATGCTCCAGCAAGACCAACCGGGCGACTACGTCTTGGCCACAGGAGTGACCACCTCCATCCGAGATTTTGTCACTTTGGCGTTCGAAGAAGTGGACATCACTTTGTCTTGGAGGGGCGAAGGAGCAGAGGAAGAAGGGTATTGCCCTGAAACTGGAAACGTGTTGGTGAAAGTGGATCCCCGGTATTTCCGTCCCGCCGAAGTCGAACTCTTGATGGGCGATGCCTCAAAGGCAAAGCGAGACTTGGGATGGACCGCCACCACCCCCTTGAACGAACTCTGTCGAGAAATGGTCCAAAGCGACCTTGCCTTGTTTGAGAAAGATGCGTTCCTTCAAGCCGCTGGCCACAGCGTTACAAAGCCCTCGGAGCACTAAGCTCATCGGAGATCGATGGAACCACTGCCACGCAGTCTTCCCGACAGGCGGAGCACCTGCCAATGGGCGGCATTCCATGCCTGAACTGCCGCCAATTCAGACGCCTTGGCTTGAAGAAGCGCCACATCCAGTGCGCGAAAATCCAGTGCATTGAGGGATCCATTTTGATAACGATCGGCCCCCAAGGAAGCAGAAATCTCGGCGTTTTGTCGTCTTTGTTTGGACAACGACCAAAGCGCAAGTGCTGTGGAACGCTGGTCCCAAGCTTGCAGAAGGGCTGAACGGACCTCGAGGGTGAGTCTTTCCTGGTCCATTGCCGCCAAATCCACTTGAATTTGAGCTTCCTGAATCGCCCGCTTGGTAGCCCCTCCGTTGAACAAGTTGAAATTCAACGTCAGCGAGGCACCATAATTGGTGACATTGGATTGAATGTCACCGTTGGCATATGGGTTGAACACCAATCCATCAGGAAAATCCGACACTGCACGTGAGGCTCCAAGGGTTTGGCCCCAGTTTGCTGCAAAGCCCAGCACTGGCCAAAGCTGGGCTTGGGCTTGGTCCACTCCCGTATTGGCAATGGCGCCTGCCAAAACGGCATTTTGAAGGGCAGAATTGTCCGACATCAATTGGGACATCGTCGCCTCCATGTCGCCCATGGTTTGAGGTGTGCCCAAGTCGGACTCCAAGGTCCATTCGGTATTCTCCTCTTGGACCATCAAGACATTCAAATTGCGCCTGGCCGCTCGGGCAGCAGAGGCCTGACGGAGCCAGGTCGAGCTGTCGTTGATCAAAGCGTTTTCAAATTGCAGCCGGTCGAACGTGCCTGCGGTGCCCAACTCCTCTGCAGCGCCTATCCGCAACAGTCGCTGACGGGTCAAGTCCATCGCCACAGCCAACACGTCTGCGCTGCGCTCCTGGACCAGGAGGTTGTCGTAGGCATTGAGCACAGCTTGCACCGTGGATTCCATGACCAGTTGTACGTTGCCTGATGCCTGCTCCGTCAACAAATCCAAACGCTTCTTGGTGGCGAACATGCCCATCCCATCAAACAAGGTCCACTGCGCTTGAAGTCCTGGCGACAGTGACTGGGACTCCGTAGCGATGGGCAAGAAAGTGGAAGGGTTCTGCGTCTGATCGATGACACTGCTGCCAGCACCCACACTCCCACCGATGCGCGGAAGGGCACCCACGGCCCCCCAAGCATTGTTGAGTGCTGCTCCCGCTTCATTGACCAAGGCCATCTGCACCCCAAAGTTCCGTTCCAAGGCGATCGCCACAGCTTCTTCCCTGAGCAAGTTGGGGGCCAAGGACGACTGTGCATGCACATCCACGGGGGACATCCCGAGTCCCAAGGCTAGGCCCACCGAGGCCCAGGTTCCAATTTTGGCCCCCATACCTCCTTGCTCTCGCACTGCAGGCTCTGCCGCCTCTCGATCCAACCAATCGCCTCTTTTTACCCACACCCATGACCTGTGCAGTGGGTTGATCCAAAGGAGGTAAATCGGCAACAAGACCAAAATCACCACCGTGACGAAGAGCAAACCAAAGGCCACAGAAATCGCCATGGGGATCAAGAATTGGGCCTGAAAACTCTTGTTGAGCATCAATGGCGCCAGGCCAGCAACTGTGGTGACAGACGTCAACAAGATTGGACGAAAACGGCTCATTCCAGCTTCCCATATCGCTTGACGCACCTCCAAACCATCCCGCAAATAGTTGTTGAATGCCGTCACAAAAACAAGGGCGTCGTTCACCAAAATGCCCACCAAAGCAATGCAACCCAAGAGACTGAACAAGCTGATTTGGGCCCCCAAGAGCCAATGGCCCAAGCTAATCCCAATCAATCCAAAAGGAATGAGACCAAACACCGCTGCCCCTTGCAAGGGACTTCGAAACGTCAAAATGATTACAAAAAGCATCAGGGCAAAAATGAGTGGCATGATGGCCTGGATGCTGGTTTGGCTCTTGGCCTGTTCCCTGTTTTGTCCCTCATAGCTCGCGCGAATGGCTGGGTATCTGGACAGGATGTTGGGAAGGACATTCTCCTTGATGTCTGCATTGGCATCGCTTGCACTGACCCCTGGGCCCGACAAGTCTGCACTCACCTGGACTTCGCGTTCCCCATACAGTCGATTGATGGCGGTGATGCCTTGCACCTCCCTCACATCGGCCACCTCTTCCAACGGCACCAAACTGCCATTCGAGGTTCGGATTCGGTAGCGCATCAGATGGCTCAAGGACGCACGGTCCTGTTCTGCCAACCGCACCCAAACCCGGACTTCATCACGGCCACGTTGAAGCCTCTGGACTTCACTCCCAAAGAATCCTTGGCGCACCTGCGACATGATGTCAGCGGCTGTTAGCCCCAATTGACGGGCACGCGGATGGGGGAAAACCTCCAACTCCTGAAGGCCACGTTGGTTGTTGTCGGTGACATCTTTCAAGTCTTCCCGCAACAACATGGCCGCCTTCAATTCCTCCGTTGCCAGGGAAAGCTCCTCCAAATTGCTCCCCAACAAAGACACCGATACAGGCCTTCCAAATGGAGAGAAACCAGCGAAGCTGAGGTTTTCAGCACCATACACCGTACCTACTTTTTCACGAAGCATCGCACTGATATCGGTGCTGCGCTGGGTCCTTCGCTCCCCATCCAAGAGCTGTATGTTGATGCGGCCTGTATGGGCATTGGGGCCGATGCGTTTGTCAACGGCCAAGATCACCTCCAAGCTATCCTCTCGCTCTGCACTCAATGCTTGGTTGACCTCCCAAACCGCGGTCTCGATGTCGTTCAATTCGCGCAACGTAATCTCCTCTCTCGTTCCACTCGTCATGGACAAACTCACCGTCAAATTGTCGGATTCGATGAAGGGGAAGAAAGTCGTCTTGACCAAGCCACTGCCAATCAAGCCCGGCACGCTGACCAAAAAAAGTGCGACAATCGCGGAAAAGGTCACCCATGGTTGGTCCAAAGCAAAGCGCAGCACGGGGGCATAGACCTTTCTTTTGAGACCATCCATCAAGTTGCGCATGGTGCGCTCCAATTTGTTGGGCTTCCAGTCTCTGCGCAGGGCCTTGCTGTGGCCCACGTGCGCCGGCAAAATGAAAGCACCTTCAACCAAGCTGAACAGCAAAGTCAGCATAATGACGGTCGCCATGTCCCCGAAGAAATCTCCCAATTGTCCCTCGATGAAAAAGAACGAAGCGAAGGCCACCATGGTGGTGACAATGGCAGAAAATACCGCTGGCAAAACCTCCATGGTGCCATCGATGGTCGCTGTGTATTGGTCCTTGCCCATCTCAAAATGCCGGTAGATGTTTTCCGCAATCACAATCCCATCGTCCACCAAAATTCCAATCACCAAGATCATGCCAAACAGGCTGATGACGTTGATGGTCACCCCAGCCACGCCAGCAAAAATGAACATACCTGCGAAGGACACTGGGATGGCCAGTGCCACCCAAAAGGCCAAACGGATGTTCAGAAACAGCGCAAGCAAAATCACCACCAACAAAAACCCAATCACTCCATTGTTCACGAGCAGCTCAATGCGTTGGTTCAGCACCACAGAGCTGTCCCTGATGATGTCGAGGTGGAGGCCTGTGCCCACCGCCTCGGCCTGTTCATTGTAGGCGGTGATGTAATTCCGCGCCAATTCCGTTACCTCCAGAATGCTTTCTGTGGTGAGGTTGTTGACAGTCACCACCACCGATGGCTGTCCGTTGTACCAGCTTCGGGACGGATCGTTGTCCGCCCATCGGTCATGAACCTGGGCCACATCAGACAATCGAACCACCCTGCCCTCGAGGTTGGAGCGGACAACTATGTCCTCCAGGGACTCCGCATCATACCCACGAAAACGTCCCCGAACAATCCACTCCTCACGGTCCGTTTTCAAACGCCCTCCCGTGGTCTCAATGTTCGCTGACCGAATTGCGGCGGACACCTCCGTCAAGGTCATGTTCAACTCGGTCAAACGATCCGCGCGGATGGCCACTTCCACTTCTTCGCCGGGAAAGCCGCTCAGCTCCACTTGGCTAATGCCATCCAAGGCCCGCAAATCCTGTTCAATCCGACGTGCCTCCGTTTTCAAGGCACCAAGGTCCTTTGCACCAGTGACGGCAAATGTCAATGCGACGCCAATGGTTTCTTGTTTGAATACGGTGGGAGGTTCCATGCCCACCGGAAAGGACGCAATGCGGTCCACTGCATTCTTGACATCTTGCAAGATGTCATCGGTTTCAGATGCCGACAAGACCTTGACGGTGATGCTTCCTGCATTCTCTGAACACACAGATTGTACCTGGTCCAAACCCGCAATCCCTTGCAAATTCTCTTCGATTTTGGCCACGATGCCTTCCTCGATTTCAGCAGGAGAAGCCCCCGGGTAAACCACTTGAATTTGGATGGTCTTCGACTCTGTCACAGGGAAAAAATTGCTCCGGGTCGAGCCCATGCCTACCCAACCAGCCGACAAAATGGCAATCATCAAAAGATCGCCCACCAAGTTGAACCGGACAAAAAAGCGAATCAATGACTCCATGGCTTAGTGGGTTAAGGGCTCCACCAACATCCCTTCAAAGGCGCCGGAAACAGGTTCCGCCAGCAACACCTCCCCCCCCTCCAATCCTCTGATCAACGCCTGGTCGGCATCCTTGTGGATGACAGTGACTGGAAGCATGGCCAGCCTTTGGTCCAAAACTTGGTACACCGCAACCGCTTCTTGGCCTTCCAACAACTCTTCAGGGACGGGCACAACATGGGTCACTGGCGCACCCGATACCATGCCGCTTAAAAACCGACCATCACGCAGTGTCGCCCCATCCACAGCTCGAACTTGACAGTGGACGCTTGCACTTTGGGACATCTCATCCACATGTCCTGCAATGCGGGCCACAGTGCCGCGCGCCACCACCTTGCCTGACCTCTCTTTCAGGGTGACCGGATCGCCTTCTGAAACCACCGACAAATGCCTCGCATGGATGGCGGCCTTCACTTCATATTGGTCGTTGCCGATCAATGTCCCCAGCGGCTGACCGGCCCGCACCATCGAGCCTGGTTCTACGTTGGCCATGGTCAGTGTTCCTGAAAAGGGCGCTTGAATATGAAACTTGTCCAAACGCTCTTGGGAAGCCAAAATGCCGTGATATCCAGAAACAATTCCCTTTGATGTGAGGTACAAACGCTCTCGGTCAGAAGCGGATTCGGGGAGCGTGGCCACCGGTTCATCCGCGCGAATGCCTTGGATGTAGGCTCGCCAAACTTCAGCACGGGCTGGAAAATCGATCTGAAGATCTGCCAAGTTGCCCGCAAGCAGCTGAAGCCATTGGCTTCGTTGCGCGACGAGGTTGGCGCGTACCTCTGAATCGTCCAAAGAGAGCATCACCTCTCCCTCTTCAAAACGAACGCCCTCTCTGAATTCTTTTCCTCCCAAAGGCAACATGCCACTGACCTCACTGAACACGGTGACCTTGTGAAGCGCTTGCACCCTCCCCTCTAGCTCCACTGAAGGGCTCCATGTGTCAGGAGCAGCCACCATCGTCTTCACCAGGCGTGCAGTTGCCGGTCTTGGCTTGACAGGAGGTGTTCCTTTCATGCCGATCAATCCATTCATGAACCATATGCCCAAGGCCAATATGGCCAGGCCCGCCAATCCCCGCAGCAGAGTTTTCTTCATGTCGCGAAGTTCAGCGCCAACCAATGAACTCAGGCCATGCCCATGTTTGGATTCCACCAAGCCTTTGTGAATGCTTCACAAAATCAGAGCCCTCAAAAGCTGTCCAAATCAATGGGCCTCATGACCCCAAACCATTTGCGAATGGTTTGTCCCACATTGGGGAC
>TARA_B110000003_G_C16654258_1_pt1 | contig 12507 bp, 9 predicted proteins | sample TARA_B110000003 | Tara Oceans TARA_B110000003 (sample SAMEA4396424) | marine metagenome | biome: Westerlies Biome; feature: [SRF] surface water layer (ENVO:00010504); material: water (ENVO:00002006), including particulate matter (ENVO:01000060) such as... | depth 5 m
TTTTGGCACCTTTTAGATGAAACCTTAAATGCAATACTTTTTATCTTAATTGGTTTAGAAATTATTTTAATTTTTGAATCATTTGATATTTCATACTTATTTATTTCAATTTTAATTATAATAGTTTGTGTTTTATCAAGGTTCATTGGTGTAAAACTTCCCATTTTACTTCTTTCTATTAAAAAGTCTTTTGAAAAAAATACTGCTCTAATAATTACCTGGGGAGGACTTAGAGGAGGCTTAAGCGTTGCTTTAGCCTTAAATCTACCTGATTCAATTGGAGAGGGTAAATCTTTAATTCTATTTTTAACCTATGCAGTCGTTTTATTTACAATTTTAGGTCAAGGATTGACAATAAAAAAACTTATTAAAGAAGAAAATTAATAAAACATTTTTTTAAATTTACATATTGAGTAGTTAGGTCTGTGACAACAGATATTGTTTAACTAATATAGAGAGGAGGTGTCTTATGATTTATAAAAGTTATTTAAGGAATTATAAACAGAGGGTGCTAAAAGCTATACTTCTGTAAATCCTTAATCTATTACAAAAAGCGAGTCGATGGGCTCGCTTTTTAATTAATTTTTTTATGATTGAAGTTCCCAAAATCAACCTTCAAAATTTTATATTAGGATCTAAAAAAGAAAAAAATAAATTCATTAAAGATATAGGATTAGCTTTTGAAGAGATCGGATTCGTTTCTCTAAAAGGACATTTTCTAAACAAAAATCTTATTAATAAACTTTACACTGAAATTAATTCATTTTTCCATTTACCATTAAAAACAAAATTACAATATGAAATTAAAGGTCTTAATGGTCAGAGAGGCTATACTTCTTTTGGAAAAGAACATGCTAAAGGAAGAAAAGTTGGTGATTTAAAAGAATTCTGGCATTTTGGTCAAGAAATAAATAAAAATACATTTAACAAAAAATATCCGTCTAATATTGAGGTTAATGAAATTCCAATTTTTAATGAAATTGGAATGATTTCATATAAAATGTTAGAAAAAACAGGAAGAGAAATTCTAAGAGCACTATCCATTTATTTAAATTTAGATGAATTTTATTTTGACAAATATATTTTAAACGGAAATTCTATTTTAAGAGCTATTCACTATCCTCCAATAAAAAATAAACCTAAAAATGCTGAAAGAGCTGCTCCTCATGGAGATATTAACCTTATAACATTACTTATGGGAGCACAAGGTAAAGGTCTTCAACTAAAAACTAATAATGGATCATGGATAGATGCTATTGCCGAATCTGATGAGCTTATGATAAATATTGGGGATATGTTATCTAGATTAACCAATAACAAATTAAAATCAACTATTCATCGTGTAACAAATCCTCCAAAAAAAATGTGGGGAAAATCAAGATTTTCCATACCTTTTTTTATGCATCCTATAGATGAAATGCCTCTTAATTGTCTTAGATCTTGTATAAATGAAAAAAACCCTAAAAACTATAATGATATTAGTGCTGGAGAATTCCTAAATGAAAGATTAATAGAAATTGGTTTAATGAAAGGTTAATTTTCTTTTTCAAATTTTAATATTTCCCTTCCTAAAGCTGATAAAAAAGGAATTCCTTTCAATTCATATTCATAAATATCATCATTAAAAATCTCATTATCATTTACTAAAATAGTAGCAGTTAGCATAAATTCAATATCATTAATTTTGTCTTTTATATAAGCTACATCTGTTAAAGTTCCATATGCCATACCAACTTTATTTGATATTCTAATTTCATCATTCATTTCCCCTTTTTTATCTCCATATATGAAAAATTTAGAATAGCTATCCCAATATTTAAAGTCATTTCTTTTAATGGTATCATTATCCTCTATAGAAGTTCTACTCATCCAATATTTTAAAAATTTATAATCTCTTTTAAATAAATCAAAACGCTCCTCTTTTATAAAATTTTCAGGAAAAATAATTCTTTTTAAAATATCGTTTAAATCTCTTATCGAAATTCGATTTTTAAGACTAAAATCAAAAGGGGATTCGATTATTTGGTCTTCAGATAAAAATTTTTTTCCCTTAAAAACTGACTTTAAATTAAGGTTTGAATGATTCAAATTACTTTTAATTGAATTTTGATTATAAATAGTATCCCCATTAGATATAAATAAAAATTTCCATGTGTTTATATTGTCAGAATTATTTAAAAATTTATGATAAATCCTAGTATTTTTTAAACCTTTTTTTTCTAATTGATAATTAATTTCATCTCTTCCTAAAAAATCAAAAAGATAATTATAACAATCATTATCACTGTATAAAAATATTTTTTTAATACAATGAGCTATTGAAAGAAAACCTTTTGAATTAGTAATATCTTTATTAATAATGTTTATATCTGTCTTTGGATCCAAAACTATAAAAGGAGTCTCTAAAGAAATTGGAATATCTTGATCTTTTAAAAAGTTTATTTTTTGAATTGCCAAAATAGCTATTGGAAGTTTAATAGTGCTTGCTGGGTAATAATAATGGTTATTATCAAGATTATAAGTAAATTCATTAAATAATGCTTTTCCTAAAGAATCTCTTTTAATAGATGAATATAAAATTTGAATTTCATGATTTAATAAATTATTTTTAATTTTTCTTATCTCAGGTTTATTAGAATTTAAAATTAAATCAAGAGGATTATTTGATTTTTTACATCCAAAAATTATAATTAAAAGAAATAAGAGTCTGTTCAATTTTAATAAAATTATTCAATATCTCTGAAATTATCTATATCTGATGAATTTGTAAGATCTGGAAGATGTTCAAATACTTTATAACAAAACATTGAATTTGGATTTTCTCGAATTAAAATCCTAACAGCTTCTGGCAATTCTTTCTCGTTTCTTTTTTCATTTATAGGACAATTTTTTACGTATGAATAAATTATGGAACCTGTAAAACTAAAAATATTCATACTCAAACCTATCTCTCCTGACTCATCTTTGTAATTATCAACAATATCCATATCAGGCTTTTCTACGATATCTTTTAAATTATTTTTAGAGTCCATTGAAATAACTGCAAATTTTGAAATTCTTTCATTTTCATAATTAAAAGCTGACCAACTATAACTTATTAATGCATGAGGATGATTCCTTTTTTCTTTAAGTAACTTAAGAGTCTTTACTGAATATAGATTATCCCCATTACAAACAGTAAAAATACTTTTTTTAAGCTCTGGAAATTGATCTAATGCTTGAACAACTGCGTCTGATGTTCCAAGAGGTTTTTCTCTTTCTTTAGGTATATATTGTTTTACAAATTCAATATTTATATTATTAAAAGATTGTGAAATTATAAATTCTTTAAAATCATCATTATCTACTCCTGTAATGATATATATATTGCTATAATTAGCATCAATGGCATTCTTAATAAGATAATAAACTAAAGGTCTTCCTTTCTTTCCTAAAGGAATTAAACTTTTATGAGAATTATTGGCTATTTCATAAACATTGCTTTCAACCATTTCCTTATTTAAGGATTTTTTCATTCTACTAGAGGCTCCTGCAGCCATAATAATTAAATTATCACTTTTCATAAAAAAATTTAAGGTTCAAATTTAAAATTAAATCCTCTCTTTTGTTAAAAAAATTAATTTAATTCATAAATAGTTATCTGTTCTTTACATTAAATTAACTATTTTTAAAACAAAAAAAATGGGGGTTGGAGGAACAGTAATTGGAAGCCTAGTTTTATGCCTAATTATTGCAATTATTATCGAAATAAAAGAACGCTACCTTTAATTGATTTAGTTTGGCTTATTTTGCAAAAAACATTGTAGTTTATACTGTTATTATAGTTCTAGTATTAATTTTATATCTAGCAATAAGAGGGATGAAAAAAAAATAATTATTATTTGATTCTCTTGCCTTCAATATCAAACATTCCCATAAAAGTTCCTAATAATTTATTTTTATTGATTTCTAATTCCATAAAAAGTTCATACTGTTGATATGTAGACTCAATTTCAAAAAATCCATTATTAACTCTTGATGAAATAACTTCAATAGATTCCTCCCCTTCAGGAAAATTAAAAGAAGATTCATAGCCGTTATTATTTTTTGAAATAGACAGCTCAAGAAATATATCTCCGATTTGATCAACATCAAAAATTGTCATGTTATAATTTCCAACATAAGGATCAGAATTAATATTTTTATTAATCCCACATGAAAAAGTGAAAACTAAAACAATTAAAAAAAGTATTTTTTTCATTTTATTTATTTACTCTTCTAATTTAGACCAAACTGTTACGGACCCATCAAATTGATCAGTCCAAGTCATTTGATTTCCAGAAACAGAAATATTATATATACTAACTTCAATCAATCCTTTTGTAAAAGTGTACTCATTTGAATCTTTAGTTCTTTCCCAAGTCCATATAGTAACCTCAGCAGGATCACACGAATTAGAATCATAATCAGGTAAAATAATGTTTGTAGTAACTAATTCTTCAGTTATAGAAACTGTCCAAGTCATACATTCATATTCAGGAATTAAAGCAATTAAAGTTGCCTTAAGATCATCCCAAACAACAGTTTCTCCAGCACCAGAAATTGACTTTACTTGCCAATTTCCAAGAATTGGATCTGGAGGTGAAACTTCATCCTTTTTACATCCTAATATAAAGCTGAATATTAAAAGAAAATATATCGTTTTTTTAAATATTTGTCTTGTCATTTTTATCTATAATTATTCAAAAATAAACTTTACATTATTAATATAGCTATTATCTATGTTTTTTTTAATTTAACTCTTCTTCACTTTCTTCTTTATCCTCTTCACTTTCTGAATCTGATTCTTTAATTAGATTCTCAAATTTAATTCTCAAAACTATTTCATGAGTTTTAAGATTTAATCCTGAAAGCTTATTGCCACTATTTGTTTGATATGCATATCCCAAATCAATACCCTTTGAAATATTAATTAATGACATAATTGAGAGTGATGAGTTCAAGACTAAAGAAGCTCCAATTTCATATTTATTTTTATAAGCAAAGAAATTATTTATTTCAGTATTTAGAGGTAATCCTTTTACTTTTCTGAGCATAATTCCCGGTTTCATTTCAAAATCTTTTGATATATTGAATGAATAGCCCATCCCCAAATAATTATGAATTCTTTCTTTAGCACCTATCATCATATCCTTATCTCTTTTTACTTTAAAAAATCTGGGAATTGAAAGAGATATCCATAACTTTTCCCCCTTTAAATATAATCCTGCTCCAAAATTTGGATTAATCCGACTTAAACTAATTTTATAAGGGTCTATATAACTACTTGTAGAAATTAATCCTTCTGTATCTGCTTTATAAAAATTTCCCCCTGCCTTAAGTCCAAGAAAAAGTTTAGTAGTTTCATTAATTTGTAACTTATATGAAAAGTCTATATAAATAAAGGTCTGTTTTTCGATAAAAACTTTATCAGACTCAATAGAAATTCCTAATCCAACATTTTTCTTTCTTTCAGATGAAAAAGACATCACTAAAGTTCTTGGAGCATTATCAATATTCATCCACTGATTTTTTGATGTTAAGGATAAAACATCTTTTCCTTCTGCACCAGCATAAGCTGGATTAATAATATTCATTTGATATCTATATAAAGATAAGTATGATTGTTGTTGAGAGTAAATCAACATAGGTAAAAAAATAATTATGATTTTAAAAAGTCTATTCATTTATTACTTTGTTAAATAAAACCATCCTTTATGATCAATAACTTTATCTCCATTTAAATCAATCAAGTATAAATAACTTGATTCAGGAGCAGGATTACCCTCATAATATCCATTCCAATCATTATTATATTGCTTTTTATTTAAGAGAAGATTTCCTGCTCTAGAATAAATCCAAACTTCATTATTAGGGAACCTTTCAATTGGAATAATTTCCCAATTATCATTAATTCCATCTCCATTTGGAGATATAAACTCTGAAATTAATATTTCATCATAATCATATGGATTTAGATCAATCAAATCTAAAATCCCATCATTATCCTTGTCATTGTCCTCACAATCTAAAATCCCATCATTATCATAATCAGGGCTCATTGAATTTTCATCTAATGGGTTAGAACCACAATTTATTTCAGCTATATCACTTTGCGTATCATTATCATCATCCAAATCAATACAGTTTGGTAAACCATCATTATCATAATCAGGACTTAAAGAATTCTCATCTAGAGGATCTGATTTACACTCGATTTCAATCAAATCTAACTGTCCATCATTATCATCATCATCATCACAAGCATCTCCTATTAAATCCAAATCATAATCTTTTTGGTCGATATTATAAATATCCTTACAGTTATCACAAGGATCTCCATAAGTATCAGCATCAGCATCATATTGACTAGGGTTAACTATATTAAAACAATTATCTCTGCTTCCAGCGATTCCATCTCCATCATAATCTTGTGGAAAGCTCTTTTTATCCTTAGGTAATGTGCCTTCAAAAATTTCTTCCTCATCTGAAAAACCGTCATTATCATCATCTGTATCTATGCAATCTGGTATACCATCTAAATCGGTGTCTGTTGAAAAAGACATAAAATTAAGTGGATCTGAACCGCATATATTTTCATATTCATCTAACTGTCCGTCATTATCATCGTCTTCATCATAAAAATTAATTATTCCATCATTATCTGTGTCTAAAGGAAAATCATTATTATCTGTAGGTGATGTGCCAACAATATCTTCAATAATATCTGAAAATCCATCTCCATCATCATCTAAATCTTCGGGATTTATAAGACCATCTCCATCTATATCTAATGGAATACTATTATCGTCCAAAGGATCACTATTATTAATAATTTCTATATCATCTGAAAAACCATCATTATCATCATCGGTATCAGAATTATTTCCAATATTATCTCCGTCTGTATCTATCCATTCCAAAGGATCATTTGGAAAAGCATCATTACTATCTAAAAACCCGTCACCGTCTGAATCTGGATCAGTAGAAGGAGTTGTTGTTGTTGAAGTAGAACATAAAGAAGATGCTAATACAGTAACGTTAACTGTAACTTCATCGGTATTTCCTGCACTATCTTTTACTAATAAGGTAACTTGTTTTACTCCCACATCATTACAATTAAAAGTAATAAGTCCACTTTTTAAAAATGTATTAGAATTTTTTTTAGTAAATGTGTTTGTATTATCTATCGGCGGTAAAATATTTACAGGAGGTGGATTTGTGGGATTGTTAGGATTTTGTAAATCATTAGTATAAGACTTACTAATTCCATAAGATTCTAATAAACAGTTATCTGAACTCCCATTATTTATCTGATCCTTGGTTACTGTTGCTGTACCATTTCTATTTAACTCAATAACAATATCTCTTCCTCTAGCAACGGGTTTTTCATCATCTACAATCGTTACCGTTTGTATTGCAGTTGCAATATTACCTGCAGCATCTTCAACAGTCCAAGTTACAGTTGTTACCCCTATTTGAAAATTGTCTGGAGCATCATTTTCAACAGAGGCAACGCTACAATCATCATTTGTGATTTCAGTTCCTAAATCCACAGCTGATGCAGTACATGATCCAGGGTCAACACCAACTATAGGATTAGAGTCAATTAAAATGGTAGGATCAGTATTATCATTAAATAAAACATTTTGAGTAGTTGTAGATATATTTCCTGATGAATCACTAACCGTCCACGTTACAACAGTATTTCCAGTTGGAAAAGTAGCGGGTGCATTATTAGAAACAGTATAAGTGCAATTATCATTTATTGTTGGATTTCCTAAAACTATAAGACAAGAATCTGAATTAATATCAGCAGGTGGAGTAATAATAGGGGCTGATAAATCAACAATCGTAACTGACTGAATTAAGGTAGTTTGATTCCCTGCATCATCTGTAAAAACATAAGTTACCGAATGTACACCCACATTAAATTGAACCGGTATATTGTCAGTTATATTTATAGATGATTGACAATTATCTGTAGGGTCTGCGGCATATTGCAATAATATACTACGATTAACAGTTTTGTAACATTCTCCCACTTCTGTTTCTAAGATAATAGGAGTTACAGTTGCCGTTGGAGGAGTGTTATCTGTAATTGTAATTAATTGTGTTTTTGATGTAATATTACTAGAGTTGTCCTCTGCTTGCCATATAACAGCTGTTTGACCTGAAGGAAAAATATACCCATCAGGAATACTTTTTGTAATTGTTGGTAAGGGTCCACAATTATCAGCAGTATTTGCTGCTAAAAGAGCTAAACTACAATCAGTAGAATTGACATCATCTGGAATCGTTAAACTAGGAAGTTCATTATCTATTACTATAATTGTTTGAGTAACCGTTGTAACATTAGATACGTGGTCTGTAATATACCAAGTAATACTTGTTACTCCTCTTGGATATTGATTATTTAAGGGTTTATTATTAGTAATATTTCCAATCAAACAATTGTCACTAAAAGTGGGAGAACCTATATCTGTTATAGTTGCAAAACAATCTCCTGGATCTGTATCTGCTGTAACGCTAACAGGTGCAGAAGCTATTGGAGGAGTTGTATCAGTAGCAGGGACAAAAATAGTAGGAGAAATTGAAACAGTATCTCCATCGGATAAAATTGTTGTTAAGGATAATGTTTTTGAATAATCCTGATTAGATGGAAGATAAAGGTAGGTTAAACTTAATGTAGAAGATAGCGGATTTTGCTCTGTTATGATAACAAAATCTCCAAACCCAAGAGCTTCGGCAGAATAAGTAAATGCCTCAGAATTTAATCCTGTAACAGTCATTTTACCAGCTAAACCAACACTTGCTGATACTTTTCCGTTAATTCTAATATCTGTTGATGTATTTATTAAATCCGTTAAAACTTGTCTTGCAATTCCAGGATTGATTACATTTCCAGTAGAAAACTCTACTCCATTTATGTTTAAAATTCCTGTTCCTGAACCCCCAAAACCTTGCCAGTCAAACTCTGTTTGTTTCCCAATTGTTCTAATTTCTCCATCTCCAAAATCAAGAGTCCATGAAGAAGAAGCTGCAGGAAGTCTAGTAACTGTAACATCATCTAAACCCCAATTATCATAGTAATAATTAGATGAACTAGGCTGTATCCATCTAAATTTTGTGTTTGTCGATTTAGCAGCATTAGGAATGTCAATATTATTTGGATACCATTCATACCATGGTTTTGCATAGCCTCCAGTAGTGTCCCATGTATCAGTAACTTCAGCTCCAGTTGTCCAAGTAACCCCATTTAAAAAAGGAGATGAGCTATAATTATTTCCAGGTGGTGTTACACTCCAAGTTGCTCCATTATCAGTAGAATATTGAAGATAAACCTGTTCCTTTGGTTCATCAGGATCTTCACAATTATCATTTGCTTGCCAAACATAAGGATCATCTGCCCCATATTTAATTAAAAAGCTAATGGTTCCACCATTTAAAACATTTAAAGCATTAGTTTCAACAAATCTAACTCCCGGTAGACCTCCTCTATATATTGAAGCCCAAAAATAACTTGATCCATCTTGCTCGCTTGGAGCTGACTCTGGATCACATGGTGTACCAACTATATATGGTGTGGAATCCCAACCCGAAGGTAAATCTCCAGAATTAAAATCAAAAGTTGTTGCAACTGAAGCAGTAGGTATATATTCTAAATCAAAACTTACTAATGTTCCACTACAAGTTGCTGGGGAAAGAGTTGCAGTCACAGTAAGAGTCTGTGCAAAAGAAAAATTTGCTAAAAATAAAAAGATAAATGTTAAACTATTTAATTTCAACAAAATTTATACTTGATAATTTAAATTCTTTTGGTATTGACTTTTTTTGAGTCATATTACTAGAATGAGTTAATGATAAATTATCATTACCCCAACAAGTTCCTTCTTTAGACTCTTTTTTGCCAAGAATAACAATTACTTTATCTTCTTCTCTTTGTCTTGGATTTATAGGATCTCCTAAAACAAAGTCAATAACTAAAGTTTTTCCTGTTTTATTAGTTAACTTAATTAAATAAAAATTAAAATCAAATCCGTTTTTAACATCATTACACCTCTCTAATTTATAAGAAATTAAAAAATTTTCATTTTCATTATAGGTTATCCATTGTTCTGATTGATCTGATTTTTCTGGTAATAATGTTAAGAAAAAAATAGAGAAATAATTTAAAATGGCCATATTATAACTACTTAATTAGTAGTGATCTAAATTACTAAATATTCAAATTAAAAATAAAAAAGGGAAATTGAGTTATTAAAATAGTTATTAGCAGTAATTAAAAAGTATTTTAAAATTAATACCGACTTATATTTTTGTAAAAATTTGAGTCTTACCAACCCGATTTATATTCATAAAAATTATCCCATCGAGATAAAATTACTTTTTGTCTGGTATAAAACTGGACTCCTTCTTTTCCTTGCATATGAAGATCTCCATAAAAAGAATCATTCCATCCAGTAAATGGATATATAGACATAGGTGCTGGAACACCTACATTTATTCCCACCATTCCACATTTAATGTTTTCTGAAAAAAATCTTGCAGTATTTCCGCTACTAGTAAAAATAGTCGCTCCATTTCCATAATTTAATTTATTTAAAACCTCAACTGTTTCTTCAATGTCTTTAGGGTTTAAAATTGAAAGTACTGGTCCAAAAATTTCTTGGCTAAAAATGGGCTGATTAAAATCAACATTATCAACTAAAGTAGGGCCTACAAAAAAACCTTTTGTATTATTAATTTCTCTTCCGTCTCTTATAACTTTTGCACCAGTTCCATCTAGTTCATCTATAATATTAATTATTCTTTCTTTTGAATTTCCATCTATAACTGGACCCATTTCTGTACTGTTATTTTTTATAGGATCCCCAACAACCAATTTATTACTTCTATTAATAAGTGTTTCTTTTAAAGAATCAATATTATTTCCAACTCCCACTAATAAAGATCCTGCCATACATCTTTGTCCGGCGCATCCAAATGCAGAACTCATAATTGAATTCATAGTTGATTTTGGTTCAGCATCTGGCATTACTACTAAGGCGTTCTTTGCAGCACCTCCTGCTTGAACTCTCTTTCCGTGTTTTGCTCCCAAAGTATAAACATGTTTTGCTATATGAGATGACCCTACAAAGCTTATTGCAGAAATGTTCGGATGAATACACAAAGAGTCAACAACTTCTTTTCCTCCATGAATAATATTTAATACCCCATCAGGCAATCCTGCTTCTTGAAATAATTCAGCAAGTTTAATTGCCGTTAATGGAACCTTTTCACTTGGTTTTAAAATAAAAGAATTCCCACATGCAATAGCAATAGGAAACATCCACATTGGAACCATTGCAGGAAAATTAAAAGGACTTATTCCAGCACAGACTCCTAACGGTTCAAGATTTGTTCTAGAGTCAATATTTGGAGCTATTTCTGAAAGACTCTCTCCTTTTGCCAAATGAAGAATTCCACAAGCAAAATCAACTACTTCAAAACCTCTTTGAATATCACCTCTAGCTTCGGGTAAAGTTTTTCCGTTTTCAAGAGAAATTATTTTTGCTATTTTTTCCTTATTAGTTTTTATAAGTTCACGATAGTTAAATAGAATTTCAGCTCTTTTTACATAAGAAAATTTTGACCAAATTTTAAATGCTTTTAATGAAGATTCAACTGCTCTTTCAACCTCTTTTTTACCACAAATAGGAGTCATTGAAATAACTTCTTCTGATGCAGGATTATAAACTTTATTAAAGTACTCCGTTTTAATTTTATCCCATTTACCGTCTATAAAAATAGGTGCAATATTTTCCATTTTACGTCTAACGAATTTTGATTTCAAAAGTAATAATAATTTTAAGTCTAATCTTTTTATATCATTTATTTTATTTAACAGTGAATTTTTGATAGTTTTAAAAAAACATTAAATAAATAATTTAAATCATGAGAGTTTTTATTTTGTTATCACTATTAGTAAATTTTTCTCTTATTTCTCAAAATAATATAGACGAAAAAGAAGTTGAAAAATTATTTCTCAATTTAGTTAACCCAGATTCCTTTAAATCTCATTTAAAAGAACTTACAAAAAAGCCTCATGTTGCTGGAAGTATAGCCAATGAACAGGTTCAAAACTATATTAAAGAAACTATGTCTAACGCAGGTTTAAAGGCTATGCTTTATCCTTATGATGTTTATATGAGTAAAGAGCCCGGTAACTCTTTAGTGGAAATAGTTCTTCCATCAAGAGAACCTTTAAATCAACAAGAAGATATTTTAAAAGAAGACCCTTTTTCAAACGATCCAGGATTATGGAAAGGATGGAATGCCTACTCAGGGAGTGGAGATGTAACTGCTGAAATAGTTTATGCCAACTATGGAAGAAATGAAGATTTTGAGAAATTAAGCGCCCTTGGTGTCAGTATAAAAGGAAAAATTGTTATTGCTCGATATGGTGGAAATTTCAGAGGGTACAAGGCAAAGTTTGCTCAAGAAAAT
>TARA_B110000003_G_scaffold215123_1_pt1 | contig 12456 bp, 10 predicted proteins | sample TARA_B110000003 | Tara Oceans TARA_B110000003 (sample SAMEA4396424) | marine metagenome | biome: Westerlies Biome; feature: [SRF] surface water layer (ENVO:00010504); material: water (ENVO:00002006), including particulate matter (ENVO:01000060) such as... | depth 5 m
GGGGGTGAATGGTCATCCAATAGTTTTGGAGAAGTGGGTTTAAACCCTGACCATCAGTGAATTGAGGAATAGAAGTAAGATAGTCTGCACGCGCGGTCCATGGCAGCCCCAGGTTGTTGGGCGCCTCGCGAAGCAGGAGAAAAGGATCAAGCCCCAGCTGGAAGTCACCAAAGTAGATGCCCAGCAGCATGACCCCGAGAAAAGCCTCGATGGCGCTGAGCACCGTCATGACCTCCCTCTGCCAAGCATCCGCCCTTCGAAGGATGAAGAGCGCCAGGACATTGTGCCAGAACATCCACAGCAGAAAGCCACCTTCTTGGCCGCCCCAAAAAGCACTCAAGACGAAGCGCATGGGCATCTCGTTGTTGAGGTGCTTCCAGATGTATTGGAATTCGTAGCGGTGCCCAAAGAACAACACGAAGATCAGCGCGATGACCCCAAGAGTGCTGAGGGAGTGGGCAACAAAGGCTTTGCGTCCGAGAGCGATGTTGCCTCGTCCGAAGGACACCATGGCCAAAAGTGCCGAGGCGAAGGCCAAGGCCACGAGCAATCGGCCCACGTAGGCCGCCCAAATCCATTCCCCGAGGTATTCCATCAAGCGTTGTCCTCCACGAGGTGGTTCTGCTCGTTGTACTTCGAAGGACACTTCATGAGCATCTCCGTGGCATGGAAGTGGCCATCGTTGGCCTTGCCGTACAAGTCAATGCTTTCGCTTCTTTCCAATCCTGTGGGTTTGGCTTCTTGCAACCATACCTCTTGGACGTTGCCTTCCTTGTCCTGAAGATGAAACTTGGTCAGGGTGGTGTTTTCCAATGGGTTGTATTCCACGGGGAATTCAGTCACCAGGGTGCCGCTCACCTTGTATTCCGTTCCAGGGTCCGCAAAGGCTGTCGCAAAGCCCACAGACCTACTGGTGCTGGTGATGGACGCCACAAAAGTGCCCATCAGCCCTGCCACGAGGAGAAGCAAAACGATGTGGGTCTTTTTCATGTCAGTTCGTTTTCAATCGTTCCAAATCTTCGGACAGCGACTTCAGCTCCCGCCGCATGCGCCACCCCCAAAGGGCCAACCCCGAGAAGATGATGACCGCAACGCCAACCACCACATTGAGCTTGCCTGAAGACAGAAACCAAGCTTCCCAGCCCGAAGTTGAGGCCGGGGTCATGAGAAGCATGCCGAGGGGCATGCTTGCCTTGGTCAGGCGCGCCTCTGAAAGGCGGTGGCGCAACCGCTCGGCCTTCAAGGCGGCGCTGTACATCCAAGTGCCCAGCACCATCCACCCCAAAACGGCAGGGTAAAACACCAAGCGCAGCGCACTGTCGAGATCGTAGCTGCTGAAGGCCGGGTTGCCGCCTTTGCCTGGGTGCAGACTCTCTGTGAAGCGTGGCAACACCATGAGCAATACCACCAAAAGACAGAACCCAAACAAATTGTAGACCCCAGAAAGTCTCGCACGAAGCAGAGGCTCTTGGATGGAAGCACGCAAGACCAAGTAGCCTGCGTAGACGAGGACGGTCACAAAGGCGCCGTTCAATTGCGGATCGTCGACCCACCATGCGCCCCATGTGAATCGCGCCCACAGGGACCCTGTCAGCAACCCGAGCACACCAAACCAAAGGCCCACCTTCACAGAAGCGACAGCCTTCAGGTCGCAGTCGGTGTCGCCGCCAAGACGCAGCGTCCTGATGCTCTGGGCAAAGCTGATCCCCATCAAAAGGAACATCGTGAACCACATGGGTACATGCAACATAAGGTTGCGGATGGTCTCCATGATGTTGGGCTGAAAGGGAAAGTGGAAAGGCAGGTTGGGCACGGAGAGGTAGTCCAAAACAGCAGCATCGCCATCCGTCCGGGCCTTGGGGTTGGTGGCCACATCGGTGGCGAAGAACCCATTGGCATAGCTCATTGTGCCGTCCACCCCGTTGTTGACGTAAACGTCCCAGCTACGCGCGGGAAGGAACTTGCCCACTCGGATGCGGCATTTGAGCCTTGCGTCGTCCAAGGCTTTGATCGCGGTGGCGTTGACAATGTTGTCGCCGTTTTTCAAAAACACCAAGGGTGCGTTGCTGGAAAAGTGAGTGTTGTGGCCGGTGATTTCCAATTCAAACACCCCGCTTTGGGCCGTCACCTCCTGACGCACTGTCTCTACATTGACCAGGCCCGGTCCCAATGGCACCGCAAACGTCATCGCCAAGACACAGGCCAACATGGCCATTCCTGCGATGCGGATGCCCCATACGTAACGGGGAGTATCGGTGCTGTCTGCTCCAGTCATGATGCGCGCCAAAGGTAGGGGAACAACACGAGGCCAAGGGTGGCCGAGCCCATGGCCAGCGCCCCAAGAAATGCGAAGTTTTGCCAGGTGTCTGCCACCAAGACCCCTCGCATCAATTCATCCCCTAGGGTGGTTGAGACCAGTACCGTGGGGAGCACCAATGGAAGGCCCAGGACAGCCGTCATTCCAAAGCCAGCTCCGGCCCTTGAAGCAATCAATGCGATGAGGGTCAAGGTGCAGCCGAGTGAGATCGAGGTGAGGACCATGCCGCCCACGAAGCCCCAAAGTCGAGGCCCATCAAGTTGTGACCACCCCAGAAGCAATCCCATCAAGGCCACCACCAGGCAGGCAAGTCCCGCGAGCGTGACGGTGTTGTGGAGCATTCTGGCGGTCATGTAATGGACCGGCTGCAAGGTGGTGCGCAAATAGGCCAAGACCTCGGGGCGGTCTTCTTCCATTCCACGGGTGACGCCATTGAACGCTGTGAACAAGAGGATGACCCAAGCCATGGCATTCCAAGTTTCAGGCTCAGGGCGGCCTTGCACCACTTGGTAAACCGCGTACACTGTGGCCACAGCAAACAGCACCAACCCTGCCACGCCGTGCTGGGCATTCCAGTCAGCCCTCCAAAAATGCCGGAACAAGAACCACGTCTCGCGCATGTCTGAAAAGGTTCAGTTGGGGTTAAACGAGTGAAAGGGGTTTGGCCACCTCGGCAAACAAACGACCCATGTTGCGGGCGTCCTCGATGGCGCGGTGTTGGGTTCCGTCAAAGCTCAAACCTTCCATCTCGAGGGCATTTTTCAGCCCAATCTGGTTCTTCGACCCTTTCCAGCGGCTGTAATGGCGTTGCAAGCAAGCCCAGTACTTCAGCCATGGCAGGTCCAAATGGTGGAGCCTTGCATCAGTGGCAAATTGACGACGGTCGAATTCGCCCCAACTCATCAAGACCGTCCGGGTGTCTTCGAAGCCCACCCAATGCTCAAAATTCTCGATGGCCTCATCAAACAACGGAGCATCTTCAATGTCGTCTTGCACAATGCTGGTCAGCTTGGTGCAAAAGGGGCTGATTTCGGGGTGCAGCTTGGGACGAACGAATTGGCAGAAATCGTCGACGACCTGCAAGTCCTCATTGATTTTGACCGCACCGATCTCGATGATTTCCACTTGGCGTGGTTTTCTGCTTCTCCAGCACGTCGCTTCGAGATCGTAGACGATGAATTGTCGTTGTGCCATCGCCGGCAAAGATACGGATTCCCTTGACGCTCCTCGACCGATGTGGACAAGTGGGGTCTTGAGGTGTGCTTTTCTGCCACAAGAGGCGCGAGGCGTTTCTCAGCGGCCGCGCAGTCGCCACGGATGGAGGCCTGTAGTCGCCTCGGTTGTGGGCAAGGACTGGGCCTTCACCCTGTCAAGCGCCCCCAGGATGAGGTCGGCGGCAGTTTCATCGTTGCATGGCAATGGACGATCCAGCTTCCCAGGGGTGAAATGCTTTCCCACAAACCCAGTGTCGAATTCTCCAGAGCGGAAGGCCTCGTGGTCAATGGCAAAGTGCCCAAAGTCAAGGGTAGTGTCTACCCCATGCACTTCGTAATCTTCAATGGCCCTTAGCATGCGCTCAATGGCAGCTTCTCTTGTGGGGCCATGGGCACAGAGCTTGGCAAGCATAGGGTCATAGTGCATGCTCACTTCGCCACCTTCCTCCACACCGTCGTCCACACGGATTCCCGGTCCCTTGGGAGGGGCGTAGCGGGTGAGCGTACCGGTGCTTGGCAGGAAACCTCCTGCCACATCCTCTGCATAGACCCGCAGTTCGATGGCATGCCCTCGGATTTCCAAGTCTTCCTGTTGGAAGGAGAGGGGATGGCCCTCAGCGATTTGGATTTGCTCCCGCACCAAATCCACCCCTGTGATCATCTCTGTGACGGGGTGTTCCACTTGCAGTCGGGTGTTCATCTCAAGGAAGAAAAATTCGCGGGAAGCATCCACAAGGAATTCCACTGTTCCTGCTCCGACATAGTTGCAAGCTTTGGCGACCTCGATGGCACACTGTCCCATGGCTTCGCGCAAGGTGTCGTCCAGAAGGGCAGACGGGGCTTCCTCCACCACCTTCTGGTGCCGCCGTTGGATGCTGCATTCACGTTCAAACAAGTGCACCCCGTTGCCGTGGCTGTCGCACAAGACTTGGATTTCAATATGCCGGGGCTGCTGAACGAGCCTCTCAATGAACACTGCGCCGTCGCCAAACGAACGTTCTGCCTCTGAGATGGCACGTTGCAATTCTGACTCCAAAAGGGCGGGGTCGTGCACGGCCCGCATGCCCTTGCCTCCGCCTCCTGCACTCGCTTTGATCAACAATGGAAACCCAATACGTTCTGCCTCTTGCTTGGCTTGTGCTGGATCAGAAACTGCACCTTCTGTGCCGGGGACCATGGGAATGCCGCGCGCGGCAACTGCCTCTTTCGCAGCAAGCTTGGAGCCCATGACCCGGATGGCATGTGGATGGGGTCCGACAAAACGAATGTCCGCGGCTTCAACCGCCTCGGCGAAGAGGGCGTTTTCGGAGAGAAATCCATAGCCAGGGTGGATGGCGTCGGCGCCCGTTTCTTGGGCAGCTGCAACGATCTTGTCGACGATTAGATAGCTTTCGTTGCTCGGGGCAGGACCCACACATACTGCTTCATCCGCAGCACGTACGAATGGGGCGTTGGCGTCTGCTTCGCTGTAAACAGCGACGGTGGCAAGGCCCATTTCACGGGCTGTGCGCAACACGCGCAAGGCAATTTCGCCTCTGTTGGCGACCAACAATTTGGTGATGGGACGGTGCTTGGTACTCATGGCTCACTTTCTGGGAACGAATGTAAGTCCGTTGCAGGGCATGAAAAAAGGGCAAGCGATTCTTGTCGCACCGCTACAACCGCATACCCTTGCTGCCTTCCGGCCCTGGGGGGTTCTGCGGGAGCTGGTCGCAAGAGACTTGCCCCAGTGCAAAGATAGAGCACAGCTCGCCGTACCTTGCACCACATGAAACATTTGTCGTCTCCTGCAATGCATGGCCTCTTGGGTGCACTGTTGAATTTCGCCATGCTCGTGTTGTTGTACCTCGTCAATATGGATTTGCTGGCAGAGTGGTGGGTGGGTGTTTTGGCGATGGGCATCTTTGTGGTGGTCATGTGCACAGGGAGCGTGGCGTCCCGGAAGGAGAGGGGCGGCAACATGACGTTTGGTCAGGCATATGGGGCATCGATGGTCGTGGCATTGACCGCACAAATGGCGTCGGCGGTTTTGACCTTGATGCTCTACCATTTGATTGCGCCCGAGCTGCCAGGAGTCTTGGAGGAGCTTACCATGACAAAGACCCGAGAAATGATGGAAGGATTTGGGGTGAGTGGAAAGTTGCTGGATGCTCAAATGAAAGAGATCTCTTCCGCCATGAAGGAAGCCTACACCGTGGGGGGGATGTTGAAGAACTCTGTCGGAGCGATGGTCATGTGGGCTTTGGTGGGGCTGATCGTTGCGGCAGTGACCAAGCGCGTCCCCAAATCTGAATTCTCCTAAGCCATGATGCAAACCTCTCCGTCGCTTGACGTCTCTGTGGTGATTCCTTTGCTGGACGAGGAAGAAAGCCTTGGCGAGCTCAAGTCAGGCATCGAGCAAGTCCTTGGAGACCTTTCGTTTGAAATCATATTCGTGGACGACGGGAGCCAAGACGGTTCTTGGGCCATCATTGACCAACTCCACAAAGCCCAGCCCGAGGTCATTCGGGGCATTCGGTTTGCCAGGAATTATGGAAAAAGTGCAGCCTTGCAGAAGGGCTTTGAGGTGGCGCGAGGTGCTGTGGTCTTCACCATGGATGCCGACCTTCAGGACGACCCCGAGGAATTGCCTACCATGCGGCAACAGCTGTTGGACGGAGGATTGGACTTGGTAAGTGGCTGGAAAAAAGAACGTCATGACCCCTTGAGCAAGACGCTCCCCACCAAGCTCTACAATTGGGCGACCAGGAAGGTCAGTGGCATTCACTTGCACGACTTCAACTGTGGATTGAAGTGCTACCGCTGGCAAGTCGTCAAGGCCATCGAGGTGCAAGGTGAAATGCACCGCTACATTCCGATGCTTGCGAAGATGGCTGGGTTTGACAAGGTTGGCGAAAAGGTGGTGACCCATCATCCCAGACCCTACGGCGTCAGCAAATTTGGATTGGAGCGATTCACCAATGGCGTGCTTGATTTGATGACTGTTGGTTTCATTGCCCGTTTTGGAAGAAAGCCCATGCACTTTTTTGGGCTGTTGGGCATCCTGATGTTCATGGTCAGTGCGGGCCTCTTTTTGGGCATTGGCGGCTACAAAATATGGGCACTGAATGTTGGTGCTGACGCCAAAAACCTCACGGAGTTAAGTTGGTTTTACGTGGCATTGACCGGGATGATCCTTGGCGCCCAGTTCTTCTTGTCAGGCTTTCTTGCCGAGATGGTGTCGCGCAACGACCCTGCCCGCAAGGACTACCGCATCCTCGCCCGCCTCAGCGGGCAATGACTGCCGACCCGAGCACTTCGACCGCCTCGAAGTCGCCATGCCACGCGGCGAATTGACCTGCAGCCACGCCCCGTTGGGGCATGTCAAAATCCATGAAGTGGCGTCCGTCTTCAAGGACCACCAACGCCCCTTTTTGCAGAGGCTGGCGGTAACGGATGCGCAAACCACATGACAGTGAGGGTTGGTCGCGCAGTGCCGAGGAGCCATCCAACCAATGGGGGTCCTCCAAGGGCAAAGCCGTTCTGAAAAGGCCCGGATGGTCTTCGCCCTGTCCCACAAAGACGGTGTTGGAGAGGACAGAGGTGCCAATCACGAACAAGGGTTCAGGCTTCCCGCCGACCCGAAGCCCTTTGCGTTGGCCCACAGTGAAAAAATGGGCACCATCGTGTTGCCCGACCACTTCCCCCATGTCAGGCGTCAGGGCGAAGGGCTCCGCGCGCTCCTCCAAAGGCGCATCTGATCGACGCTCGAAGATGGAATGGTCCGAAGGCACTTCCACAATGTTGCCGTGCTTCACGCGCAGCTGTTGTTGCAGAAAATCAGGCAACCGAACCTTCCCGATGAAGCAAAGTCCTTGGCTGTCCTTTTTGTGGGCCGTGGGCAATTCAATGTCGGCTGCAATGGTGCGCACTTGAGGCTTTTTCAGGGCCCCAATGGGGAACAAGGCGTGACCCAGTTGATGTTGGTTCAGCTGGCACAAAAAATAGCTTTGGTCTTTGTTGCCGTCTGCCCCTGCCAAGAGGTGGTGCACCCCCTGCGCATCGGTTTGCTTTCTGCAGTAATGACCGGTGGCGACGGCTTCTGCCCCGAGTTTCAACGCGGCGTCCAAAAACAGGTCAAACTTGACCTCCCTGTTGCACAACACATCTGGGTTGGGCGTCCTTCCTTTGCCGTATTCGTCAAACATGTAGTCCACGATGCGGGTCTTGTATTCTGCACTGAGGTCCATGACTTGGAAGGGAATGCCCAAATGATGGGCGACAAGCATGGCATCGTTGGCGTCGTCGATCCACGGACACTCGTTGTTGATGGTGACGCTCTCGTCGTTCCAATTGCGCATGAAAAGACCGATCACTTCATGACCTTGCTGTTGGAGCAGATGAGCTGCCACACTGGAGTCTACACCCCCTGAAAGTCCGACGACCACGCGCATGGCGCAAAGGTAAAAGGCGCAGACGGACTGTGTGTTGGTTTTGGCACAGATTTCTACGACCTTGACCAAACCATTGAAACGACGAGGCAACCTCTCCTTTTGTCCTGCGTCATTCCAACGGCCTTCATCATGCACGAAGCAGAGTTGCGCCCATACATCGAAGCCTGTCAACTTGGCGAAAGCCGGGCGCAGCGCTACATCTTTGAACGGTATTACCGTTTGATGTTTGGGGTTTGTCTGCGTTACATGTCGGACACCGACAGCGTGAAGGATGTCGTGCAAGAAGGGTTCCTCAAGGTGTTCAACAACATCGAGGGGTACACCTTCAAAGGTTCTTTCGAAGGTTGGATGCGTCGCATCATGGTGAACACGGCAATCGATGCCATCCGTCGCAGGAATGCGGCCGGTTGGGTCCTCGGAGATGAGGCATCTTTTGAACCTGCAGACCTTGATGGAGGTTGGGAGATGGAAGAGGAGGATGGCGCAACGTTCACAGTACACGATGTGTTGGATGCCATGGAGCATTTGACTCCGATGTACAGAACAGTGTTCAACCTGTATGTCTTTGACAACTTGGGCCACCAAGAGATCGCCGATCGCTTGGGCATTCAAGTTGGAACCTCGAAGTCCAATCTGGCGAAGGCCAGACGCAACCTTCGGGAAGTGTTGTTGTCTCAAAAAGGAAAACAGACCCATGCCCAGTGAGCATCCATTTGATCACCACCTGAAGCAGTCATTTGACCGCTTTGAACCTGACGTCCAGCCAGACTGGACGGGTTTTGAGCGCGAATTGAACACCCAAGCCCCACAGGCCCCATCCGACGTACATGCTGCCCGTGGCGCGGGTCGCTTGGCTGTGGCAGCGGCTGTTGTGGCCGGTGGTGTCATCATGTGGGTGGGCAAGCCCATGGTGGAGGACTGGATCGACTCGAGCGAGATTGCAGCGTTGTCGATCGCGGAGGAGCAAGCTCAGGCGGACGCTTTCGCCGCGGCTTGGGAGGAGTTCACCAAAGAATTGAACGGTTTTGAGCAGGATTTGCTGCATGCGGAAGGGGAGGCCGCCCTGGCAGCGGCCCAGTCCCTTGAAAGGACGGCGATGCCTACAGTCAAAGAGGATGTTTTGCCAGAGGAGAGTTTTGGATTGGCTGTGGCCTCAGAAAATATGGGTTCGAACGAGGGGGACTTGAACGCCACGGACGGATTGATGGGCAGAGGTTCTGCAGCGAGGGAGGAGCGGCTTCTCGCCGTGCTTCCTTTCGAGTCTTCCTTGAAAGAGGCGTGCGAAGGGGTGGAGGTGGCCTTTGAATTGTCCGGCATCGACCGGACCATGAGCTTCCTTTGGAACTTTGGCGACGGTGCTTTCAGCAGTGATCCTTCGCCTTCGCACGTTTTTACGCGGCCAGGCACGTACGACATCACCTTGTCGGTTCGTCCGCCTTCAGACGGCATGATCCGTACCCGGACGATCCAAAACATGATCACGGTGTTGCCTAAGCCTGAGGCAGATTTCGCCTGGGCTTTCCCAGCTGCAGTGGAAGGGGACAAGGTGCGTATGAACCTCATGGATCAAACTCCAGACGCCACGTCCACCCAGTGGGTGGTCGATGGTGAAAGCACAACTTCCAACTGGGTGCAGCTTGATGTTCCCGGCGTGTACCCCATCAATTTGGTGGCCAGCAACCAATATGGTTGCTTGGACGATGCCCGACGGGAAGTCCAAGTCGGCAACCGCCATGGCCTCCTGGCCCAGGCAAGGTTCAGTCCCGATGGCGATGGACGCTACGACACCTTCTTGCCCCACAGTTTGTTGGAGCTTCAAGAACCATGGTCCATGGTTGTGGTGGACGCGGATGGACAGGAGGTTCACCGTTGCTCCGATGCGGACCAACCCTGGGACGGTGGCCTTCCCGATGGCAGTGTGGCCGCCAACCGGTCGCTGTACCAATGGACAGTTCGTTGCGTCTCTGCCGATGGCGAGATTCGGCTGTTCACCGACCGCTTGAGGGTCGAGCGCTGAAGATGCTGACACCGGCCAGGGAATTCCTGTGGACATGTGCAACCATGGAGGTTCCGTTTGGGTCTTGATTTCGTAGTATTTTCACACCATGGAAGCAAAGAGGCTCAAAGGAATTTTGTTGGTTTCAACGTTGGCATTTGCCATTCACGGAGACAGCCAGGTCATCATGTCGAATGGCACCGTGAGCGACGCTTGCGGAGAGTTGTTTCGCGATGATGGAGATTCAGGTCCTTACAGTGGAGCAGAATTGACCATGACCATTTGCCCCGACACCCCAGGAGATTTTGTGAGTGCATCTTTTGTGGCTTTCAATCTCTTCCAATCGGCGGTCAACAACCAGAGCGACCAACTGACCATTTACGACGGCGACAACACGGGAGAAACTTCCTTGGGTTCCTACACAGGAAACGATTTGCAGGGCTTGACCGTTTGGAGCACACCTGGGAACGCCACAGGATGCCTGACTTTTGTGTTCACTTCGCCCACCAACCCTGCTGGATTTGCCGGTTGGGAGGCAGAAATCATTTGTGGCACCCCATGTGCGCCGCCAACCGCCGCTGCCAGCTTTGTGGCGACTCCGTCAGACATTTTGGACATCAACAATACGCCCACTCTTCAAATTTGCACAGGCGAGACCATCACGGTAGAAGACAATGGGTCGGCAGTGGATGGATTCCCTATCGAACAATGGTCTTGGGACTTTGACGAAGGCACAGCGCCCATCGTTGCCGCAAACGGCAATGCGTTGAGCCATGTCTTCAATGATCCTGGGGCCTACACCATTTCATTGACCGTTGGTTACGACAATGGTACTGACTTGTGCACGAGCCTCAACCTTGATCCACTTCAGGTGTTTGTCAGCACGCCCCCGATTTTCAACACAGCGATTGAGAGCCCCATTTGTGCCGGCACCGCAGTAGTGGATTTGGCTTTGGATGGATCGCCCGTGATTTCTGAGCTTTGGACAGATGCCCCTGACTTTGATGCCCCCTCCATTTCTCCTACAGGGTTTGATGCAGGTTTTACGTATTGCTCGGAGTTGAATTTCGATTTCTTTCCAGCAGGGGCCACCTTGGACAATTGCACGGACTTGGTGTCTGTTTCGGCCTCCATGGAGCACAGTTACTTGGGGGATTTGGACATTTCTGTGGCGTGCCCCAATGGCCAAACGGTGGTTCTCCAGACCCAAGGTGGCGGAGGCACTTTTTTGGGTGAGCCAGTGGACGTAGAGGATGATTTGACCGAGGGGTTGTGCTATGATTATGGCTGGAGCGAAACCTCCACCTTGGGCCAAATCGAAGACCCCGCAAATGCTTCGACAGTCAACTACACCAATTCCCTCGGAGTCAATGCGACAGGGAACATTGTCAACCCAGGAATTTACGAGCCTGAGAACACATTGTGCGACCTTGTCGGATGCCCGCTCAACGGGACTTGGGAATTTTGTTTTACGGATTTGCTTGGAGCTGACAATGGTTTTGTTTGCACTTGGAACCTGAACTTGGACCCCAATTTGTTGCCTGGAGTGACGGTCATTCAACCAGAAATCGTCTTCGCAGATTGGGATTTTTCAGCGTATGATTCCGGTGAAGATTTGATCATCAACCCTTCAGCAACGGAAGAACTTGGGCTGGACATTGCCGCGATCACGCCTGGGAGTTATCCACTCACTTTCTATGTTGAGAATGATTTTGGCTGTGCTGCTGACACCACGCTGGTCCTCGAGGTCATCGACAACCCCGGGGCAATCATCACAGCCGGACCTGAGCAGATTTTTTGTGGCGCTCCTGTGACTTTGCAGGGAGGCTTGCAAACTGGGGGTGGCGCTTCTCCATGCAGCATGGCTGAAGGTTCGTTTGATTATTGCTATGGCTCCAACGAGACCACCATATTCAACTATTGCCCCGATGTGGTCGGCGATGGAACCATGATGACGATTGATTTCTCTGCAGGGGTCATGGAGGCCGGCTGGGATGCCGTCACGGTGTACGATGGCGCAAATGCCACAGGTACAGTCTTGGCCACCTTAGATGCTGCTTTTGCGGGGCAGTCCTTCATGGCCACCAACCCGGACGGATGCTTGTCCTTCCAGTTTTTCAGCGATGGAGGTTGCGATTGTGCTGGCTTTTGTGATTTTGAACCGGTAGAATGGTGCGTCAGTTGCAATGGAGGCTCCGACGTATGCTCCTACGACTGGTCCTGGTCACCAGATGAGTTTTTGGCAGATCCTACGTCTCCAACGCCAACGGTGTTGGACTTTGATGGTACACCCACTGAATACACCATGACAGTGGAGCCAGTAGGTTTTGACAATTGTGCAGCAGAGGCCACAGTGATGGTGGTGCCGGGCTTCAATTACGAGGTGGAACAACAGCAGCCCTCTTGTTTTGCAAACGACGGTGTCATAGGTGTGGAGATCTTTGAGGACGCCCTTGCGCCAGAAGGCCCCTTCACCATCGAGCTCTACACGAATGA
>TARA_B110000003_G_scaffold168185_1_pt1 | contig 12443 bp, 10 predicted proteins | sample TARA_B110000003 | Tara Oceans TARA_B110000003 (sample SAMEA4396424) | marine metagenome | biome: Westerlies Biome; feature: [SRF] surface water layer (ENVO:00010504); material: water (ENVO:00002006), including particulate matter (ENVO:01000060) such as... | depth 5 m
CAGGTATCAACTCTTCTAAAGATTGGCAATACACCTAAATCTTTTCGAAGGTTTCTTATAGAGTCTTCGTCTGAGCCTATTAATTCTGATATCCTACTATCTGAAAATCCTTTCTCTTTAATAGTCCTCAAATAACTTGTTTCAAGTTCCTTTTCTTTTGTGTTAATTAAGTTCTTTTCAATTTCTAATATTTCATTGATTTGATCTAAGAACCAATAATCAATTTTTGTTAGAGAATGAATTTTTGATAATGACCAGCCATTTCGAATAGCATCAGCAACGTAAAAAATCCTTTTAGGGCCAGGAATAGTTAGTTCGTTAAGAATTTCCTCTTTAGAAATATCTAATTCATTAGATCGCACAGAATTTAGGCCATTTAAGCCTTCCTCCATGCTGCAAAGCGCTTTTTGTAATGATTCTTGAAAATTTGAACCTATTGACATTACTTCGCCAACAGATTTCATCTGAGTTGTTAATTTTGGGCTAGCTTGAGGAAATTTCTCAAATGCAAACTTTGGAATCTTAGTAACTATGTAATCAATACTTGGTTCAAAGGAAGCTGGTGTGAGACCTCCAGTAATATCATTTTTTAACTCATCAAGTGTGAATCCTACTGAAAGTAAGGCAGCTACTTTAGCAATTGGAAAGCCTGTGGCTTTAGAAGCTAAAGCTGAAGATCTACTTACTCTTGGATTCATTTCAATAACAACCATCTTTCCGTTTTCAGGATTTACTGCAAATTGAACATTAGAACCACCTGTATCAACCCCTATTTCTCTTAAAATTTTAAAAGAAGCATTTCTCATTATCTGAAACTCTTTATCTGTAAGTGTTTGAGCAGGAGCAATGGTTATTGAATCTCCAGTATGAATGCCCATTGGATCTAAATTTTCTATAGAACAAATTATTATGCAGTTGTCTTCGCAATCTCTCACTACTTCCATTTCATACTCTTTCCAACCTATAAGAGATTCGTCGATTAAAAGTTCATTGGTAGGAGATAGTTCAAGTCCTTTTTCACAAATATTCTTAAATTCAGCAATATTGTATGCAATGCCGCCTCCTGTTCCACCCATCGTAAAAGAAGGTCTTATAATACAAGGAAAGCCTATTTTCTTTTGGACATCTAAAGCATCGCTCATAGAATGCGCAATACCAGAGGCAGGAGTTTCAAGATTAATTGCTTTCATGGTTTCATCAAAAAGCTGCCTATCTTCTGCTTTATCTATAGCGGTTCTATTGGCTCCAATAAGAATAACATTATGTTTTTTTAGAATACCTTTTTTGTCTAATGTTAATGCAGTGTTTAGAGCAGTTTGGCCACCCATTGTTGGTAGGATTGCATCAGGTGATTCCTTTTCTATAATTTTTTCTACAGATTTCCAATGGATTGGTTCTATGTATGTCGCGTCTGCAAGCAGAGGATCAGTCATAATGGTAGCTGGATTTGAATTTACAAGTATTACTCTGAAGCCTTCATCTTTTAAAGCTTTGCATGCTTGAGCCCCTGAATAATCAAACTCACACGCTTGGCCAATAATAATTGGCCCTGCTCCAATTATTAATATTGACGATATATCTTTACGTCTTGGCATACTCTTTTACCATTAAACTAAATTTCTTAAAAAGATTTTGTATTTCTTGAGGGCCTGGGCTGGCTTCTGGATGACCTTGAAAACTAAAAGCAGGAGTGTCCATAAACTCTATACCCTGAAGTGATCCATCAAATAAAGATGTATGAGTAATCTTTATATTATTTGGTAATGTATCAACATCTACTGCAAACCCATGGTTTTGACTTGTTATAAATACTTCTTTGGTCTCTATATCTTGAACAGGATGATTTGCTCCATGATGACCAAATTTCATTTTATAAGTATCAGCTCCTCCAGCAAGTGCAAGCAATTGATGGCCCAGGCAAATCCCAAAAATTGGTACCTTTTTTTGTATAAACTTTTTTATGTTTTCTATTGCGTAATCGCAGGGCTCTGGATCTCCCGGACCATTTGAAAGAAATATGCCTTTAGGAGAAAACTCAAGAATTTCTTCAAAAGAAGTTTTAGCATTAACTACTTTAACCTCACCTACGTGCTCACTAAGAAGTCTTAAAATATTTTCTTTTATGCCAAAATCGTATGCAATTACTGGGTAACTATCTTTAGATTCATGATAATTTGGCCAAGTGCCTTCATTCCATTGATAATTGCATTCTGCTGAAACAACTTTTGCTAGATCCATTCCTTTTAATCCTGAAAATTCTTTTGCAGCTAATATGGCCTCACTTTCTGAAATTTTTGATAAAGCGCCAATACAACAATTCATAGCACCTTTTTCTCTTAGAATTGCTGTGATTTCTCTTGTATCAATATCAGATATACCAACAACGTCATTTTTGACAAGAAATTCCTCTAGAGTAGTTGTTGATCTCCAGTTAGATGGTTTTTCACAAAAGTTCTTAACAACCATTCCGGAGGCATGAATTATATTTGATTCATTGTCTTGATCGTTTATACCGGTATTCCCGATATGTGGATGAGTAAATGTAATAATTTGTTTCTTATATGATGGATCAGTCATAATCTCCTGATACCCTGTCATTGAGGTATTGAAGACAAGTTCTCCTACATCAAATTTTTCTTTCCCAAAACCTTTCCCATAGAATACACTACCATCTTCAAATGCTAATATTGCTTTGAAAGACATTAAAAGTACTCCTTTATGAAAGGATTTTTTGAGAAAGATTTAGATAAACTATTTAAAGAATTTTTAGATTTTAATGAGCTAAAATTACATGCTGGCATTAAAATTGTACTTTATAGATTAAGTTGTCTAATGTCTATATATAATTTAAAAAAATATGAAAATATCAATAAAATCTAATCATGAAATTGAAAAAATGAGGATTGCAGGAAAACTTGCTGCTGAAGTTCTTGAAATGATTACACCTCATGTCGTTCCAGGAATATCTACTGGTGAGCTTGATAATATGTGCTATGAGCACATTATTAATAAACAAAATGCCATTCCTGCAAATGTAGGATACAAGGGTTATGAAAAAACAATCTGTTCAAGTCTAAATCAAGTAATTTGTCACGGTATTCCTAGCAATGAAAGAATTCTTAAAGATGGAGATATTCTAAATATTGATGTGACAGTAATTAAAGATGGTTGGCATGGTGATACATCAAAAATGTTTTTAGTTGGCAAATGTGCTCCTCATAATGAAAGGTTAGTGAGGGTAACTCAAGAATGTTTATATGAAGGTATTAATGTTGTTAAGCCTGGTGCTTTCTTAGGAGATATTGGTCATGCAATCCAAAAACATGCCACAAAAAATTACTACAGCGTAGTTGAAGATTATTGTGGGCACGGAATTGGGAGTGTCTATCATGAGGAGCCTCAAGTACTTCATTATGGAAAATCTGGAACAGGCACTCAACTTAAAGAAGGAATGTGCTTCACAATAGAGCCTATGATTAATCAAGGTACAAAATATTGTAAAACCCTAAAGGATGGATGGACGGTTGAAACAAAAGATGGTCGTAATTCTGCTCAATGGGAACACACCATTGTAGTTACTGATGATGGATGTGAGATTCTTACAAAAAGAAATAATGAATTTGAATAAAGAAATAGCTTCACTTTCTAAAAATTACTTAAAAAACTTCCCAGAAATTTATAAAAATCCATCAAAAGTAAATAATTATCTTAAAAAACATTCAGATAATATCGAAAACGATATCAAAGATAAATTTGTTGAGCTTAATCTTGATAATAATTTTGCAATTTATGCCAATGGTGGTTTTGGAAGACAAGAGATGTTCCCAAATTCCGATATCGATCTATCAATAATTGAAATTGGCCGGTCTAAAAATTTTAATGATTTAGAGAATTTTATTTCTTTCATGTGGGATCAAGGTTACAAGGTTGGTCATTCGGTAAGATCAATCAGTGATATTAAAAATATATCGAAAAAAGACCTTAAGGAATTCACATCATACTTAACACGAAGACCTATCATCTCAAATCAAATTATTGATAAAAAGATTACGAAAATACTTTCAAGATTATGGAGTAGTAATGATTTTTATAATCAAAAACTTGTAGAGCAACAAAAGCGTCATATCCAATACTATTCAACTGCATATAATCTTGAGCCTGATTTAAAAGAGTCCCCAGGAACAATGAGAGATTTTCATACAGCTTTGTGGATCCTTCAGCATTGTTATGGTCTAGATTCATTAAATGCTATCGATAATGCTAATGTTATAAGTGAGGGGTTTGAGAAAACTACTCAAGCATATAATTTTATTAAATCACTAAGATTTGCGACCAACATTACAACTCAAAAAAATAGACTAAATTTCGAAGCACAAATTGAAGTCTCCAAAAATGCAAAATTAAATAATGTAAGTTCAAAAAATTCTGTAGAAATAATGATGAAAAAGTATTATGAAAGTGCTTCTACTCTATCTTATTTTAATGAAATTATTTTTGAAAAATATGTTGAAAAATCTCAAAGTATTTTTTCAAGAAAAGTATATGGAATACATAAAAATAAAAATAAAATTGGGATACAAAATGTTGACTTAAAAGATAATAAGAATCTTATTTTTGAGATATTTATAGAAATTGGAAAAAGTAAAGAAATAAGTCTTATCAATACAGAAACAAAATCTTTAATCAAAGCAAACATAGATTTAATTGATGATAATTTTAGACAAAACCCCCTTTATTCAGAGCAATTCTTAAATATATTGAGGTCAAAAAATAATCTTTCATCCATTCTAAAGACAATGAAAACATTGGGAGTACTGCAGGCATATATCCCAGAATTTGCAGAAGTAGTTGGACAGATGCAATTTGATTTATTCCATGTCTATACAGTTGATGAGCACACATTCAAGGTCGTCAGGAATATGAGACAAATGAAATTATATAAGCAAAAGGGTTTCGAGCTTGAACATGAGTTAATCAATAAAATTCCTAAAATAGAGATTCTTTATATAGCAGGAATTTTTCATGATCTTGGAAAAGGTAAAGGAGGAGATCACTCTGAAATAGGCGCAAAGACTAGTTTAAATTTTGCGAAAAGGCTTGGTATGTCTTCCACTGATGCAAATTTAATATCTTGGTTGGTTAAGAAACATTTAATTATGTCCTCTATATCTCAAAAAAAAGACATTAGCGAACCTGAAACTATTAAAGAATTTATCCAACATGTGGAGCAAAATGAAAAATTAGATTACTTATATCTTCTTACTATTAATGATATTAGAGCAACAAATCCAGCTCTATGGAATGGATGGAAACATCAATTACTGAAAGATTTATATATTTTATCTAGATCAAAGATAAATCAGCAGCCTGTAATGGCCTCTTCTGAGACTGCATTGGAAAGAAAGAAAAATGTATTGATTAAATTTAATGACGAACAACGCAATATCTTAAAAAGATATTTTGATAATCTTGATAACAGTTTTTTTAATAAAAATGATACGGAATCACTTAGTTGGCAATCAGGCCTTATTATCAAAAATCAAAATAAAAATATAGTGGTTGGTTGTAAAGCTATTTTTGAGAATTTAATTAAAATATTTATAAAAGTAGAAAATTCACAGGGTCTTTTTTATAAGTTTACAAAAGTCTTAGAGCGCTCAGGCTTGGAAGTAATTGATGCTAATATTTTTTCTTCTATTGATAATAAAGTTGCAGCAAATACTTTTATTACCAAGTTCTCTCATCATGATCGAATATTAAGTAAATCTGAGCTTAAAGAATTGAAAAAAAGAATTGAAAAAAACTTTTTAGAGTTTAATGAAATTACAGACAAAAAAAATAGGATTGCTAACAAAAAAAATAGTTTCGAAAAAGTTATTAATATTACTCATTCGATTAATAAGAATAAAAAAAGAAATTTGCTTACAATTGAAACTTCAGATAGCTATGGATTGCTTGCCAAAATAGCTAAAGTATTTTTTGAAAACGATGTTTCTATATTTTCAGCAAGAATTAATACTCTTGGAGATAGAGTCGAGGACACCTTTGAAATTGAAAATTTAGATAGCTCGTTAATTGAGAACAAGAAGGTAAAAAATATTGTAGCTGTTCTTAAAAAAGTGGTATAAATCCAATTTATAGAAATTATAATCAAACGATGAAAATTCGATCTAAAGGAATTGCAAACAAATCTTCAAAGGGCGAGCTGCTTGACGTTTACTTTTCCACTATAGAATTTGGAGAAAAAAAAGTAGATGCAGGCTTAATAGAAATAAAAAATAACTTTCAACAAATAATAGAAGTTGATTGGGATGAGAACGATTTAGAGAGGCCGATTGAAACTGTTTCAGATGCGTATTTAAAACTACATTTGTTATCAAATAAGTTTGTCTTACCAAATTCTATAAATCTAGATGGTTTATTTTCCAGTCTTACAAATGTTGTATGGACTAACCAGGGTCCTGTTTGCGTTGATGAAATCAATGATAAATTGCATGAATCTAAAATAAATAAAAATAATTTGTATGTGAGATCTTTAGATAAGTTTCCTTGTCTTACTGATTATATTATTCCTAAAAATGTAAGAATTGCTGATGCGAGCCGGGTAAGGCTTGGAGCATATCTTAGTGAGGGAACAACAATAATGCATGAAGGTTTCGTAAATTTTAATGCTGGAACCCTTGGACCTGCGATGATTGAAGGAAGAATTTCAGCAGGGGTAACTGTTGGCAAGAACTCTGATATTGGAGGAGGTGCAAGCACAATGGGAACTTTATCTGGAGGAAATGATACAAAAATATCTATTGGAGAGAATTCGCTTCTAGGAGCAAATGCTGGAATAGGAATTTCTCTTGGGGATAACTGTACAGTCGAGGCAGGCCTCTATATTACTGCTGGTACAAAAATAACAATATTGGATGATGGTGAGTCTAAATTAGTGAAAGCATCTGAAATATCTGGTATTTCTGGTATGTTGTTTCTTAGAGATTCATCAACTGGGAAAGTAATAGCGAAACCAAATAAAAAGATTTCAGATCTTAATAAAGAATTACATAATAATGATTGAACTTCTTCAAAATTTACTAAAAATAAAATCTATATCGCCAAATGATATGGGTTGCTTTGATCTCATTGAAAAAGAATTAAAAGAACTTGGTTTTAATTGTGAAAGAATTAATTATCTCAATGTAGAAAACTTATACGCAACTACTGGAACTTCAGGAAAATTGTTTTGTTTCTTAGGTCACACAGATGTTGTGCCAACTGGGCCAGAAGACAAATGGAAATATCCGCCCTTCTCTGCCACGATTGATGGAGATATTCTATATGGAAGAGGTACGGCAGATATGAAGGCATCAGTTGCAGCTTTTATTGAATCTGCAAAAGAATTTATTAATTCAACTGAGAAACTTAACTTTAATTTAGGAATTTTGATTACATCTAATGAAGAAGGGACTTCTAAAGATGGCTTCATAGATAGAATCATAGAAGATATGATGGAAAATAATGAAATTATTGATTTTTGTTTAGTCGGTGAACCAACCTCAAGTGAAAAAGTTGCTGATTGTGTAAGGGTTGGAAGAAGAGGATCTCTTGGAGGACACTTAAAAATATATGGTAAACAAGGTCATGTTGCATATCCAGAAAAAGTTATAAATCCAATTCTTTTATCAGGTGATTTAATTTCAAAATTAAATAATAAAATTTGGGACAATGGTAACGATGCTTTTGATCCAACAAGTTTTCAAATTTCTAATATTAGTTCAGGTACTGGAGCCCATAACGTTGTTCCAGGAGAGCTTGAGTTAACTTTTAATTTTAGATTTTCAACTGAATCTAGCGAACAAAGTCTCAAAAAGAAATTTGAGTCTATGTTAAAAGAACTGAAGTTAAATTATGACTTGGTTTGGGATTTAAATGGTAATCCATACTATACAAAAGACAATTTCTTCAAAGATATTGTTTCTAATTCAATTAAACAAATTACTGGTTATTCTCCAGAACAAAATGCAAAAGGTGGAACATCTGATGGTCGTTTTGTAGCGAAAATGGAAACTGAAATAATTGAATTAGGTCCTGTAAATCAATCAATTCATCAAATTGATGAACATGTAAAAATTAGTGAGCTATGGACTCTCAAAGATATATATACAAAAATACTAAAAAATCTTAATCAAGCTTTTTAGGTTTATCTTTTCTATTATATTTAGTTTTATCCCTATGAGTTTTTGGTTTATGAAATTTATCCATATTTTTTTTTACTGGATCTTTTTTTCCTTTAACTTGCGCCATGCATTAATTTTTTAAGTATTGGAGTAAGAACAGCTAGTAATAACCCGCATCCGATAGCGATTAAGCCAACGTCCAAATAAACATCCATAAAAGCTTGCTTTTGGATTAATGAGAATGTTCCATCACCAACATCAGCTCCTTCACTTGCAGTAGCTCGTGCAATAAGACCTGCTACATAATTTCCAGCAGCAGAAGCGCAAAACCACATCCCCATCATCATTCCAACGATTCTTTGCGGAGACAATTTTGTAACAGAAGAAAGGCCAACAGGTGATAAACATAGTTCACCAATAGTATGAAGTAAGTAGATTAATATAATCCATATCACTCCTGTTTGAATTCCTGATGAATTGCCCATGCCGTATACAAGAGCTAGAAATCCTAAACCAACAAAAATAATGCCAATTGAAAATTTTAATGGGGTTGATGGCTCCATACCTCTTTTAGCCAAGGCAATCCAAAGCATTGCAAAGAATGGTGCTAGGGTAAAAATAAATCCTGCATTTAAAGATTGAAACATTGATGCTGGAACCACCCAACCAAAGATAGATCTATCAACTCCCCTATCAGTAAGAATATTTAAAGATGAGCCTGCTTGTTCAAAGAGAGCCCAAAATATCAGTGAGAAAAGAATCAAGATACCAACAACGATTAATCTATCTCGTTCTTCCGGAGAACATTTAAATAATGCATATATAAGCCATATAGCAATGCAAATTGCGCCAAAGCCACCCAAAAGCGTACCTACAACTTCTTGATTCTGAACAAGAAACCATGATCCTAGAACCATAAAAATACCTGAAATATAAGCCCAATATTCATACGATATTCCCATGCTTGTTTCTTTATACTTTTCTGAAGGAGGTTCAGCTAGGCCCTGCAAATATTTTTGGCCCCATAAAAATATTATCAAACCGAGAAGCATTCCAACGCCTGCAGCTCCAAATCCGTATGCCCAGCCGTAAGTCTCGCCAAGATATCCACAAAGCAATGAAGCGCTAAAAGCGCCAATATTTATTCCCATATAGAAAATAGTGAATCCAGAATCTCTTCTTGGGTCACCCTCTGCATAAAGTGAGCCTACCATTGTTGATATATTTGGTTTTAAAAACCCAACTCCAGAAACAATAAGAGCCAGAGATAAATAAAAAATTTGTTGATTACTTTCAATTGCCATGCCGGTATGCCCAAGAACTAAAAGAATTGCTCCGTAGGTAACTGCTTTTTTTGACCCTAAAATTTGATCAGCAAGCATACCTCCAAAAACAGGCATAATATAAACTAGTGAAGTATATGCACCATAAATTAGATAACTTGTTGCATCTGAAAATTCCCAGTGTTTTGTTAAATATAGAATTAGGAGAGCTCTCATTCCATAATAAGAGAATCTTTCCCACATTTCTGTAGCAAAGCAAACAAATAAACCCTTGGGATGACCTAAAAAATCAGAAGTTGTATTCATAGTAATTTATTTTATTTGATAATTTAGTACTATAACAAAATGAATAACAAATCATATATCGTATTTCCATTAAAAAGAATTGCTTCAACTGTTTATGATTTATTTCTTCTTCTGGGGGTCTGGTTCGTTGTGGGCTCTTTAGCCGTTTGGATGAATGGCGGTATTGTTGAGAATAAGTGGGTTGGACCAATATTAGTTTTATCTAGTACATGGGTTTTCTATGGTTATTTCTGGATTAATGGAGGAAAAACTTTAGGTATGGCGGTATGGAATTTTGAGATATACAGCATAGAAAATCAGCCAATTAATATTAAGCAAGTATCAATAAGATATTTTCTTAATTTAATAACGTTTTTTCTTGCAGGAATACCATTATTTTACATGTATTTTTCTAAGAATAATCTTTCAATTAGTGATTATTTTTCAAAAACCTCCTACAGGAGGATTTAAATATTTCGATAGGACTTGAAACTTAAAAATATTATAAAAATTGATGGGATCAATACTCCTATGAGTACAGGAAATCCATATGAAATAAATATTCCTGTAGATAAGTCTTGGAATATCTTATAAATAAAGGCTCCTAAGACAGAAATCACAATCCTTTCACCAACATTTGAATCTCTTAGGGAAGTAAATATTAATGATCCAAAGAACAAAATTAATACCATTATTGATATTGGTTTAAAGATCGAAGTGAATAAAGCTTTGTCTAGATGTGCTTTAAATAAAACATCCTCTTTTAATGTGCTTTCTGTAAATAGCTGGCGATATATATTAATATTTTTAAGACTTAAATGATTGATATTTTTAAGAGTGATTTTTGACTGTATTGGAATTTTAAAATTTACTTCATTATTTTGAACAAAATCATCCGTGAAAATTTTATATGTTGCGTCCTCATTTAAAAATATTTTATCTCCTGATGTTTTTGCTGTATTTGATGTTGCTGAATAGACAATTTGATTATCTTTGGTTTGAATAAGTCTGACTTTAAACATTTTATTATCAATGATGTCTTCAAAACTTAAATAAGAATCTTCTGATTTAATCCAATTAAAGCTTTTATCATTAAAGGTGATTCGTTCAGATAAAAGATTTTTATTTGCCTGAGCATTTAAATATGTTTTCTTGAAAACAATTTCGTCAAAAAGTATTAATGAAAAAGCTAAAAAAATAGCCCCTATTGAACTTACTAAGATTATTTTAAAAGGTGATGCTCCAGCCGTTCTAAGAACGTTTAAGTTACCCTCTTGATGTGATAGGCCTAGAGCTATCATTACGCCAAGAAGGCAAGCTCCTTCTAAAAAATCAATTAAGTTGTGAGGCATTGAAAGCAGTACATACATAAAAATTTTAGAGATGTTAAATTGTGATGAGATATTCTCTAGCTCCGATATAAAGTTGAAAACTGAATCAAGTAATCCAAAAAAAATTAAAATAAAGAATGAAAAATATAGAGATCGTTTTATCAAATATAAATAAAATATTTTTATCATTTGATGATCCAAAAAAATATTAAAGTAATAAGGATTACCAATCCAATTTTTACAAAATTACTTTTCTTAATGATATTTGTTAGTTTAGAGGTTTTATTAAAATTTGATTTAAAAATACTAAAAAGACCAAAGCATATAAAAATAGAATGTACATACCAAATATAGTTATATGTATTAACTGAATTTTCTTCGAATGACTCTCTGGCTAAAATTAATAAACTTAGATACAAAATATAAATAAATACTGCTGGCAGCAAGACAGATAATCTTCCCTGCCTTGGCTCAACCTTGGCAAAATGAACACCTAAGATAAGAAGAGTAAAAATTGTTAAGGGTATTGAAACATTCCACTGCATTGCAGATTTAGAAGATTGTGAAGAGTAGTCAAATAATTTTGAAAGAGATAATCCTGATAATTGATTTCTACTTTTTTTTAAGGGTATCTTTAACTCACCGAATTCAGAAATAATATGAGGACTAGAATCAAATATATTCTGGTAAATTGATCCATCTTTAAAATCTAACTGAACGGTTGTGTTTGAGCTTTTTATGCTTAGCTTATCTGCAAGTACAATAGATGATAAATCTTCATCTTCTAGAAAAATAACGGCATTTTCTAGAGTACTTCCATTCTTATCTTGAGCATATATAAATCCATCACTTTCCATGAATGGAAATATATTTTTTGGTTTAATTGATTCGATTTGCTCGTCAATAGTATCAATAGAAATTAATTCTTTTGAAAGTTCTTTTGTATAGGGTGCTATAAATATGCTCAACGATAATGTTATTAAAAAAAAGATTGCTGATTGAGGTATCAAATATTTAATAAGATCATTTTGTGACAAACCTCCAGAAAGATATCCATAAATTTCTCTATCTGCGTAAAGTCTACTTATTGTAATAACTACGCCTAGAAAAAAAGATAGTGGTATGAGAAGTGTTATAAAATCAGGAAATCGTAATATTATGATCTTATAAATTAAATTTGGTTCTAGCATGCCTTGAGATGCTTGTTCAAAATAACCAACAAATCTTGAGCCAACCACTAAAAAGAAGAAGATCAAAAAAATTCCAAGTGTTGATTTAAGAACTTCGACATTCAAGCTCTTTGAAAGAATATTTCTTTTATCTATGCCTTGTGAACTATGATGCATTACAATATTTATCTTATCAGTAAATACCATAAC
>TARA_B110000003_G_scaffold127698_1_pt1 | contig 12428 bp, 10 predicted proteins | sample TARA_B110000003 | Tara Oceans TARA_B110000003 (sample SAMEA4396424) | marine metagenome | biome: Westerlies Biome; feature: [SRF] surface water layer (ENVO:00010504); material: water (ENVO:00002006), including particulate matter (ENVO:01000060) such as... | depth 5 m
TTAATAATAAAATTGTAATTTTTTTCATAAAGGTTTAATTTAAGGTTTATTTAAATTTAATAAATTGTTTATTCTTTAAAAAAATATTAAATAGTAATACCAATGTCTAATATATTTTGAATTTAAAAAATGGGATATTATCATTAATAATTTATTAAATTACACAGCTATATAATCTAACACATTTGATTTCAAAAAACACCATACAAAAAGTATTTGAAACTGCTCTAGTTGAGGAAGTCATTGGTGATTTTGTTCAGTTAAAAAAATCAGGATCAAATTTTAAGGGATTAAGTCCTTTTAGTGAGGAAAGAACACCAAGTTTTATGGTTTCACCAGCTAAGCAAATCTGGAAAGATTTTTCAAGCGGAAAAGGAGGTACTGTTATAACCTTTTTAATGGAACACGAACAATTCACTTATCCTGAAGCCATTAAATACATTGCTAATAAATACAATATTGAAGTTGAAGAAACTCAAAAAACAGCTGACCAAATAACAGAAGATAATGAAAAAGAAAGTCTCTTTTTGATTTCTGATTATGCAAAAAATCATTTTAAGAAAAACCTATTTTCACATGAAGGAAAGACTATTGCTTTATCTTATTTGAAAGAAAGAGGGTTCAATGATAAAACTATTGAGAAATTTGAAGTTGGGTATTCTGTAAAAAAAATTGATGATTTTTCTTCTAATGCTAATAAAGCAGGCTATAAAACCAATTATTTAGAGAAAACAGGCCTTACAATAGTAAAGGAATCTAACAGCATCGATAGATTTAGGGGAAGGATAATTTTCCCAATTAGAAGTATGTCTGGAAGAGTTTTGGGTTTTGGAGGTAGGATATTGGGAGCTGGAAAAAATATAGCTAAGTATATCAATTCACCAGAATCCTTGATTTATCAAAAGAGTAAGGTTTTATATGGGATTTTTGAAGGTAAACAATCGATCGTAAAAGAAGATAATTGTTATTTGGTTGAAGGATATACAGATGTTATAAAAATGTATCAATCTGGAATTACAAATGTTGTGGCATCATCTGGTACAGCTTTAACCGAGAATCAAATTAGACTCATCAATAGACTTACAAAAAACATCACAGTTGTTTTTGATGGGGATGAAGCGGGCTCAAGAGCTACCCTTAGAGGTATTGACTTAATATTAGAGCAGGGTATGAATGTCAAAATATGTAATTTACCTAAAAATGAAGACCCTGATTCTTTTGTAAGTGAAAAAAGCCTTGATCAAGTAAAATCTTACTTTACAGAAAATTCTAAAGATTTCATTGTTTATAAAGCATCTCTATTATTGAACGAGTCAAATAATGATCCCGTTAAAAAAGCAGGTGTAATCCGTGATATGGTAGAGAGTATTGCAAAAATTTCTGATCAAATTAAGCGTGAAATATATGTAAAGGAATGCTCGTCAATTATGGATATAAGTGAGCAAGTATTGTATAGTACATTGGCACAGATCATTAAGCAAGACTTTAATGCTCAAAAGAAAAAGACAAAAAAAATATTTGAACCTATTTCAATTGTTAAGAGTGATAAAAATAAAAGGCAGGTTAACGCACTTTATGAACTCGAAAAAAAAATAATAGAAATCTTACTATTATACGGTAACGAATCAATTGATTTTGAGGAAGAGGTTTTTTCACAAAATGATAAGGGAGTCTCTGAAACAAATTTATCTAAAAGGTCATTGAAAGTTTTTGAAAAAGTTTATATGGATTTACATGTTGATGAAATGGAGTTTTCAAATGATGATTTCAAAAATATATATTTTAATATAATAGAATGCTTTAACGAAAATAAAGTGATAAGTATTGAGAAGTTCATGAACAAATTATCTGAAAATCAGCAACTAGAAGTTACTAATATTATCATGGATAATGAAAAGTACTTTCTTCATAATTGGGAAAAAAACAATATACATCCAAAGTCAAAAATAAACTCACTATCTCAACTTACAGTGGAAACAATTTTGAATTTACGATGCTTTCTAATCGACAAAAAGGTTAATGGTTTTAAGGACAAGGCTTTAAATAATAATACGGATTCTATTTTAGAAGAAGTTGTAAATTACTCAAATCTAAAAAAGCTACTTTCTGAAAAATTAAACAGAGTTCTATAATTTAAATTCAGCAGGTATTTTACAGACTGGAATTTCTACCATCTTGTGCTCATTCGCGTGATGGTGTTTAATATAAATTTCAAAATTATTTTTAATTTCACCGCTAAACTTTTCAGGATCTGCGCCTTTTTCAAGCTTACTCATAATATTTTCAAGATCATTATATGAAACGCCGATTTGCTGCTCATCACTTCTATCATCATCCCATAAACCATCGGTAGGTAAGGCATCTAATATTTCATCCTTAATATTCAAATGTCTTGATAATTGGTAGACTTCACTTTTCATAAGGTCAGCAATTGGACTAATATCAACTCCACCATCTCCGTATTTGGTATAAAATCCAATTCCAAAATCTTCTACCTTATTTCCAGTCCCAACAACAATTGAATTATTGATTCCCGCATAATAGTACAATGTTAACATTCTCATTCTTGATCTGGAATTAGCTAAAGCTAGTTCGCTATTATTGTGGTTAGTATCAACTGTTGATTCAAATTTTTCAAAAAAAGGCGTGAGATCAATATTTAGAGAACTTACATTTTTAAATTTAGCTTTTAGCCAGGTGATGTGCATTGATGCCCTATCAAATTGATCTTTTTTTTGTCTTATTGGCATATTTAGGCATAATGTTTTAAAACCTGTCAACGCACATAATGTTGACGTTAATGCGGAATCAATACCCCCTGAAACCCCGATAACTAATCCGTCAATTTTATTTTTATTATGATAATTTTTTATCCAATTAACTATGTGATCTATTGTTTCGGTTTTTTTCATTTTTTTAGAAAAGGTAAAAAGTACATTATATTTGTAATGCTAAAATAAACTAATGTCAATCTTTTTGCCAAACTACATTAATAAAATTATAATTTTTTTAATTATAATTTTATTTATTTCGTGCTCTGACACTAAAGTTTCGGAGCAAAATATTTTAAAAATTGAAAGGTTTGAAAAAATCTTTTACGAATCTGATTCAAGTTCAATTAGTGAGGTTAAATCAAAATACCCCTTTTTTTTTCCTGATAATTTTCCTGATGAAATATGGATTAATAGGTTAAATGATCCAATTCAAAGAGAGATTTACAATGAAATTTTATATAAATATGATGATATTTTATTGCTGGAGAAGCAAATAACTGATTTTTTTATAAATAGCAGCAAAGCTTTTGAATTAACTATTAGCCCAAGATTAATAACTGTTAATACGGATGTTGACTATAGAAATCGTATCATTCTCACCGATTCAATTTTATTAATCGGGTTAGATAATTATCTTGGGGCAAATCATAGATTTTATGAAGGAATTCCAGAATACATAAAGGAAGACTTAAATCCGCAAAATATTATTTCTGATATAGCTAGTGAGTATGCTGGTAAATTAATTCCGCGTTTAGATGACTATACATTTCTTGATAAAATAATTAATAACGGAAAGATCTTATATTACAAGGATATTTGTTTGGATGATGTGCCTGATAAAATCAAAATTGGATACAGTGAAAAAAAATTAAAATGGGCGATTGAAAATGAATATTTTGTGTGGACTTATTTTGTTGAAAACAACATCCTATTTAACCCGGATAATAAATTGAATAGCAGATTTATAAATAACGCCCCCTTTTCTAGATTTTATTTAGAGAATGACAAGGACACATCAGAAATGATTGGTAAATTCATTGGATGGAATATTGTGAAATCTTTTATGAAAAATAACGATATTTCATTTAAAAAAATGACAGAAACAAAGCCAATTGAAATATATAAGAGATCAAAATATAAGCCTAAGAAATAATGAAAAAACACGAATCTAAAATTGAAATCACTGTAGAACTAGACGAAAATAAAATTCCCGAGAAAATATTATGGTCAGCTAGTGATGGGGGGATTTTAAATGAGGAAACTAAAGCGGCATTTTTGTCTGTATGGGATTCCAAAAAAAAGGAAAGTCTTAGGATCGACCTTTGGACAAAAGATATGCCACTCGATGAAATGAAAATATTCTTTCATCAGATTTTGTCAAGTATGGCCACTACGTTTAATCGAGCAACACAAGATGAGAAAATGTCTCAAACTATGTTAGATTTTTGCGATTATTTTGCTGAAAAATTAGATTTAAAAAAATAAAATTACCATTCGTTAATTTTATTTGCGTCTAGTCTTAAAAACACAAACAATAGTATCGTAAAGGCTATTAAACTTGATCCTCCATAACTAAGAAATGGAAGAGGAATTCCAATCGTAGGGGTAAGCCCTAAAACCATGCCTATGTTAATGAGAAAATGTATGAATAATATTGAGGCTGTCGAGTAACCATATACTCTACTAAATTTATTTTTTTGATGTTCTGACAGATATAATATTCTTAATATTAGTAAGGTGTAAAGTAAAATGATAAATACGCTTCCCAGAAAACCCCATTCTTCACCAACGGTACTAAAAATGTAATCGCTATGTTGAGCAGGAACAAAATTCCCCATTGTTCTGGTTCCCTTTAAATATCCTTTTCCGGTCAATCCTCCTGAACTTATCGCTTTTTTAGACTCGTTAATATTATATAATATAGTTTTTTCCATCTTTTTGATTTTTAATGGATCCTTTTCAAGATTTAACCAAACTTTTATATAATTTTTTTGATGATTTTTTAAAATATTATTATAGGCATAAGTAGTAGTGTAGCAGGTAGCTAAGCAAAGTACAGAAACTCCAATTATCTTGATGATTTTATTTTTGGTTTTTCCTTTGAAAAAATAATAGACAATAGTGGAAATAATTGCAAAAATTGACGAGGTTAAGAATGAAAATTTTAATGTAATTATTGATAGAATAATTATTGCAAATATTGATTTGATATAATTCTGGGAGATACCTTCCCTGTATAATACTAGAAATAAAGAGAAAAACACAATTGAGCTTCCTGTATCGTTCTGTAAAACAATTATTAGTATTGGAATCAATATAATAAGAAAAAGCTTTGCCTGATCCGTTATTCTTCTTAAATCTGTCTGATAATCACTGATGTATTTGGATACTGCTAAGGCAACAGTTATTTTGACAAATTCACTAGGTTGAAGATTAAAGCTTCCAATTGGAAACCATGATAATGCTCCATTTACTCTTTTACCAAAGAAAAATAGGCAGATTAATAACAGAATAGATATTAGGTAAAAAAGACTGGAAAATCTTTCATAAAATTTAACATCAATTGACATTGCAATAAACCCAATGAATAATGAAATAAATACATAAATAAACTGCTTTCCGTATAATTTTGTAAGGTCAAAAAGATAAATTTCCTCCCCAGATATACTTGACGAAAGTATATTTCCAACTCCAAAACCAACGAGTATAAAATACAGTGAAATTACAATCCAATCTAGCTTTAATTTATTTTTTCTTTGACCGATCATAGTTTGTTAATAGAAAATGGTTTTCCAGAAAATGGTTTTAAATACTCATTTTCAAGGCTTTTATTAATAACAAGTTTCTCTGTTTTTTTAAGAGTGATGCCTCCTTTTAAATATTTTTCGATCATTAAACTTGTTATCCTTCCCGCCCAAGTTGATCCATAATAGCCATTTTCTACCAATACAGCAATCGCTATTTTTGGCTCCTCTTTTGGTGCATAAGCAACAAATATGGAATGATCAGTTAGCTGGGTTTTTTTACCGTTTAATCTTGTAAAATTTTCTGTAGTTCCTGATTTTCCACAAATTTCTATTCCAGGAATATTTAATAATTTTCCAGTTCCACTGGCATAAACTTCTTTTAGACCAATTTCAATTTTCTCAAAATTTTCTTTGTCAATTTTTATTATATTTTTCTCCCTAAATCTTCTGTCAATAGAATCTCCTTCAATATTTTTTATTATATGCGGCGTATAATAATATCCCTTATTTGCAACAGAGGCCATCATATTAGCCAGCTGAATTGGAGTAACTAATATTTCACCTTGACCAATTGCATTAGATAAATTAGTAGTAGGTCCCCACCTGAAATCTGGATACCATTTGTTATAAAATTCCGAATCAGGAATAGTTCCTTTTTTCCCCACGGGTAAGTCATTATTCAAAAAATTACCTAACCCAAAACTTTTAACATTTGTACTCCACTTGTCAAAATTTCTTGACACATCATTATCCATATTAATTGTCTTTCTGTAAACTTCAGCGAAATACGAATTACAGGATTGAGAAATTCCATTGTATATATTTCTATATCCGCCGCCGCAATGACACTTCATTGATTTTTTATTTCTTCCATATATATAAGCCCCATCACAGTAAATGGTGGTTTTGTCAGAAACTGCATTTTCCTGTAGAGCAATTAACCCCACGATAATTTTAAAAGGGGATCCAGCGGGAAAAGTTGATAATAACCCTTTATCAATTAGAGGTTTGTAAATACTATCTTTGTAAAGCTCATAATAATTTTTTGATCTTTCTCTTCCTACCAGCAAATTTGGATTATAAGAAGGTGCAGAAACAAGAGAAAGTAGCTCACCTGTTGATGGCTCAATTGCGACAATTGCACCCTTTTTATTTTTCATTAGTAGTTCTCCATAAGCTTGTAAATCCGAATCGATTGTTATGGTCAAGTCATTTCCAGCTATGGAATTTATATCACTCTCTCCATTGTTAAAACTGCCAATATCTCGATTAAATCTGTCTTTTTGAATAAACTTTATTCCTTTTTCACCTCTTAAATATTTTTCATAAGAAAGCTCAACTCCTTGTTTGCCAATAATATCTCCCGTTGAATAATAAGGGTCTTTTTCAATATTAGATCTGTTTGCTTCAGCTACATAACCTAGTACATTAGCTCCAATGTTAGTATTGTATTCTCTCAAATTTCGCTTTTGTATATAGAAACCTTCATATTTCCTTATTTTTTCTGCTAGAAATCCGTAATCTTTTTTTGATAGGTGAGCTAAAAAAACAGATGGAATTCTTCTAGAATAATTACTAGTTCTTTCAACTTTATTTAAGAAATATTCTTTAGATATTTTTAATAATCCACAAAACTCGGTAGTATCTAGTGCTTTGACCTCGCCAGGGATAATCATAACATCATAGGAGGGTTGATTAGAAACTAGCAATTTACCATTCCTGTCGTATATATACCCTCTTTTAGGGTATGTATAAACTTTTCTGATTGCGTTGTCTTCATAAATAGAATATGGTTCTGTTGCGTAAACCTGAAGATAAAAAAGCCTTAAAATAAAAATAAGAGATGTTGAAAGAACCAGTATAAAGAATAAACTTTTTCTCATCTGGATTTTCTCATTAAAAATTCATACAATATAAAAACAGATAAAAAGGTAAAAATGCTGTTACTGATTACATTTTGAAATATTAGATTGATTTTTGAAAGGTCAAATACTTCTAGGCTAAATAAAATTATATGATGGATAATAACCATCGAAAAAAGATAAAATATATTTTGTTTAAGCTCAAGAGAATTAAATTTTACAACTTGGTGTTCATATGCCATTCCAAAAAAAAGCTTTAGCAAGTAAGGTCTGAAATATGCGATGCAAAGTGTAGATGCCGAATGAATTCCATGTGTATCTGAAAATAAATCCATTAGTAATCCGTAAATAAATGCAGTCAATATAAAAACAGGCCTGTTGTTTTTAATCGGAAAATATATTATGATATATATATAAATAAATGGGTTTAAAAACTCTAAGAAATTAATGTTATTGAGAAATAGTGCTTGAACGAAAATAAGCGACATACCTAACACAAGATTATAAATTATATTATTCATTTAATAAATTAATTTCTGTGACATTATTATTACCAATTATATATATATTTTCAATATTAGTCATATCAGTAGATAAGCTAACTTCTAATTCTAAGTAATTTTCAGAATTATCAAGTTTGAAAGATTTTATATATCCGATTAAAATTCCTTTTGGAAATATTAGTGAGTTACCGCCTGTAACAATTGTATCTCCAATCTTAACTTTTGCTTGTTTTGGTACATCTTTTAACTGAACTTGATTAATACTTTTCCCATTCCATGATAGAACACCAAAATAATTTGAATTTTTAAATTTTGCATTTAGTAAAAATTTTGTGTTTAAAACAGAAATAAATCTCGAAAAATTTGTTGTGGTTTTATCTATAATACCTACAACTCCGTTAGATGATATAACTCCGTTATCAATTCCAATTCCGTCGCTTGAGCCACGATCAATGGTGATAAAATTATTTGACTTAGAATAGCTGTTTTTTATTACAGAACCGGTAATTATTTCAAAGTCCATAGAATCAATTTTTTCATTAATCCTAAAGTTTGTCTTTGAGTTAAATAAAATTTGTTTAAGGTTTTTATTTTCTTCTAAAAGCAACTTGTTTTGATATTCAAGATTCAGGTATTTTGAAACTGTATATTTTGTGTTGTAGAGGGAAGAAAATATAAAATTGCTAGAATTTATAAATTTACTTTTGTTGTATTCGTTATAGCTTATATTAAGTGAGATTGAAATTGACAGCAACATTAGAAATAAAATAAAATTCTTATTTCTAATTAAGAAATAAATAATTCGTTGCATACTTTTCTAACTATTTTATCAAGACACTTTTGTATTTTGGTATATTTTTTAGAACAATACCCGTTCCACGTACAACAGCTCTTAGCGGATCTTCTGCAATGTAAACAGGCAGATCAGTTTTTTTTGAAAGTCGTTTGTCTAAACCTCTAAGCATTGATCCTCCACCTGCTAAATACATTCCCGTATTATAAATATCTGCCGCGAGCTCAGGTGGCGTTTTAGATAAGGTTTCCATAACTGAATCTTCAACCCTTAAAATTGATTTTTCTAACGCTTTGACGATTTCTCTGTAAGATATTTCTATTTGTTTTGGCTTTCCAGTTAACAAATCACGGCCTTGGACACTCATATCTTCAGGCGGATCGTCTAAATCCTCCGTTGCAGCACCAATTTGTATTTTTATTTTTTCTGCAGTTCTATCACCAACATATAGATTATGTTGAGTTCTCATATAATAAATGATATCATTGGTGAAAACATCACCTGCAACCTTTAATGATTGATCACAAACAATTCCGCCTAATGCAATTACTGCAATTTCCGTGGTTCCACCACCTATGTCGATAATCATATTTCCCTTAGGCTGCATAATATCAACACCAATACCGATTGCTGCGGCCATGGGCTCATGGATCAGATAAACCTCTTTTCCATTTACTCTTTCGGCAGATTCCTTTACAGCTCTCATTTCAACCTCTGTAATTCCTGAGGGTATACAAATAACCATTATTAGTGAGGGAGAAAATATTTTATTTTTTAAAGTAGGAATACTTTTTATAAATAAGTTTATCATTTGCTCTGAAGCGTCAAAATCAGCAATCACTCCGTCTTTTAAAGGTCTAATTGTCTTAATGCTTTCGTGAGTTTTACCTTGCATTAAATTTGCTTCATTACCAACTGCAATAATTTTTCCAGAGATTCTATCTTTTGCAACAATTGATGGGCTATCAACAACAACTTTATCATTATGAATAATCAGGGTATTGGCAGTACCTAAATCAATTGCAATCTCTTCGGTTAAAAAATCAAAAAACCCCATAGGTTAAAGAAAAAAAATAAAGTTTATAATACTCAGGCCTGTACTGTAAATCTAAGAATAAAAATTAAATAATAAAACATTAAATAGATATCAATGTTTAAAATGTCTAACACCTGTAAAAACCATTGCAATTTTATTGTTATTACAGTAATCTATACTCAGATTATCTTTAATCGAACCCCCTGGTTGAATAATCGAATTAATCCCTTTTTTATGTGCTATCTCTACACAGTCTGGAAAGGGGAAAAAAGCATCACTAGCCATACATGCACCATTTAATTCAAATCCAAATTTTTCAGCTTTTTCTATTGCCTGATTTAACGCATCAATACGACTTGTTTGACCTGTCCCCGAGGCAAGTAGTTGTTTGTTTTTCACAAGAACGATAGTGTTAGATTTTGTATTTTTTGAGATTTTAGAAGCAAATAAAAGGTCTTCAATTTGATCAGCATCAGGCTTCATATTAGTGGGGTAATTTAAAAGGTCTAAACTGTCAGTAATATTATCACTTGTTTGAATCAATTTACCATTTAAACACGATCTTATTAATTTATCTTTTTTGGGAAAAGAATTCAATTTTAAAAGAATTCTATTTTTCTTACTTTTTAATATTTCTAAAGCCCTGTTGTCAAAATCAGGTGAAATAACAACTTCACAAAATAAAGAGTTGATTGTTTCAGCAGTTTCTGAATCAATCACAGAATTTGATATCAGTATTCCACCGAATGCAGAAACCGGATCAGCGGCTAATGCTGCATCATATGCATCTTTAATATTATCTCTTATTGAAATACCACATGCATTATTATGTTTTAAAATTGCAAATGTGGGTTGATCGTTTATAAATTCTTGCATTAGATCCATGGCAGCATCAATATCAAGTAAATTATTATAACTCAGATCTTTACCATGTAGCTTTGTAAAAACATCATCTATTTTTCCGGAAAACACACCTTCTTGATGTGGGTTTTCCCCATATCTAAGGCTAAGCTCTTTGGTTTCGTTGAAATAGCCAAAAATTGCACTATCATAAATTGAGGATGTTTTGAAAGAATTAGAGGCAAATATTTTCCTGTCAGTTTGATTTAAAACCCCTTCTTTTTTAACATACATTTCTAAAAAATTTTTATAATCATTGACAGAGGAGACGCATACAACACTATTGTAGTTTTTGGCTGCTGCGCGAATTAATGCGATTCCACCAATATCAATTTTTTCGATGATTTCAGATTCGCTTCCACCATTTTTTAATGTCTCTTCAAAAGGGTACAGATCAACAATCACTAAATCAATTGAAGGAATATTAAAATCTTTTTTTTCTTTTAAGTCATTATCATTATCCCTTCTATAAAGAATACCTCCAAATATTTTAGGATGAAGTGTTTTAACTCTTCCGCCAAATATAGAAGGGTAGTCGGTTATATTTTCAACCTCTGTAACCTCATATCCAAGATTTGCGATAAAATTGTATGTGCCACCAGTTGAGTATAATTTGACATTATTTTTTACAAGCTCGTTGACGATTGGTTCAAGCCCGTCTTTAGAAAAAACAGATATTAAAGCGGATTCTATTTTAATTTCATTCATGAAATCAAAAATAAATAAATTGATATTTGAAAGATCTCAATTAAACACTAAAGAATGCAATTTTGTTAACACCACGTCTTAATAAGTTAAAATTTAGCTCTAATTCGATTTTTGTGTTTCTATATTTTTTATTTTTACGATATCAATTTAATGATTAATGAAGCGGTTAATTCTTTTGTTTTTTGTTTTTTATTCTACTTCTTTTTTTTCTCAATCTGTAGCAGGAAAAGTTTTAGAAATTGTTAACGACAAGGAGGTGCCTTTGGTTGGAGCTAACGTTTTCTTGCTCGATAAATCAAAAGGAGATATTTCAGATTTAACCGGAGATTTTCTGATTGAAAATATTGGAAATGCAAAAGAGTATATAGTCAGTTATGTCGGCTACATGAACGATACGCTTAAAATTGATAATGAATATTCTAAAATCATATTAAATAAAAATTCGAATTTGGATGAGATAAATATAAGTTTCAAAGAAAAAACTTCATCGGTATCTCTACTTAGTTCTACAAATTTATTGAAAATTAGCTCTGAAGAACTCTTAAAAGCTGCATGCTGTAATCTTGCAGAAAGTTTTGAAACAACCCCTTCAATCGATGTAAATTTTTCTGACGCAATATCTGGAAGGAAGCAAATTAATATGTTGGGTTTAGCTAGCCCTAATATCTTAATATCTATTGAAAATATTCCTTCAATCAGAGGAGCTTTAAACGCTTATGGGTTGACATTTATTCCGGGCACATGGATCGAGAGTATTCAGATTGCCAAGGGGTCGGGAAGTGTTGTTAACGGATATGAGAGTATTTCTGGCCAGATAAACGCCGAATTGCGCAAGCCACTGAGCGATAATAAGTTCTTCGTTAATTCATATTATAATTCCATGGAAAGATTTGAATTAAATACTCATTATTCTACAAAATTGACTGAAAAAATTGATTATGGTTTATATTTACATGCGGATAAAAAAGATAATAGAAACGATCATAATAATGATAATTTTGGTGATTCTCCAACGGGTCAACAAATCAATATTTTAAATAGATTTCAGTATACTAATGCGATTAAGGGTTTAATTGGCTTTTTTGATATTAATTATGTTGGTGAT
>TARA_B110000003_G_scaffold63194_3_pt1 | contig 12422 bp, 9 predicted proteins | sample TARA_B110000003 | Tara Oceans TARA_B110000003 (sample SAMEA4396424) | marine metagenome | biome: Westerlies Biome; feature: [SRF] surface water layer (ENVO:00010504); material: water (ENVO:00002006), including particulate matter (ENVO:01000060) such as... | depth 5 m
TTAATAGGGGTTTTTTTGTATAATTAATTTTATTTTTTATGCTTATTAATATTTAATCTAAATAATTTTGTTTTTAATAGTTGCTGTTTTATATTTGCTAAAACTTATTTAGAATAAATAAAAATAAATCATTAAATTATGAATAAATTTATAAAAATGTCCATATTTTATTTTGTTATGATCATATTAGGATGTGAAAAAGATCCTACAATAATTACAAAAACTGAATTCATAACTGAAACCGTTACGGTTGAAGTTCCAGGACCAACTGTCGTTGTCCCGGGTGAAACTCAAATAGTTGAGGTTCCAGGAGCAAATGTCAGTGTTCCTTATCCTCCAGCTGAATATGAATTCACAAGAAATGGTGTTTCTACTGTGTATTATAGTGGTCAAACAACAAGACTTAATCAACATGATGAGTTAAAATCTGCAATGAACAGCACCTCTTCAACTAAAGCAGGAATACTCGCTATGTTAAATGATGGAACTGGTTTTTCTGACTCTACTCTAGATGGAAGTAAGAAAATTGGTAATAAAACAGCAGTTAATAGTGCAAACAGTGCTACTAATAAATCTATAATTGAATCATGGATTACTGAGTTCATTGATGTAGTTGCTCCAGCAGTAATTGCTCAAACTGATGCATCTGCTGGCGTAGCAGGTTCGGTTTCAGATGCTGGTGGTGGGTCAAGAACAGGTACAAAAGTAAATGCTAAAGGTCTTGAGATGAATCAAGTTTTTAGTAAAGGATTAATTGGGGCTTTTAACCTTGATCAAATTATAAATGAAAATGGATCATTTGGTTATGTTACAGGACCTAAACTTAACCCTGTTGCAGCTGACAATGACGCTGGTGTAATGCATTATACAAGTCCTGGAGCTTCAGAGGCTAATGTTACAAAGATGGAACACTACTGGGATGAAGGTTTTGGATATCTTTATGGACAAGACAATCAATACGCTCCTGCTCTAGGACAAGGTGGATTGTTAAATGATTATTTAGGAAATGTTAGTGCTAATTATGCTATAGGAATTGCAGATGACATTTATAACGCTTTCAAATTAGGTAGAGCTGCTATTGTTGCGAAAGATTACGTAACTCGAGATGCTCAAGCAGCTATTATTAAAACAGAATTATCAAAAGTAGTTGGCGCAAAAGCAGCTTCCTATTTAAGAAGTGGAGCGGGTCACGTTACAAACAACAACATGGCTTCAGCTTTCCATTCACTTTCAGAAGGATATGGTTTTATTTTCAGCCTTCAATTTACTCAAAAAGCCGATGGATCTCCATATATGACAAATTCTGAAGTTAATTCAACATTAGCTGAACTTGAAGCTGGAAACGGACTTTGGGACAGAACTGCTGCCGAGTTAACTGCTATGGCAGATACTATTGATGCAGCTACAGGAATTAATACAAATAACTAATGTTTCTTGTATTTCAGTAACAAATTAAATATCAATAATAAGACAATCGGTACATTACCGATTGTCTTTTTTTAAATTTTTATATTTTGAGAAAGACTATATTTATTTTATTATTATTTACAATTTACTTTTCATGTTCTACAGATGAAATCAACGAATCAGAACCTGTATCGTTAGAACCAGTTTCTCCAAATACTAATTCATCAACTCCTGATCCAAATTCCAATTCAAGTTCTAATAACTCCTCCACTCCTACCTCATTTGATAGAGAAGCAATGCTTATTTTCTGGGCAGATAGTATAATAGTTCCAGCTCAAAATAAGTTTAAAAATGATCTATTAAGTCTTTCAAGTTCAATAAGTAGTTTTTCATCAAATAAATCACAAGTTTCTCTAGATCTGGTTAGAGAAAAATGGTTTGATGCCTACAAGTCGTGGCAACATATTGAAATGTTCAATGTTGGTAAGGCAGAAGAAATCAACTATGGTGTTAGGATGAATGTTTATCCAGTTGATACAGATAGAGTTGAGTCTAATATTTCAAATAGCGATTCTGATATTGAAAATCCAAATGACTACTCTGCTCAAGGATTTCCTGCAATTGACTACCTATTGTATGGAATAGGATCAAATGATTCAGAAATTTTGGATAAATATACTTCTGAAAATAGCAAGTACTTAGAATACCTGTTAGTTGTATCAAGCAAAATGGTTGAACTTACTGATACTGTAATTTCTGATTGGAATTCTTCATATAGAGATACTTTTGTTACTTCAGTAGACAATACTGCAACATCAAGTATTAACAAGTTAACAAACGATTTTATTTATTACTATGAAAAAGGGTTTAGAGCTAATAAAATTGGTATTCCTGCAGGAGTATTTTCAGGAAGCACGTTATTGGATCGAGTAGAAGCTTATTACAGAAGAGATATATCAAAAGTTTTAGCAATTGAAGCGATTAATTCAGTATCAGACTTTTTTAATGGAATATCCTATAATGGGGATTCATCATCGGAAGGAATAAGTTTTAAAAATTATATTGAATTTTTAGAAACAACAAAAAATGATTTTCCTCTTGGACAATTAATAATAGATCAATTTGAGTCAGTTAAAATTAGCATTAACAACCTTAATGATGACTTTACAATTCAGCTTCAACCTGAGAATAAACTTGACATGCTAATAACATATGACATAATTCAAGTTGCCGTTGTTCTTTTAAAGGTAGATATGCTTCAAGCGCTTAATATAAACGTTGATTATATTGATGCTGACGGTGACTAATTAGCATAAATATGCTAAGTTTGGAAATACTTCACAATAAACAATCAACAATTAGCAAGATTAAGACTTATTTAAAAAATAATACTGCCGATTCAGCCCCACTTGCTGTATTTAGAATTTTTTTTGGTATTCTTATGTTTATCAGCATAGTTAGATTCTGGCTAAACGGATGGATAAAGACACTTTATATTGACCCCGAGTTTCATTTCACTTATTATGGATTTGGTTGGATAACCGATTTTGGAGAATACACATACATACTTTTTTTTATATGTGGCTTATCCTCTTTAATGATTTCCTTGGGATACAAATACAGGGTTTCAATAATTATATTTTTCCTGTCATTTACTTATATTGAATTGATAGACAAAACAACCTATCTAAACCATTATTATTTTGTCAGCTCAATTAGCTTTTTAATGTGTTTTTTACCTTTAAATTGCTACTACTCTTTGGATAGTTATTTTTCAAAAAAATCATATAAAAAGGCAAATAAATGGACAATTGATTCAATCAAGTTGATGCTTTGTATTGTATACTTTTATGCAGGATTTGCCAAAATTAATTCTGAATGGCTACTAAAAGCGATGCCACTTTCAATATGGCTCCCTTCTAAATATGATATACCATTAATTGGTCAAAACCTTATGCAAGAACAATGGGTTCATTATTTTATGAGTTGGGGCGGTATGTTTTACGATCTATTGATACCATTTTTACTTATATACAAAAGAACAAGAATACTTGCTTTTGCGTTAGTAGTATTTTTTCATCTTTTCACTAAAATCCTTTTTCCTATTGGTATGTTTCCTTACATAATGATAGTAGCATCTTCAATTTTCTTTGAATCTAAAATTCATCAAAATATTTTAAATAAAATTTCTGATATTATAAATTATTTAACTAGTCTCTTTTCATATGAATTAATAAAGACAGTCAAATTAATTTCTAACCCTATCAAAAATAAACAGCATAGTTTGACTATCGTTATAATCTTTTTCATTTTTCAAATTTTATTCCCACTGAGATACTCTATGTATCCTGGAGAACTATTTTGGAATGAAGAAGGTTATCGTTTTTCATGGAGAGTTATGCTAATTGAAAAAAGAGGTTATTCAAATTTTAAAATAGTGGATAGTATTACTAAAAAATACTTTTATGTTCAAAATGATGATTTTTTAACTTCATATCAAGAAAAACAAATGAGCTTTCAGCCTGATTTCATTTTACAATATGCTCATTATCTTGGTAATCACTTTAAAAGTCAAGGTCATGAAAACTTACAGGTATTTGTTGATAGTCATGTTGCACTGAATGGAAGATCTAGTTCCAAATTTATTAATTCAGAAGTAGACTTGTACAAACAAAAAGAATCATTTAAACACAAGACATGGATTATACCTTTCAATGATGAAATCAAGGGCTTTTAAAAGATTATTGATCTTATTTTTTATTAATACTTCATTAGTTTATTCTCAAAACTTAATTAAGATTGTAGTTAACAGTCCTGATATGGCTTTTGAAAATGAATCAGTTGAACTATATAATAAAAATAGTGGTTTTATGGGTATTGTAAAACTTGGAAAAGTTTATGAATTTAATTTTAAAAATACTAATCCAACTTCTATTATAATTATATCAACTGATCATCCTCTTATTGAAAAAGATATTAATCCCAGAAAAGATTTATCAATTTCAATTTTGTTACCAAGTAGAGTTCAAAACCTCTCAGAAGTTGTAATAAATGCAAAGAAAAAAAGAGTTTTTGAGTTAAGAAGACTAAAAGATTTTGAAGGTACATCTGTTTTTGCTGGAAAAAAATCTGAAGTAATAAGTTTAAATGAGTCATTATCTAATCTGGCTGGAAATAATTCCAGGCAAATTTATAGTCAAATTGCAGGATTAAATATTTTTCAAAATGATGATGCTGGGCTTCAATTGAATATTGGGGGGAGAGGTCTTGATCCAAATAGGAGCTCAAACTTTAACACAAGACAAAATGGATATGATATAAGTGCAGATGTTTTAGGTTATCCAGAGAGTTATTATACGCCTCCTGCAGAAGCGATTGACGAGATTCAAATACTAAGGGGAGCTGCATCACTTCAATATGGGACTCAATTTGGAGGGTTAGTTAACTTTATTATGAAATCAGGAAATAAATATAAGCCCTTCGAAATAGTTAGTAGAAACACAATTGGATCAAACAATTTGTATACAAATTTTACAAGCATAAGTTCATCTGAAAATAATTTTAAAACATATGCTTTTTTTAATTACAAAAAAGGAGATGGATTTAGACCAAATTCAGAATTCAAATCAATGAATCTATTTTCAAAAAGCGAGTATGAAATAAATAATAATTCAAAAATAAGTGCTGAAATAACATATCTTAAATATCTAGCTAAACAAGCCGGTGGACTAACAGACCTTATGTTTGAAGACAATCCTTACCAAAGTAATAGATCAAGAAACTGGTTTGAAGTTAATTGGTTGCTTTACAACATACAATACAATTATGATTTCTCAACCTCATCAAAAATATCAGCGAACTTTTTTGGTTTAAATGCATCAAGAAATGCTCTTGGATTTAGAACAAACAGGGTTAGTCAAATTGATGGAATGAAAGAACGTGACTTGATAAAAGGTAAATTCAATAATTTTGGCTTAGAAATTAGATTTTTAAATAGTTACGAATTTTTTAATAAAAAATCCATATGGGTAATTGGAAGTAAATACTATAATTCAAGTAATACATCACAACAGGGACCTGGATCAAGCGGAATTGATGCAGATTTTAATATGAAAACTGACGAATTTCCATTTTACAATTTTCAATCAAATTATAAATATCCAAATAAAAATTTATCTTTTTTTTCTGAGAACATAATCTATTTAAATAAAAAACTTTCAATTACACCTGGTATAAGATATGAGAACATCAAGACTGAAAGTGATGGTTTTTTTAAAAAAACAAATAGAGATGCTGCAGGTAACGTAATTTTTGATGAATTAATCAATAATAGCGAACTTAGAAATAGAAATTTTATATTATTAGGACTTGGATCAAGCTATAAATTAAATAATAATTTCGAAATATATTTTAATCTCTCAGAAAACTATAGATCAGTAACTTTTGCAGATATAAGTATCTTCAATCCGGCTTATATGATTAATCCAAATATATCTGATGAAAATGGATCAACAACAGATTTAGGAATTAGAGGGACATATAAAAAGTTAATATCTTACGACATAAGTGCATTCTTATTAGCTTACAATAATCGTATTGGATTTGTTCAAAGAGTTACATCTGGTGGAAATGTAAAAAGTGAAAGGGGAAATGTAGGTGATGCAAGAATTTTAGGTTTTGAATCATTAATTGATTTTAATATTGCTGAAATTTTAATGAAACAAAATCAAAATACCATTTTCAATTATTTTATTAACTTTTCATTTATTGACTCTGAATACACTAATTCTGATGAACCAGGTGTTAAAGGTAAAGAGGTTGAGTTTATACCTAAGTTAAATATAAAAACAGGAGCAAAAGTTGGTTTTAAAAACTTTATTTTAGGTTTTCAGTATACTTATTTATCTGATCAATTCACAGATTCCTCTAATGCAATTAAGAGTAATTTAAGTGGAGTAATAGGTTTAATTCCTGAATATGATGTTTTTGATCTTTCAACATCATATTCTTTGAAAGAATTTAAATTTGAATCCGGAATTAATAATTTATTTAATAAAAAATATTTTACAAGAAGAGCTACTGGATATCCTGGTCCAGGAATTATCCCATCCTCACCAAGGACATTTTATTTGACTATTCAATATAAAAAATAGCCTACCCCACTAGTGGAAAATTATATGAATAATAACCAAGCTTAATGCTAATATTATACCGTATGTTTTCATTGAATTGCTTTCACTAATTACAAGATTAGATAAATTAATAATTTTATTTTTATTAAATAAAATCGCAATTAATAAACTAATTATTATTACAAAAAAAGCTCTAACAAAATAATTTATTTCAGGAAATAATAACTGAATAACAATATTAGATGGCAGAGTAATTACGAAAGAAATTAAAATATAGTTGTATTTAGGTTTAATCAATAGAATAGATGAACAAATTAAAACAACAATACCACAGTTTAAATAATATCTTATTTCATTTAAGGTATGAGTAAATGCGCTTCCAGGACTCTCAAACTTTAGGAATAATAAAATCAAACCCATTATAAGGGCGGTAAATAAACTAAATATTATTGCTCTTCTACCTGATTGTACTTTTTCAAAATCAGTAGCTTTATTGTTAATATAAACAGAGTAAATATCAACTGACCACATAGTTGCAATCGAATTAAATGTTGAATCTACTGTACTCATCAATGATGCAAAAAGACCACATAAAATTAGTCCTCGCAAACCAACTGGAATATAGTTTTTTACTAAATATGGAAATGCCATATCAGGATCAGTCAAAGGTTGGTCAAGAATACTGTAAAGGGCTATTCCTGGTAAAATTATAATAACAGCCATGAAATATTTGAGAACACCTCCAATCATTAATCCTGCTTGAGCATGTTTTAAGTTCTTTGCAGCAATTGATCTTTGCATTATAGTTTGGTTAGCACACCAATAATTTATGTTAAGAAAAAATAAACCAAATACATGTGTCCAGGGTAATTTATCATGATCAGCAGAAAGATGTAAATGCATCTTTTCAGGTGTGAGAATAAATAGTTGATTCCAGCCTCCTATTTGATGTAAGCTGATAACTAAAATTAAAATTCCTCCAAAAATTAATACGAAAAATTGGATAATATCAGTCTTTACTACAGCACTTAACCCTCCTAAATATGTATATATGGCAGAAAAAACTCCAAGAATAATTATCAAAATTGAAATCCTGTTAATTTGATTAGAACCAATAAAACTCAATACATCTCCAAATACCATTTCAGTAGCATATGCACCCCAAAACAGCGCAGCTCCAAGAGTTATTGTTGAAAAAATAACAATACTTACTATTGAATAACATAATGCTATTCTACTCCCAAGTTTAAGTTTTATAAACTGAGTTATAGTTGTGATCCTGTGCTTCAAAAAAACAGGAACAAAAATAAAAGCTGCTATTAAAAGACCTTGCATTGCATTAATTTCAAGATTAGCTTGGGCTAACCCAAATAAGTATGCTGAACCCATCATTCCAAGAAACTGATAACCTTGGACATTAGTTGCTATTGTTGATATTGCAATAGATGGCCATTTTAAAGATCTTCCACTTAAAAAATATTCGTCACTAGTAATACCTTTCGAAAGTTTTGCACCTGAAAGAGCTGTAATGAAAATCACTATGAAATAAACTAATACAATGAAAAAATCAATCATTTTTATAAGTTTTAACTTCTTTTACCACCAGCTAACGGGGAAGAAGGGATACTTTTTGGTATTCTATTCAAAATTTCTGGAAAAGAAAATGTTTGAATTTTAGGTAATACATATTTTGAAAAAAGATCTAGTTCAGCCGAATGCGGATATCCTGATAAAATAAAAGATCTAATTCCAATATCCATATATGTTTTTAACTTTTCATAAACTTGATCGGGATTACCAACAATTGCAGATCCACAACCAGATCTAGCTAAACCTATTCCGGTCCATAGATTATCTTCAATAAAATATTCATTATCAGCTTCATTTCGCATTTGACTTTGTAATGAAACCCCGTAAGATTTTGAATCTAGAGCTCTATTTCTAATTTCATTTCCTTTACCAATGTCAAGGTGAGAAATTAATTTGTTGGCATATTCTTTAGCTTCAGATTCCGTTTCTCTTACAATTACATGAATTCGCAAACCAAAATTTAATTCTCTATTATACTTTTTTGATTTAATTCTTAAATTCTTAATATGATTTTTTAGATTTAAAATTGTTTCAGGCCACATTAAATAAACATCACCATATTTTGCACATAATTCAACTCCACTTGGAGAGTAACCACCAAAATATAATAAAGGTCCACCATTTTGCTGATAGGGTTTAACAGGATCTGAGGGAAGATTAATATTATAAAATTCTCCTTTAAAATCAATATATTCTTGATTCCATCCTTGTTTTAATATTTGAATTACTTCGCTTGATCTTTGATATCTTAATTCAGAGGAAATTGATGAGCCAGGAAGATCAGATGAAATAATATTTAAAGTTAATCTACCTTTAAGAATATGATCAAGAGTCGCTATCGACCTCGCTAACATTGGAGGATGTATTTCTCCGCATCTAATTGCTGTCAACAAATTAATTCGTTGAGTTAAAGGTGCAATTGCAGAAGCAAATGTCATAGTGTCTTGACCTACCTGATATGAAGAGGGACATAGTATATTTCTAAATCCAAGCTTATCAGCTTTCAAAACAATTTTAGAAGTATTTTCCCATGAACTTTTAAAGTTTGGATCATGATCACCTAAATACTCATCATCACCATTGCAAATAGGGGCAAACCATGAGATTTCAGCTCCATAATTTGAGATTGTATTCATCATTACAAATTTTAATCTAATGCACTTTTATATACTTTAAGACAGCGTTCTCTGGCAAATTTATGATCAATAATTGGTTCAGGATAATTCATTTCTTCTAATTCAGGAACCCATTTCTTTATATATAATAATTCTTTATCAAATTTTTTAACTTGTTCATATGGATTGAAAATTCTAAAATAAGGAACAGCGTCAACACCACAACCAGCTACCCATTGCCAGTTTCCAATATTACTTGACTGCTCATAGTCTAATAATTTAGAGGCAAAATACGCTTCTCCTAATCTCCAATCAATTAAAAGGTGCTTACAAAGGAAGCTACCAACAATCATCCTAACTCTATTATGCATAAATCCAGTATTGTTTAATTCTCTCATTCCTGCATCAACAATAGGATAACCTGTATTACCAGAACACCATTTTTTAAAATCATCTTCATTATTTAACCATTCAATTCTATCATATTTTGGTTTAAAACTTGATTCGACAGTATCAGGGAAGTGCCATAAAATCTGCATGAAAAACTCTCTCCATATTAATTCTTTTAAAAAAGTATTATCACTTTCCATATTTGCTTTATGAACTAATTTTCTAATACTTAATAACCCAAACCTTAAATAAACACCTAGTTTAGATGTATTATCAAGCGAAGGAAAATTTCTAGTTGACTCATACTCTTTAATAATAGTTGAATTAAATTTATAGCTTGGTATTTCAATTTTAGATTTCAAAAAACCAAGTTCAGTAAACGTTAAAAATTGCAGAGAATGATGTGAGGCAAAATTCATTAATAGTTTCTCAGATGGAAAATCTTCATCGATGATTGATTCGTATTTTTTAATCCATATTTTTGAAAAAGGAGTATATACTTTATACGGAGTACCGTCAGATTTTACGACTTCATCTTTTTCAAAAATAACTTGATCTTTATATGTGTTAACTTCGATGTTATTTTGCTTGAGATATTTACTAATTTCGTTATCTCTTATTATTGAATAGGGTTCATAATCATGGTTGAAAACAACTCTTTCAATAGTTATTTTTTGTATTAAATCTTTAATTATTTTTAATGGATTTCCTTTAAAACATGCTATATTACTGTTGAATTTATTTAATGATTCATTAATTGATTCAAGCGTATCATAAATAATTTGAATTCTTGGATCATCAACAGGAAGTTTACTTAGAATATTTGTGTCGAAAATAAATATTGGAATTACATTGTTGCTTTTACTCAAAGCTTTAAAAAGACCCACGTTATCAATGAGTCTTAAATCTCTTCTAAACCAAAAAAGTGTATACTTAATCATCAATGTTTTAGTTTAATTTAAAACTACATAGTATTAATCAAATTTTATTTATAAAGATAAATACTAAAATGAAGAATTGTAAACTAAATCAAGATTTATCAAGAGAATTATCAAAGAGTTGTTGACGAAATTTTTTATAGTCTAATATTTTTTTGTCAGCAAGTTTTTTCGGAGAATCCGTTTTATTTTCTTTAATCCACTTTATGGATTCAGGACCAAAAGTTTTTGATAAGTTTCTTGAACTCCAATTAATCATTTCCATAAGTATTGGGTAGCAATCTGTAGCCTTATCATTTAAATAGTACCACTTAACTTTTTTATTTGAAGGACTTATTTTATAATCTATTAGACCGTCATTCGAAAGGGACTTTAGTCGATTTGTTAGAATATTTGAGGCAATTCCTTCAGGACTAGTTAAAAAGTCATTAAATGATTTTTTTTTAAGGAACATGTCCCTTATTATAATTAAAGACCATTTATCACCAAAATGATCAAGGAAGTTGGCTAAAGCACAATGACTTCTGTACACTTTTAAATTTTAATATGAATTTAAATATAATTAAAAAAAATAATTGAGAATGAGAGAATTACAATAATTTTTATGTCAAATTACAGTATATAATAATTCTAAATAATTTATTGAAAATATGAATCAGACTTAAAATTTTTATTTTTCTTATTCATGTATAAGCAATAACTGAAACCACCATGAATCGAATATGAACCAATTTCTCCAATTTTATTTATTGCCACATATGCAACTTGAAAGTTAGGCTTCTTCTCCTCTTTTTCCACTATTCTTTTTATAGCAATTTCACAAGCTTTTTGAGGAGAATAATTTTGTCTCATCAATTCAACAATTAAAAAACTTCCAACAGTCTTAACTACTTCTTCTCCCATTCCAGTAGCAACAGCACCACCAATAGAATTGTCTATGAATAATCCAGATCCAATTATTGGAGAATCCCCTACTCTACCTTTCATTTTATAAGCCAAACCACTTGTTGAACAAGCTCCAGAAAGATCATTTTTGTTATCCATACACAATATTCCAATGGTATCATGATTCTCAACATTTACGATAGGTTTATATTTAGATTCATCAAGCCATTTATTCCATTCTATTTTACTTGATGGAGTTAATAGTTCTTCAGCTAAATAACCTTGACCAATAGCAAATTGTTCAGCACCTTGAGCTGCTAACATTACGTGGGGAGTTTTCTCCATTACATCTTTAGCTAAAGCCGCGACACTTCTGATATTTTGAACAGCCACAACAGACCCACAATCTCCAAGGTGATTCATTACACATGCATCTAGACTAACATTTCCCTCTCGGTCAGGAGCACCACCATAACCAACTGTTGTATTATCAGGATTAGATTCTTCAACTGAAGCACCCTTTACAGCTGCATCAAGAGCTGAACCTCCATTTTCTATTTCATATCCAGCAATAGTATTTGCATGACTAAAGTCCCAGGTACATATACTTATTGGACCGACAGAGCTATTGTATTTTTTAAGTTTTTTAGAACTTTTATTTGATTCAAAAAAATCAGGGGAAATTAGCCCAAACAACCCAACTTTTGAAGTGTTTTTTAAAAATTTTCTACGTTTCATTTTAATTGTTAGTATTATAAATATAGTGCTAATATAAAGGTCAATTTATTTTTTATATTAATTTAAATTGTCAATCTGAATAAGTTAATATTACAATTACTATATAAAATCAATATTATGGTTAATGTTTTCAAAAAAAAATCCTCTTAAGTTAAGAGGATTTTTTTTGAATAATTATGAAATTTAATTAGCCATAAAAATTATCTCCATTTTGGCTGTATCAAATC
>TARA_B110000003_G_scaffold109625_1_pt1 | contig 12417 bp, 11 predicted proteins | sample TARA_B110000003 | Tara Oceans TARA_B110000003 (sample SAMEA4396424) | marine metagenome | biome: Westerlies Biome; feature: [SRF] surface water layer (ENVO:00010504); material: water (ENVO:00002006), including particulate matter (ENVO:01000060) such as... | depth 5 m
GCTTATGGAGCGGAGGCTATAGGCTTCAATTTATATAAGAAAAGTAAGCGGCATATAGACTTGAGTAAGGTCATCAAGATCTGTAAAGATCTACCTAATAATCTTGATATATTTTTACTATTTGTAAATCAAGAAAGAGAGCTTGTTTCAGAATGCTTGAGGAGTCTACCTATGGCTATTCCACAATTTCATGGTGAAGAGAAAAAAGAATATTGTGAGAGTTTCAATACTGAATATGTAAAAGCAATTAGAGTGAATACTAATACTGATTTAGAAAAGATAAATCATGATTATAAAAGTGCTAAAATGTTGATATTCGATAGCTTTAATGAACATGAGTACGGTGGTACAGGTAAAACTTTTGATTTATCTTTAATTAAAGAAAAAATTGAAATACCTTTTCTCGTCGCTGGAGGTATCGATGAATCGAATTTCAAACAAGCTCTTTCAGTCAAAAACTGTATTGGCATAGATGTTTGTTCGAGTATTGAAGATGAACCTGGAATTAAAAATCCAATAAAAGTTAGAAATTTATTAAAAAAAGTAAGGAGTATGAATGTCTGAGGAATTGATGCCTGATAAAAATGGACGATTTGGAGTATATGGAGGAAGGTATGTAGCCGAAACCTTGGTTCCTGCTCTTGAAGAGCTGTCTGAACAATACGAATTTATAAAAAAGGATAAAGATTTCCTTAAAGAATTTAAAGATGATCTTGCTCATTATGTAGGAAGACCATCGCCTTTATATTACGCCAAGCGATGGACGGAATTATTGGGTGGAGCAAAGATCTATTTAAAAAGAGAAGATCTTAATCACACCGGAGCCCACAAAATAAATAATACAGTTGGTCAAATTCTTCTAGCAAAGCATATGGGAAAGAAAAGAATTATTGCTGAGACTGGAGCTGGACAGCATGGAGTTGCCAGTGCAACCGTAGCTGCGCGCCACGGATTAGAGTGCCTTGTTTATATGGGAGAAGAGGATATCCAAAGACAATCTCTCAACGTATTTAGGATGAAGCTTCTTGGTGCTGAGGTCATAGGCGTTAGTTCTGGTACCAGTACGCTAAAAGACGCAATGAACGAAGCAATGAGAGACTGGGTAACAAATGTTGATGACACTTATTACATTATCGGCAGCGTTGCCGGGCCACATCCATATCCACAAATAGTTAGAGACTTTAATGCTGTTGTTGGCGAAGAGGTTATAGAGCAAAGTAAAACTGAAATAGGCAAGGACCCAGATGTTTTAATAGCATGTGTAGGCGGAGGTTCAAATGCAATGGGCTTATTCTATCCTTTTATAGAAAATAAAAATGTTAGGCTGATTGGTGTTGAAGCAGGTGGTTTAGGTTTAAGCAGTGGAAAACACGCTGCACCTTTGAATGATGGAAAAGAAGGAGTTCTTCATGGCATGAGAACTTACTTAATGCAAGATGAAGCAGGTCAAATTATTGAAACTCATTCTGTTTCAGCAGGATTAGATTATCCTGGAGTAGGACCAGAACATGCCTGGCTTAAAGATATCGGTAGAGCTGAATATGTATCTGCAGATGATGATGAAGCACTTGAAGCCTTTAAAGAACTTACCAAAATAGAAGGAATAATGCCTGCACTAGAAACTGCACACGGTATTGCACATGTTAAAAAAATTGCTCCAACAATGAATAAAGATCAAACTATTGTTGTAAATGTTTCAGGAAGAGGTGATAAAGATATTAATACTGTTGCAGCAATAGAGGGAATAGAACTTTGACTGTGAGGATCAAAGAGACCTTTGCAAAGCTTAATTCTGAAAAGAGAACAGCCCTGATAACTTATATTGTTTCAGGAGACCCTGATCTTGAGATGACTCTTAAGGCTATGAACACAATGGTGGATGAAGGGGCTGATATTATCGAGCTAGGTATACCATTTTCTGATCCCATGGCTGAGGGCATATCTATTCAAAGAGGTCATGAGAGGGCTTTAACTAAAGGAACTTCTCTAAGAGATGCTTTGGATTTAGTAAAAAAATTTAGATCTTCAAACAAAACGACACCTCTTGTTTTTATGGGTTATATGAATACTTTTGAATCTTTGGGTGCTGAGAAGTTCATGTCAGAAGCAACATTAGCTGGAGTTGATGGTATTCTAATAGTAGATATGCCACCTGAAGAAAGTTCTAGCTTTAGTGAACATGCAAAAAAGCAAGATATAGATATCATTAGGCTAATAGCTCCAACTACAAGCATAGAAAGGGCTAAGAAGATTGCATCTCAATCTTCAGGATATATATATTATATATCTGTGAAAGGAATTACTGGGGCAAGTAATATCGATTCGAAAGATGTTAAAGCCAAAGTGGATATTTTGAGACAGCATACTGATTTACCAATTGCAGTAGGATTTGGTATAAAGGATGCTAACTCTGCATCATCTATCAAAGATATTGCAGATGGTATAGTTGTGGGAAGTATTTTTGTAGATTTGATGGGTGAGGGTGGAGACGTAATCAAAAAGGTGTCTATTAAAACAAAAGAACTTTCTGAGGTACTTCAATAATTATGGCAAATTGGTTTGAAAAAATCCTACCTTCCTTTATAAGAAAGGAGACAACTAAAAAATCTACAATACCCGAAGGTTTATGGCAAAGCTGCAGTTCTTGTAACAATATTCTTTATGTACCTGAATTAGAGTCTAATTTATTTGTGTGTCCAAAATGTGATCATCATATAAGAATAGGCGCTCGAAAGAGATTAGAGCTTTTTTTGGATGACGCTGAAATGATAGAAATCTCTGAAGATAAAACTCCAAGAGACTGGTTAAAATTTAGAGATACAAAAACTTACAAGGATAGAATTGATTCTGCAGAAAAGACAAGTAGCGAAAAAGAAGCTTTAATCGCAATGAAGGGTTATCTAAAAAAAATGCCAATTGTTGCTTCTGCTTTTGAGTTTAGATACATGGGGGGTTCAATGGGCTCAGTAGTTGGTCAGAAATTTGTAGATACAACTAATTACGCTTTAGAAAACCAACTCCCAATGGTTTGTTTTTCTACTAGTGGCGGTGCAAGGATGCAAGAATCTTTAGTTTCTTTATATCAAATGGCTAAAACAAGTGCAGCAATAGAAAAAATGAGACAAGCCAAACTTCCTTATATCTCCGTAATGATCGATCCCATTTACGGCGGAGTGTCTGCCAGTCTTGCCATGTTGGGAGACATCAATATTGCCGAACCTAAAGCTTTGGTTGGCTTCACTGGACCAAGAGTAATAGAGCAAACCCTAAATGTTCAATTGCCTGAAGGCTTCCAAAGAAGCGAGTTTTTACTCGAACATGGAGCAATAGATATGATTGTTCACAGAAAGGAACTAAAAGATACTATACATAGATTATTATTTAGTTTGATTTCACATAAATAACCCAATATGGATTCTGATTATCTATCAGACTGGCTTGCATACATAAACTCAAACAGACCTAATGAGGATGAGTTTGGTTTAGCTAGACTTCAAGGCATTTTTTCTAAAATAGTTACAAAACCTTTAGCGTCTAAAACCATCATGATAGGTGGCACAAATGGTAAAGGCACAACCGCAGAATATCTAAAGAATTTCCTCATAAATGCTGGATATAAAGTCGGACTATACACCTCACCACATTTGATTGATTTCAATGAAAGAATACAAATTAATGGAAAAAATATTGAGGATAAACGAGTAGTCGAGGCATTCAAGGTTATCGAGGCTCTAAAATATAAGACAAGACTAACCTACTTTGATTATGTCACCCTAGCTGCTTTTGAAATATTTTCTAAAGAATCGTTAGATTTTGTAATACTAGAAATAGGAGTAGGGGGTAAGTATGACCCGGTTAACTTAATAGATTCTGATATTTCTATAGTAACTAATATTTCAAAGGATCATGAAAAGTGGCTGGGTAGTTCTTTGGAAGAAATAGGAAGGCAAAAATCAGCAATCTTCAAGAAAGATAAAGTGGGTATTCTGGGAGCTGAAGAAATGCCAAATTCTATAACCTCAAAAGCTCAAGAAACATGCTCGCAAGTGTATCATCTAGGAAAAGACTTTCTTGTTGAATCTAAGGAATCTCAGTGGTCTTATTCTTTTGGACAAAAAGAATTTTTTTTAGATGCCTTGAAGCTTGGAAACCTCAATAAAGAATCTGCCTCATGCGCTTTAACTGCATTTAAAATACTCTCTGATAGAGAAATAGACTTTAATCAATCTCTTGCAAATACTTTTCTTAAGGGTAGATGTGATGTGGTTGGTAATTTTGTATTAGATGTGTCTCATAACCCTGCCTCCGTCCAAAATCTTACAACTTTTCTTCGCACGAATTATAAAGATACAAAATTTAATGCAATTTTCTCGTCTATGTCGGATAAAGATACTGTTTCTATTATTAAGAATATTTCAAGCTTCATCGCTAATTGGAATATCTGTTTTATTGATGATGAGCGCTTTAATCTTCTGGAACAAAAGGAGTTGATTGAAAGTTTGACTAAAAAGCATGTCAAACAGTTTGATTCAGTATATTCAGCAGTAAAAAGAGGGTACCATGAACAATATCCTTATGTGGTATTTGGATCTTTCATCACCGTAAGTGAGGCCTACAAAGCCATAAAAAAAATAAAAGACAAATCTAGTGTCAAAGATTAATTATTTCTTAATAACCTTTATCTTGGGGTTCACTCTTCTTGGCTTGTTTATTCAACCAGTGACTTATGAAGCTGAAATCCCTAGTAGCTTTTCAGAGGACATATCTGAGATTGAATTAAATATTCCTTTAGATGAAGATTTCATATTTGATGAAATTCAGATTTTATCTGATGAAAAATCTTCTAAGAACAATCGTACTCAATTTAATCCTTCGTGGACTGTGAAAGTAAAAACTTACTCTGATAAGGATAGGTTAATCAAAGATTTAGTCCTTTTAAAAGATCTTGGTTTTAAAGTCTATTCAAGGTACGAAAAATCTTCTATAGATAAATTTAATCTATATGTTGGACCTACCCTAATAAAGGAAGATTCTCTTAAGATCCTGGAAGATTTAAAGATATTAGGAGGCTTTAGTCCTGAGGTAAAAGTGTATGATTGAGACACTTACATTAATAGATTGGTTCTCAATAACTCTAATTTTTGTATTCGGTATTATTGGATTCTTCAATGGATTTATCAAAGAGATTTTTTCAGCTGCAGCTTGGATTTTTTCTTTATTAATTGCTTGGGTTTATGGACCAATTTTATTTCCATTTGTTCAGAATTATGTAGATTCAGAAACCTTGAAAAATATAGTTAGTTTTATTTTAATGTTTTTGATTTCTTTTATTACCTTGAGGTTGGTTGGTTCTATTGTCTCTAAATTTATTTCAGTAATAGGCTTGAAAGGTTTAGATAGATTTCTTGGCTTTTTCTTCGGTTCTGTGAAGATATTAGCAATATTAAGCAGTGTTTATGTTTTTAATCTATCCTTCCTAGATAAGAATAAGTGGTGGCTTGATTCTTATTCCCGAATTTATTCCATACAGGTGTATGAATACTCAAAACCTATTTTTGATAAATGGATGAAAAAAGCAGATATTATTCTTGATAAAGACAATCCTAAAATTATTCTTTGATATAGAATATAAATATGTGTGGTGTAGTTGGAATTGTTAGTCAAAAAGAGGTTTCTCCTGAAATTTACGACGCATTAACAATTCTTCAACACAGAGGGCAAGATGCAGCGGGTATAGCTACCTCTACACACAATAGATTCTTTATACGTAAGCAACTTGGCTTGGTTAGAGATGTTATAAGAAATCAACATATTCTAAATTTACGAGGTCAGATGGGTATTGGCCATGTGAGATATCCAACTTCTGGAAGTGAGGATAGAGAGTTGGCTCAACCGATGTATGTTAATTCCCCTTTTGGCATAAGTATTTCCCACAATGGAAATCTTACCAATCAGGAAGAGCTTAAAGAAATCCTAGTAAATAAAGACCTTAGGCATTTGAATACTGATTCTGATAGTGAAATTTTACTTAATGTATTTGCACATGAACTTCAGAAGCAAGGTTCAATTCAACCAGGTTCCAAAGAAATATTTGCAGCTGTTAAGGCTCTTCATAAAAGAGTTAGGGGGGCCTACTCTGTTGTAATTATGATTAATGGTGTAGGCATTGTTGGTTTCAGAGACCCTTTTGGTATAAGGCCGTTAATGATTGGCTCTAAAGAAAGGGATTTGATAGGAAATGATTATATTATTGCATCAGAAAGTACAGTCCTAAATTCATTGGGCTATGATGTGATAGACGATATTGAAGCTGGATCAGCTGTCTTTATTAGCTCTGAGGGAATTTTAGAAACTGAATCTTGTATAAATAATCCTATACCTACACCTTGTATATTTGAATATGTTTACTTAGCTAGACCTGATGCTACGATTGATAAAATATCTGTTCACAAGTCCCGTTTAAGAATGGGCGAATTTCTTGCTAAAAAAATTATGCAAGAAAGGCCAAATCACGATATAGATGTTGTAATACCTATACCTGATAGTAGCACAACATCTGCACTTCAATTGGCTTCAACGCTAGGAATAAAGTATAGAGAAGGGTTTGTTAAGAATAGATACATAGGAAGAACTTTTATCATGCCTTTCCAAGAAAAAAGGGAAAAATCAGTAAAACAGAAGCTTAATCCTATTGATCTAGAATTTCAGGATAAAGTAGTTTTATTGGTAGATGATTCTATTGTTCGAGGAACAACCAGTCGTCAAATAATAGAAATGGCTAGAGCTTCTGGAGCGAAAAAAGTCTATTTTGCATCTGCAGCTCCTCCTATTCGCTATCAGAATGTATATGGCATTGATATGGCTGCTACTACAGAACTGGTAGCCAATAAAAGGACCGATAAGGAAGTTGAAGAATATATAAAAGCTGATTGGTTAATCTATCAAGAGCTAAAAGATCTAATTCAAGCAGCTCAGGTTGGTAATGAGGAAATTAAACAATTTGAATGTTCTATATTTGATGGAAAATATGTTACGGATGATATAGACGACAAATATCTTAAGGATTTGGAAGATGCCCGAAATGACAAATCCAAACTTGCAAGACAACTCAATTAATTAAGTCTTTACCTCTTCGATTGTTATAGAGGGAAGAATGGCGCTATTTGCTGCTTCTTTATAAGAAGCTATTTCATGGAAATTTAAGTATCTATAAATGTCAGAACTCATAGCATTTATCTCTGACATGTAATTTGAATATTCTTCTTTAGTTGGGATGTGACCTAAAGTAGCCGAGATAGCGGCTACTTCAGCTGAAGCCAAGAAAACATTTGCTCCATCTCCAAGTCTATTTGGGAAATTACGAGTGGATGTTGATACCACAGTTGATTCAGCCTCAACTCTAGCTTGGTTACCCATACACAAAGAGCATCCAGGCATTTCCAGTCTAACACCGGCATTTTCAAAAATATCATAGTATCCTTCCTGTGTAAGTTGATGCTTATCCATTTTTGTAGGAGGTGATACCCAAAGCTTAGACGGTAGTTCTGATTCGTTTTCTAAAAGTTTTCCCGCTGCTCTAAAGTGTCCAATGTTAGTCATACAAGAACCTATAAAGACTTCATCAATATGAGTGTTCGCAATTTCTGATAATGGTTTGATATCGTCAGGGTCATTAGGACATGCCAAAAGAGGTTCTGTTATTTCATTAAGATTTATTTCAATAACGGAAGCATATTCAGCATCTTTATCAGCTTCCATTAGAACTGGATTTTCAAGCCAAGCTTCCATGGCCTGAGCTCTTCTTTCTAGAGTCTTTTTGTCTTCATAACCTTCAGATATCAGCCATCTTAAAAGGGTAACATTAGATTCTAAATATTCTCTTATAGGCTCTTCATTGAGCTTTATAGTGCAACCAGAGGCAGATCTTTCAGCTGAAGCATCTGATAATTCAAATGCCTGTTCTACTTTTAGGTCAGGTAAGCCCTCTATTTCTAAGCATCTTCCAGAAAATATATTTACTTTTCCTTCTTTAGGAAGGGTCAATTGACCAGAGTTAAGAGCAGCGTAAGGAATGGCATTTACTAAATCTCTTAGAGTTATACCGGGTTGTATTTCACCCTTAAATTTAACTAAAACTGATTCAGGCATATCGAGAGGCATGACCCCAAGAGCAGCGCCAAATGCTACTAAGCCTGAGCCAGCAGGAAAGCTTATTCCAAGAGGAAATCTAGTATGAGAATCTCCACCCGTACCAACCATATCTGGTAAAAGCATTCTATTAAGCCAAGAGTGAATAATCCCATCTCCAGGTTTAAGAGCAACTCCACCTCTAGTTTGTATAAATTCAGGAAGTGTATGTTGCATCTCTACATCTTTTGGAAGCGGGTAAGCTGCGGTATGGCAAAAGGATTGCATTACTAGATCTGAATTAAAACCTAGGCAAGCAAGCTCTTTAAGCTCATCTCTTGTCATAGGACCAGTTGTATCTTGACTCCCTACAGTAGACATTCTTGGTTCACAGTAAATGCCCGGTCTAATGCCTTCTACACCACACGCTTTACCAACCATTTTTTGAGCTAATGTGAAGCCTTTTTCACTTTTTTCTGCCTCTTCTGGTCTTACGAAGATCGGAGAAGTTTCCAATTTTAGTATTTCTCTTGTCTCATCAGTAAGACTCCTTCCGATTATAAGAGGTATTCTTCCTCCAGCTCTCACACCATCTAATAACGTATTTGATTTATATTCATAACTACAAAGTTGTTCATGGGTCGCAGAATTAATCACTTTTTGTTCGTAAGGATATATTTCTATTATGTCTCCAAGATTCATCTTGCTAACATCACATTCAAACGCTAAAGCTCCAGAGTCTTCTAAAGTATTAAAGAATATTGGAGCAATTTTTCCTCCTATACATATGCCAGCCTGCTTCTTGTTAGGAATGAAAGGTATTTCTTCACCGATATGCCATAGAAGGGAATTAGTTGCTGATTTTCTTGAAGATCCTGTACCAACAACATCACCTACAAAAACAACTGGCAAGCCTGATTCTTTTAATTTTTCAATTGTCCCAATTGGATCATCCATTGTCTTCTTAAGCATTGCTAGACCGTGTAGTGGTATGTCTGGCCTTGATGGCGCATCAGGTGCCGGAGATAAATCATCAGTATTAATTTCTCCATCAACTCTAAACACAATAGCTTTTATAACTTCAGGTAATTTAGGTTTATTTGTAAACCATTCAGCTTCAGACCAAGAATCTACTACCCTTTTAGCATTTTCATTTTGTTTAGATAGTTCTATGACATCGTGTTTAGCATTAAACATAAGAAGAGTCTTGCTTAGACCATCCGCAGCGAGCTCTCCAACTTCATCATCTTCTAGTAAACCTATTAGTGATTCAACGTTATAACCTCCTAACATGGTACCTAGCAATTTAGTGGCATGCTGTCTGTCTATCAACGAAGAAGAGGTTTCACCTTTAGCAAGATCTGTTAAAAAGGCAGCTTTTACATAAGCTGCAGGATCAACACCCGCCGGTGTTCTGTTTGTTATCAAGTCTAATATAAGGTCTTCTTCACCGGCTGGAGGCATCTTCAAAAGTTCTACGAGCTCTGAAACTTGTTCCGCATTAAGAGGAAGAGGGGGTATCCCTTGTTTCAATCTTTCTTCTACGTGTTCTTTATAATTTTCTAGCATGGTATTTCGTGAGGAAGTTATTAATCGAGGCAGGATTTTATCATAAACTGTAATTTAAAGTTGCGTTGAAATCACTTAGATATATCATAAGAGGCGATGAGTAATTCAGTGAAAACCCCATGTATAGGCGTATGTTCTACAGTCTTTGGAGACGAGGTCTGTAGGGGCTGCAAACGATTTCAGCATGAAATAATTGAATGGAACTCCTATCAAGACAAAGAAAAAAAACTTGTTTTAAATAGGCTTGAAGGTTTAAAAATTCAGATCATGGAATCAAAAATTTTTATTATTGATGAAGATTTACTTAAATCTAAGCTTAATGAGCACAAGGTTAAATTTGATGAGGCTAGCAGTTCTCTTTGCTGGGTATTTGATCTTCTGAGGTCGGGCAGTCAATCAATCCTTAATCCTAGTGACTTTGGTTTTGATCTGGTAAATGCTACTACGGCAAATCTATCTGATTTAAAAAAACAAATTGAAGAAGAACTTTTTCAGCTATCAGAAGCTCATTATCAGCGTTATTTCAAGGCTGAAAAATATTTTAATGTCTGAGACCTGGGAAAACATTCTCAGCTCTCCTACACCTCAGGGCTGGATAGATCGTGCATTAAATTCATTAGATATCTTATTGATTGATCATGCCCATTGTGAAAAAAAAGCTGCAAGTTCTGCGATTTCTTTGATACACAAATATCCTCATTACAATTTAGCTAAGCTTCTTTCACCTTTAGCACGAGAAGAGCTTTTACATTTTGAACAAGTACTTAGATTGATTGATAAACACGGTTATCAATATAGGAACTTAAAATCAGGTAAATATGCTCAAACTCTACATGATGCGTCATCTAATCAAGAACCATATAAGCTCAAAGATAGCTTGATTACTTGTTCATTAATAGAAGCCAGATCATGTGAGAGATTCCATGCCCTAATACCTTTTCTTCCTAATTCTCTTAAAAAGTTTTATTCTAAACTTCATGAAGCTGAGTCGCGCCATTGCGATCTTTACTTAGATATTTATTCAAATATTTTTGATGAAGACTGGTCTATAAGACTCAAACAATTATCTATTATTGAATCTAACTTCATTAATCAGAAGGATAATCTATTTAGATTTCATAGTGGTTATTAGAATTATTTAACGATAGGCATCTCTTCCCAGCTGGTAAGATATCTAGGTGATTTTAGTAATCTTCTCATAGACCATGATTTCTTAATTCCCTGAGAAGCAAAAGTAACTTTCCCAATTCCTGAGGAATTAATTTTATCGATTGTCATCATCAATTTCTTACTATCATCCCTCTCATTGAAAGTTCTAAACAAGTCGCCTTGATAAACACCTTCATCATAAAAATCACTCAGCATTACGCCTGCTTTAATAAAATTAATATCCTTTTTAAAAAGCTGCTCTGTCAGGTGCCTTGTAGCATTCAAAATATCTCTAGTGTCGTTTGTTGGAGAAAATAATTTATAACTTTGGAACCCATGATATTGCTTATCTTGCTTTCGAAAATAGTTTGTCCTCATAAAAACTGAGATCATTTTGCAGTATTGGTTTTCCCTTCTTAATTTTTCACATGCACGTGAAGCATAATCACTAACAGCTTCATTGATAGAATAGATATCATTAACTCTTTTACTAAACGTCCTACTTACAACAATCTGTTTTTTAGTCTTAGGTTGTTGCTCTAAGCCTATACATGGATAGCCTTTCAATTCCATTACAGTTCTTTCAAGAACACTGCTAAATTTTCTTTTTATTAACTTAGTATCTATTTCAGCTAGTTCTAGAGCTGTCTCTATCCCTAAGCTATTTAATTTTTTATTAATTCTACTTCCAACACCCCATACCTCTCTTACTGGCATTAATGCAAGTAATTTACTGCGTCTATTTATATCTACTAAACTAACAACTCCATTAGTTGCAGGGTAATGCTTTGCTCCATAATTAGCTGCTTTTGCAAGAGTCTTGGTTGGGCCTATGCCCACACAAACAGGTATACCAACCCATTGATCTATGGTGTCGCGACATTGATGTCCAAATTCCTCGTGGTCGCGCAAGCCAGTCAGATCTAAAAAGGCTTCATCTATGCTATAAACTTCTACTTTGGGTGATAAATATTCTAAGGTTTGCATGACTCTAGAAGATATATCGGCATATAGCTCATAGTTCGAAGAAAAGGCTACACCTCCTTTTTGTAGAAAAGGTTTTTCTATTTTAAACCAGGGCTCGCACATTTTAATTCCTAACTCTTTTGCTTCTTTTGATAGGGCAACTACACAACCATCATTATTTGATAAGACGACTACAGGTTTTTTTTTAATGTCTGGTCTAAATATCCTTTCGCATGATGCATAAAAGCTATTACAGTCAACTAAGGCAAATGTCATATTCTAGTAAAGGTTAATAGAGGCTATAACCGTACCGGCTATTTCTAGTTCTTCTTCTTTATTGATCAGTATAGGGGGGTACTTTGGATTCTCGGACATAAGGCAGACTCTTGGCTTGAGCAGTAGTCTCTTGCATGCATAAGACCCATCTATTGAAGCTATAACAATTTTATTATGACTTGGCTCTATACTTCTATCGACTATCAGTATGGCTCCATCTCCTATGTGTGCATTGATCATTGAATCTCCACTTACACGAACAAAATAAGTAGCTGCAGGATTTTTTATTAGATATTCATTTAGATCTATAGCCCTTTCGACATAATCATC
>TARA_B110000003_G_C16654248_1_pt1 | contig 12387 bp, 14 predicted proteins | sample TARA_B110000003 | Tara Oceans TARA_B110000003 (sample SAMEA4396424) | marine metagenome | biome: Westerlies Biome; feature: [SRF] surface water layer (ENVO:00010504); material: water (ENVO:00002006), including particulate matter (ENVO:01000060) such as... | depth 5 m
ATCTTTTCCTTTTAAGAAAAAGTTTGGTTTTATTTAATTTCCAAATAGCAACTATATTTCCAAATATTTCACCAGCAAATAAACCAAATGCTGAAAAGCCATATAGCCCCATTGCAACTTGAACAAAACCTTCGGAAAGCCTTCTATAAAATCTACTATATGAGATGATCACAAATTGTGAAAGTTTTGTTCTATAGAATATTAATAGATGAAAGCAGGCAATAAAAAAAGAAGATATTGGTATTACCCAAATCAGAAAATTAAAATTATTAGGAATATTTAGCTTTAGTAACAGGTAATTAGAAATAAAAACCAGAATTAGTAGTGATAAAAAAAAATTAATAGTTATTAAAGAAAATACAAAAAAAAGATGCCTAGATAGCTGTTCTGGTGTTTTGGCAGAAAATATAAGATAGTCGTATCTCATAGAGAAAAAGATTACTAATAACGAAGAAAATCTAAAATATATTTCAAAATATCCAAATAATTCAGGTGAATATAAACTTTTTAAAGTAGGTTGAAGAGCTATAGGGATTATGTTGGCAAGTATCACACCCAAAGTTAGAACGGAAAAATTTTTGAAATCCCCATTTTTTATAAAATTTAACTTATTCAGCATAAACGTTTACTGAATTACATCACAAATCCTATCAATTTCTTCATTAGTTAAATCGATAGCGGAAGGAAGCCAAAGGCCATTTCTACCAATATTGTCACTAACTGGAGTAGCAAAATTTTGATTATATGCTAGCTGTTTATTTATTGGGGGATACATATGTCTAGAGCCTATATTATTTTCTTTTAATTTATTTTGTACTTGATCCCTATTTTGACATATGGAGTCAATAAACCATGGAGTTGTATATTTTAAATTATGTTTGAATAAGCTAACATCAGGTGAATCTTGTAAATTTAATTTATATCTTTCAAATATCTCTTTTTTTCTAACAATCCTAGAGGTTAGCTTTTTCATTTGCTCTATGCCAATACATGCTTGTAATTCAGTAAACTTAAAGTTATATCCAATAACATCGTGAATATCATTGCCCCCACCCGATCTTCCAAAATCTTTTAGTTTTCTAATTCTTCCAGCGACCTCATCATCATTTGTTACTAAAGCTCCGCCCTGTCCGGTGGATATTATTTTTGGTGCAGAAAAAGAAAAGCTGCCTACATGCCCAGCAAGTCCAATATGCCTTCCATCTGGATAATATGAACCCAATGACTGTGCTGAGTCCTCTATTAAAAATAAACCAGATGATTTAGATAGTTCTTCGAAAGCCGATATAGTCGAATCAGGATATCTTCCATTAGAAGACACTAGCATAATTGCTTTTGTTTTTGATGTAATCGCCTTCCTCACAAGATCAATATCGAGACAGAGTGTTTCAGGTTCAACATCAACAAATACAGGTATTGCACCAAACATTTGAACTGAATTTGGTGTTGCTACCATTGTATAATTCGGAACTATAACCTCATCGCCTGCCTTGATGCCTAACGATAAAGCTGCAAGTGTTAGGCTAATAGTTCCGTTATTAACTACCACGCAATGCTTAGCTCCAGTAAAATCAGCAATCATCTCCTCAAATTTTAATGTTCTCTTGAACTCTGTTATAAAGCCATCCTCATCCATATAGCTACAAACTGCCTTTTTTTCTTCTTCCCCAAAATTAGGGCGCATTTGCATGATAAAGTCTTTCATATTTACTCCATACATCCATCTATTGTAATAACTGATCCAGTTGTATATTCGGATGAGACAAGAAAATTTATAGCATGATGTATATCTTCGGCTGAGCCTAATTTTTTTGATGGAACGCCTTCTACAAATTGTTTTTGCATCTTTTTATCTAACTTTCTATATAAACCCGAGTCAAAATACCCTAAGCTTATAACATTAGAAGTTATTCCGAATCTTGCATATTCTTTTGCCAGGGACCTACTGAAACCATATAAAGCAGATTTAGATGAACTATAAGCAGTTGAGCCTTTAGATCCCCTTATCCCCCTTTCTGAAGAGATATGAATAAATCTACCCCATTTATTTTGAATCATTAAAGGTAATAAATGCTTTGACAATAAAAAATTTGAAGATACATTTATATCGAAGGCTTTTCTCCAAGAATCTATCTCTTGGTTCACAACCAAATTATCATTTTTGTAAGCTGCAAAATTTACCACAACTATCTCAGACAAATTATCTTTTATAGAATCAATAAATTTTTTAATGTTATCTTCACTTTGGAGATCTAATTGAGATAAATAAATATTATCAACTTCAATATTTGGCTTATTTTTATTATAAGTTCCATATATAGTATTTTCATTTGCATAATCAGTGACTGCATCTTGAGCAAGATTAGAACTGTAGCCAATTACTAAAAATTGTTTTTTTTTAATACTCAATTAAACATGCTCCATAAGAGTATCCAACACCAAAACCAAACATCATAAGTTTATCACCTCGATTTACAATCCCGTTATCAATATTTTGTTTTAGTAAAATTGGTATGGTGCATGAGACTGTATTCCCATAATCATGATAATTTGTTAGAAATTTTTTCTTATCGAGATTTAGCTTTCTTACAATATTATCCATTACCACTTTACTTGCTTGATGAAATAGAAAGTAATCGACACTATCTATTGATAAAGAGGCTTTTTCTAGTAACTGCTCTGCTCCTTTTGGAACGTTGCCCATAGTAAATAATAATACTTCAGCTCCATTCATATAAAAATCCTTTGAAGCATCAGGCTCAACTTTAGATGCACTATTCTTTACTATCAAATTGTCAGCTCCAGAGCCATCTGTACCATATATGAAAGGTCCTATATTACTTCCATCATTGCTTTTACAGATTATTGAAGCCGAGCCAGCATCACTAAATAATGGACGACTAGTTCTATCATTTTTAGAAATATACTTTGTATAAGTATCACCACATAGAATTAGAGCTTTAGATGATTGATTGGACTCCATAAGGCTTCCAACAACACTTAGAGCATAAACATATCCTGAGCATCCAAGGTTAATATCAAATGCAGCAATACTCTTACTAAGCTTTAGTCTATCTTGAGCAATACATGCATTGGTAGGAAGCATATAATCTGGAGATTGTGTTACGAATACAAGCAAATCTACATCATCTAAAGAATTTGAAAGATTTTTTGCAGAATTTATAGCTAAATCTAAAGCGGTTTCAGAACTAGTAGAGCAGTACCTCTGATTGATGCCAGTGGTATTTTGTATTTTTTCTATGTCCCATTCAGGATTAAGAGTTTTTAGTGATTTTAAATCTTCTTCTTCTGAACCAAATACATAAGAAATTTCTTCAATCTTAACTCTCATCAATTAGATTCTCACTCTTAAGAATGCTAATTATTTCGTTTACAGAGGATGTATCACCAAGATCAGAGACTCCAGAAGCTTTACCTTCAGTAGCCTGGTCAAGAGAAGTTAAAATACTTAAATGTCCTAAAGAATCCCATTCGGGTATGTTATCCATAGATGAATCAAGTGTAATTGTATCGTCTGCATCAAGTGCATCTGTTATTAATGTAATTAATTCTTCATTTGTTATTTTCATATGTGTATCTCCCGATTATTTGATTACTTCTAAGGTTCTTTTAGCTATTTGATTATTTTTAAAGGAAGAAAAGCCTGGATTATAATATTCACAACCTGAAAAGTGATAATGCACTACTAAACTTTTTCTTGTGAGTGATGGATTGTTTATTGGACTTCCACCGTGAATAGTATTTGCAGCCCATATTAGACATTGTCCTTTTTTAATAGTTACAGGCTCCATGTACAAATTATTTTCTTTAACAACAGTCCTTACATAATCCTCATATATAGTGTAATTAGATTTTAATTGCTTAGTATTTTTTGGTACTTCTAAACCTAAGTCATCAATAGTAGCTATTGGGAGACTTCGAGATCCAGCAACCACAGCCAATGGACCTGAATCAACATGAATATCTTCTAATGCGAACCAGACTCCACATAGAAATCTTTCTGGTTTTGATGAAAAATGCATGTAATCACTATGAAGTGGTTGTTCCGAAGATTTAAGAAAATTAATTGTTGAGAAAGGAAGAGGAGTTCTTTCATACATAAACTCTAGGTATTCTAAAACATTTTTGTTATTTGCCAGGGTAACGATAGAAGGTATATGCTTCCAGCCTTCAATTATTCTTGGGCTGCTATTATAGTGATAATAATCTGGATTAAGTTTTGGATTATCTTTTTTGAGATGATTAAAGATACCTTCGTTTGCCTCATCTATTAAACTTTCATGTGTATCAGTATCTAGTATGCAATAACCCTTATTATGGTAGGATTCTGCTGCTTCTTTGTACTTTAAAGGAATACTGTTGATTTTAGCCACATCATCAGTCTCAAACCAAGGCAATTCATTACCATTATTTGGGTCATACATGCTCATGCGCCCATTATATATGCATATATTTCAATATGCACTATAAATCTCAGTGTATCCAATAACTTTCCCAAAGCTTAATTTATAGTCTATAAGTCCCTGCTCTTTAAGGGTTTCAAGGAGGTCTTTATGTTCTAACATTTCATTTGGAACAGGCCATTCCTGTCTTTCAACTAAATCTATATTTTTAAAGTGTTGTTTTGCTTTTGTTAAAATCGCTTCTTTATTTGAAAAAGAAATAATTGGGAAGATAAGTTTTCCCTTGTCATTTAAATATTTATAAGCGTTTTCAAGAACCTCGTTAACCAATAGATTGCCGCCCTCACCAGCTTCACATGAAATGTTATTAAACCATGGTGAGATTGAAGCGATTTTCTCTGAAACTCCGGAAATATCATTTATAATAAAATCGAATTTATTATCTTGCCAAGCATCAAATATATCACTCTTTCTCACATCAATTTTAACCCCATAGTCCTCTGCATTATATTTAACTATTCGAGTAACGGTATTGCTTAAATCTGAAGCACTTAAATTAACTTCGTGTTTAGTATGCTTGGAAATAAGAATAGCGACAACTCCACAACCACACCCAAGATCAAGTATAGAAGATGGTTTATCTATAACCTCAAGGGCCGCATGAATAATACAATTGGATGTTTGAGTTGGAACAAACGTCTCATCATCAAGCGCAAAATTGTACTTTCCTAATAATTTATCTTTAAAAGTGTAAGTATTCATTATTGTGGGTATTTCCTAATTAAATCCTTTATTTTATCGATGTCTCTATAACCATAAGTTTTAAAATGTCTTGCTTTTGGTCCTACAATAGCACCTTCTCTAACGTTATTGCTCACTATTGTCATAGCTGAAACAGATGCCCCAAAGCCTATTGTAATGTTAGGAAGTAAAATACAACCAGAGCCTAATTTGCTAGCTTCTTCCATTAAAATATCTCCACATATAGCTGTTGAGAATTCTGAATTAATTGAAGGGCTTGTAAGTGTTGGGTTTATAAAGTCTTCTATAGCTGTAAAGAATGCGCAATGAGTAGACATACCACAAAAGTTACCAATTTTGATAGCTCCACCTGTTCCACTTATAGAGCAAAAAGAAGAAATGTGAACATGGTTACCTATTTCAACTTTACCTTTTATAGTCGAAAAGTCATCAATTCTTACAAAATCACCTATTGTTGAATCTGTTATTCCATGAAAAACTGATTTTTTACTAATACGTGTTTCTTTTCCAACTTCCATAAAGCCAATATTTAATAATTCTTCTTTTGAATAAAACATAATCTTACTTAGATATTTAAAACTTAACCTTATCTTGCTCTACACTTGTGAAAGGACCGTTTTTTGATTCAATAATTTTTGTATTGTCTTCAAGAATCTCAAAACCATGCCCTCCAAAGGCAAAAACAGCAAGATCTCCCTCGTACAAAATAAAGTCTTTAAAAAATTCTTTTTCTTCAGTAAAAATTAAGCAGCGCATAGAGCCCTTTTTTACGTATACAGTTTCTTGAGTTCTAGTACCTTCTCTAGGATAATCAGTGTGAATATGATTTTGAAGAATCTCACCTTTTTGATACCACCAAGAACCAGCCTGAACGAATAAATCATTAGGAGTTATAAAATTCAAACCCTCAACCCAATCATCATCTCTATATATTATAGAAATAATTTTTCCTTTATGTTTTATTGTTTCCATTTAATACCTCGGCATCTCTATTTGATAATATTGGTTTTACAGTTGGCCATTCTATACCAATTCTAGGATCATTCCAGCTTATGGTGAATTGATCTTCTGCATCAATATAATCACCGTCATATGCAAGCTTATAATGATAAGTTGCAATTTCACTTTCAACATAAAAAGCATTTCCCATACCAGGAGGTATTAAGATTGAAGATTTATTATTATCGCCTAAATTAAAACTTTCCCATTTTAGAAATGTATTAGAAGTTTTTCTCATATCAACAACTACTTGCTTGATTGAACCTTGAATACAGGAAACAAGTTTCCAAGATTTAGAATCTCCATGAATGCCTCTCAATACATTTTTATATGATGATGAAAACTTATCATGTTTAAAAAATAAGTTTTTAGGAAGAAGGGAATCAATTGATTCGGATGAATAAGAGGTCCATATAGAACCTCTGCTCTCATTATGGCAAGAAGGGCTTATGATTTTTAAGCCTTTTAAGGTTGCAGAGTCTGATATGCTAAATTCAATAGGCATGGTCTTTGCCATAGGAATCATGCTTCAGGTCATATTCAACCATTTCAGATACCAAATCTTGAAGCGAAGTTTTTGCTACCCAGCCCAGCTCTGCAGTAGCTTTTGATGGGTCTCCTAAGAGAATATCCACTTCTGCGGGCCTAAAATATCTAGAGTCTAATCTGACTAAAGTTTTACCAGTGCTGACATCTTTTCCAACCTCATTTATACCAGAGCCTTCCCATTTAATATCTATATTAATATGCTTAAACGCTAAATTTACAAAATCTCTTACGGTATAAGTTTTTCCTGTAGCAATGACATAATCTACGGGTTTTTCTTGTTGTAACATCAACCACATCGCTTCAACATAATCCCTGGCATGCCCCCAATCTCTTTTAGAATCAATATTTCCTAAAAGGATTTCATCCTGTTTTCCCTGAGCTATGCGAGCAACTGCTTTAGTTATTTTTTTTGTTACGAAAGTTTCGCCCCGTCTGGGAGACTCATGATTAAACAAAATTCCATTACATGCGAACATATTATAAGATTCTCTGTAGTTTACAGTGACCCAATATGCATAAAGTTTTGCAGCACCATATGGTGATTTGGGATAGAAAGGAGTTATTTCACTTTGCGGCTCTGTTCCTGGAATACCTCCAAAAAGTTCTGATGTTGAAGCTTGATAATACTTGCAATCTACATTTGTATCTCTTATAGCGTCCAACAACCTAACGGTTCCAATTCCAGTTACTTCAGCCGTGTATTCTGGTACCTCAAAAGAAACTCCAACATGAGATTGGGCACCAAGGTTATATATTTCATTTGGTTTAATTGAAGAAATTAAGCGATGTAAATTACTTGAATCTGCTAAATCTCCATGATATGTATACAAATTTTTATGCTCTAATATATGATCAATTCTGTCTGTAGTAAAAACAGATGCTCTTCTTAAAATTGCATGAACCTCATAGCCTTTTTCAAGCAAAAATTCAGCAAGATAAGATCCATCTTGTCCTGTTATACCAGTAATAAATGCTTTTTTCATAGTAATTCTAACCTCTGTGAACTTTTTTTAGTTTAATACTGTATTGACCTCTGGTGTCTAAGATTGATTTAGAGTGCTCATATATAAATTCATAATCTAGAACTGTGTGATTAGTTACCAATACTACAATGTCTGCTTTTTTAAGATTAGTGATACTTAGTTCACTATTGAGATACTCTATTTTATCCGAACTAAAGGATGCCACATATGGATCATGGTAATTGATGATAGCTCCAGAATCTTCAAGTAACTCAAAAATATCTTTAGCTGGAGTTTCTCTAGTGTCATCAATATCTTTTTTATACGAAACTCCAAGTATTAAAATATTTGCATCGTTAATTGATTTTTTATTAATATTTAGTACTTTTGTAATTTTCTCTAAGACATACTTTGGCATATCTCTATTTATCTCTCCTGAAAGTTCTATAAATTTTGCATTATAACCAAACTCTTTTGCCTTCCATGAAAGGTAAAACGGATCTACAGGAATACAATGGCCACCAAGACCGGGGCCAGGATAGAATGCATTATAACCAAAAGGTTTTGTTGCAGCAGCATCGACAACCTCAAAAATATCCACACCAAACTTATCTGCAATAATTTTCATCTCATTGATTAAGCCAATATTTACCGATCGGTAAATATTCTCCAATAATTTAACCATCTCTGCTGTTTTAGTTGAAGACACTACTACAGTAGTTGTAATGAAAGTTGAGTAAAAAGAATTCATTAAATTACAGCAACTTTCGGTAAGGCCACTAACTACTTTCGGGATATTTCCTGTACTAAAATCAACATTACCCGGATCTTCTCTTTCAGGTGAGTAACCAATAAATATAGACTCACCTATTATCATATCATTAGAAAAAAAGTCTCCTAAGAGCTCCTGTGTGCATCCAGGATATGTCGTGCTCTCTAGAGATACCATTGAACCTTTCTTAATAACTTTTGATATAACTTCGCGAGAACTAGTTATATAAGTTAGGTCTGGTGACAAGCTATTATCTAAAGGAGTGGGTACGCATATTATAAATATATCAACGTCTTTCATATCATCTATGGTTGAGGTTGGAAGGAAATTTTTGTTATTTCTTGTATTTAGGTCTTCATCTGAAACAGTCTTGATATATGATTTTTTATTTAATAAATAATTGACTTTTTTATCGTCTGAATCATAACCAATGACTTTAAAATCATGTGCCAAAATTTGAAGTGCCAACGGCAGTCCTACATAACCTAATCCTATTATTCCAACTACTGCCTCTTTGCTGTTGATTTTATCTTGTAATTTATCTATGTACATAAGTTTTTACTTCATCTTTGTGAAGAAAGATTTTATTTTGTCACATATATAAATTATCTCTTCTTCACTCAGCTCTGGGTATATGGGTAATGATAAAATTCTACTTTGGTTATAAAAAGCATTTGGAAATTCTTTTGCATTATGGTTATATCTTTCATAAGCTGGAAGAAAGGGAAGAGCGACTGGATAATTGATTCCAACTTGAATATCAGATTTTTTTAAAAAATTAGCTAACTCATCTCTATATTCAGTTTTGATAACAAACAAATGCCAAACATGGCTAATTGTATCTTTTGTTTTTGGCAATAAAATTTCTTTGCATGATTCTAATTGTGTTTTATAAATTGAAGCTACATTCTGTCGTTGCAATGTCCATGCATCTAAATGTCTTAATTTAACAGATAATATTGCTGCTTGTATTCCATCCATCCTACTATTTATGCCCTCTATTTCATGATCACCTTTTGACAAACCTCCATGTCTTGCAAATTTTGCTGAGTTATCTGAAAGTTTTTTGTTATTTGTAAGAATTGCCCCAGCATCACCCATCGCTCCTAAATTTTTTCCAGGGTAAAAAGAAAATGTTGATATATCACCAAAAGTACCAATATTTTTACCTTTATATTGAGCTAAATGAGCTTGAGCACAATCTTCAATAACCCAAAGATTATTCTTTTTTGCAATACTTAAAATACTATTCATATCAGCCGGATGCCCAAACAGATGAACAGGAATAATGCCAACAGTTTTTGAAGTTATTTTATTCTCGATTTGGGTTACATCAATCGTAAAATCATGATTATTTGTATCACAAAATACCACTTTTGCCCCTGCTTGAGTAACTGTCTCAGAAGTTGATATCCATGAGTGAGCTGGAACTATAACTTCGTCGCCTGGTTTTATATCAAGGGCTTTTAAGCCTATATATATTGCATCCGTTCCATTTGCGCATGAAATACAGTTGTCTACTCCTATTTTTTCTGCAAACTCTTCTTCAAACTTATCTACAAAAGGTCCTCGAATAAAAGAAGAAGAATTTATAACATTAAAAATTGCACTGTCTATATCTTTTTTTAATGCGCGATATTGGGAGTGAAGATCAACAAAAGGTATTTTAGTATTTGTATTTTTCATAGCTATAAATTAAATTTTTCTCGCTGGGTTACCAGCATATACTCCAGAAGAATCAATATCTTTAGTTATAACTGAGCCAGCACCAATTACAACATCGTTACAAATATTTACTGGCATTATAGTAGAGTTGCTTCCAATAGAAACATTATTTCCAATATAAGTTGCCTTCCATTTTTCTTTATTTCCCATTGCAGGCCCTCCACCAGAAAACTTATCATTAATGAAGACAACTCCATGTCCAATAAAACAATTTTTTCCAATATTCACTAATTCACATACGAAAGTATGAGATTGAATTTTTGTTTTATCTCCAATAAATACATCTTTCTGAACTTCAACAAATGGTCCTATAAAAACATCATCTCCAAGAGTGCAACCATAAATATTTGAAGGTTCAATTATAGTTACATTCTTTCCAAAATTAACATCAACTATACCTATATTTTTATTATTGAACCCTTTCATTTTATATTTTTATTCTTTTTCTATTCTTCCAAGCTTTGAGTATTTAGGAGTGAATTTTAAAGAAACTTCTTTTCCAGTTTCTACAGATTCATAAATAGCATTAATTAACTCCAAACTCTTTCTTCCCTTTAACCCATCCACTAATTGAGGGGCTTCATTGTTGAGACAATCAACAACATGCTCATAATATGCTTGATGACCAAAACCATACACATTTGGTGGGTTGACGGAATAATTTTCTATTACAGTATCATCGTCGTCTAAAACTTCATCGAAATTCCAAATTTTCATTTCATTTACAGCAAAACCACCAATCTCAACGCTTCCTTTAGAACCTAATACAGAAATTGAGCCTTCTAAATCTTTAGGTCTTATTGCAGTTGTTGCTTCAATTACTCCAAGTGCCCCATTCTTAAATTTTAAAATTACAACAGCCGTATCCTCTGCTTCTATATTAGCCATAGCATTCATACTTTTTGCAAAAACAGACTCTACATCTCCCATCATCCACTCTAATAAATCTATATGATGGCTTGCCTGGTTTGTTAGGACACCGCCATCCAAAGCCCATGTTCCTCTCCAAGAGTCTTGATCATAATATGCTTGTGGTCGACACCATCTAACCCTCACTGTTCCCATTATTAAATCACCAAACCTTCCCTGTTCTAAGGCTTTTCTTAATTGAACTACGGGAACGTTGAAACGATTTTGCTTAACAACAAATAATCTAATGCCGTAATTGTCACATGCTTCTATCATAGAATCTGCATCTTCTAAAGTTAAAGCCATAGGTTTTTCAACCATAATATTTGCACCATATTTAGCTAACTCAACTGTATGTTTTGCATGCAAACCACTCTCTGTCAAAATCACAACAACATCAACATCATTATTAGCCATCATTTCATGCATGCATGAATAAGAATTTACATTATACTTTTTTGCAATTAAGTCTGCCCTGTCTTTTTCAATATCACATACAGCTATCAAAGAAGCTCCATTGATTTGATTTTCTCCTAAAAGCTCAGAATGTCTTTTAGAAATTCTGCCACATCCTACTATCGCAAATTTAATCATATTATTTGTCTAACCTCTTTAATTTTAAAAACAATTCATCAGATAGGGAAAGTGCTGACGTCCATTTTCCACCATATATTGTTAAAACTTTTTTATTTACCTCCAAGACAGATTCTCTGCTTGCTGCTATATAGTTGAAAGTAACTTTACTATTCTTGCTTATTATAGGTCTTAATCCACTAAATTCTTTAATTATATCTTCTTTTGTAATTTGGTCAGTAAACTTGCTGTTATATAAATCCATTAAATAATTTCTTTCTTCATCTGAACAAATAATTTCATTACTCAAATCATGCTCTACTTCGGTAGTTCCTATTAAAGTTTTTCCTAGATAAGGTAAGACGAAGACTATTCTTTTACCTTCTAATTCCTGAAAAATAAATGGATTACTAATTTCCTTATTAACTATTAAATGACTACCTCTTATAAGCTTTAATGAATAATTAGTAGTTATATCATTTTTTAGGTTCAATGAGTGTGCCCATGGTCCAGTGGCATTTACAATAAAGTTATATTTTTTTACTTCATTATTAACCTTAATTTCACCTTTTTTGTTAAAACTAGTTATAGGAGTGTTTTCAAATATATTCACCCCATTCTGCAAAGCTTTATCTTGAACCCATTTCCCTAATTTTTCTTCATTCATTTGAGCATCGTAAAAACTAATTGCACCTCTTAATCTTGAAAAATT
>TARA_B110000003_G_scaffold238783_1_pt1 | contig 12379 bp, 16 predicted proteins | sample TARA_B110000003 | Tara Oceans TARA_B110000003 (sample SAMEA4396424) | marine metagenome | biome: Westerlies Biome; feature: [SRF] surface water layer (ENVO:00010504); material: water (ENVO:00002006), including particulate matter (ENVO:01000060) such as... | depth 5 m
CCGCCATTATACGGAGAGCGCAAAAAAATGCATTAGTAGACCTCATTATGAATACTATTGATCGACAGAATAGTCATACAGCCTAATGACACAGCTCACAGTAGCGATCATTCATTTTCGAGTACAGATCATCCGCAAAGCTCGCTGACGATGTATCGAGGTCGGCAACAATATTAACAAGATGTTCGTTGTCTTCCACGCCGGCCCACTGCTTTTCATAGCTTCCATCTTTGTAGCCATTATCTTGGCGAAAGAAATTGAGTACATTTTTACCAACATAACCCACATAGAGTGTTTCAAAGTCCATTTTAATACCAACCATTAAACGGGCGAAGCCATCAAGATCAAAGTCCTTCGTCGCTAGTGTATGCTCAGTAAAGTCCTCTAAATCAGTGGCGAAGTCAGCGCTAGATTCTGGGTCTGCAAAAGCTGTTTCGACCCTTTGGATAATATCGTCAGATGAATCTCCCGTGAGCAACATCAAACTCAAACCAAAGTGCCAAATATCCACTAACTCAAGTGCGATTTGATCGACATCAGGAGTTTGTTTTTTCCACCACTTCCAACCGTAATGATCTAGAAGCTCTGCGCATTCAACCCATATTGCTCGGTACCATTCGAACTCCTGCTCTTTCCAGTTCGAATGTACCTTACTGTTCATGTTATTTTGCAGTTCCAGCATGGTCACTAATTGATGTCTCATTTTTTTTCCTTAACAGTAAAATTAATCAGTTTTCTTACCCGCGAACGAAGCCATTACTAAGCTTTTCACTACCAATAACAGTATTGGGCCCATGTCCTGTAACCACCAGAGCCTGATCATCTAGGCAATAGATACGCTCCTTTATCGAGGTGATGATTTGATCAAAGTTGCCGCCGGGCAAATCGGTACGGCCAATGCTACCTTGAAAAAGTGTATCGCCAGCGATCAGAGTTTTATATTCCTCAAACCAAAAGCTAACAGAACCTGGAGTGTGACCAGGTGTATGTATAGCAACGCCCCCACAGCAGTTTAGAGCTTGGTCGTCCTTAATAAAACCATCTGGCTCAGGCAGTGTAATTGCAGGAACTCCAAACATGGCGCACTGTTCTCCAACCATATCCCAAAGAAACTTATCACTCTCATGGAGGTAGATAGGTGCGCCTGTTGCTTCTTTGATGATACCGGACGCTAAAATATGATCTAAATGCGCATGGGTGTGAATAATGGCCACTACCGTTAAACTAAGCTCTTTGATTAATCCTAAAATTTGCTCTGCATCGCCGCCTGGATCTACTACCAAGGCTTTTGAGGAGAGCCTATCGCCAATAATTGAACAATTACACTGTAATGGCCCCACTGGGAACGTTCTGATAATAAACTGTGAGGGCGACTGCTGATCTGTGCTAATCATAAAATACTCTTAATCTGTTTATCGGCTTGAAACAGCGGGTAGTTTAAACAGTCGCTGAAAGTTTTGCGTGGTTATTTTCGCTAATTCGTCTACGTCAATCCCGCGAATTTGGGCCAGACACTGAGCTACTTCAACCACATACTGCGGTTCATTTTTCAGACCTCGATGCGGAACCGGTGCCAACCAGGGCGAATCCGTTTCCACCAAAATCCTGTCTGCAGGAATCTCAGCTGCTACCGCGCGCAAACCCGCTGCACTTTTAAATGTGATAATTCCTGAAAAAGAAATATAGAACCCAAGATCAAGCGCCGCTTTAGCCATGTCTAAAGATTCAGTAAAGCAGTGCATTACCCCAGCGGCTGGGGAACGGTATTCCCTGAGCAAGGCGATGGTTTCATCAACCGCATCTCTAGTGTGAATAATCACTGGCTTGCCACATTGCTGGCTAGCCTTCAGGTGATTAATCAAACTCTGCCGTTGCCATTCAATAGTGTCAGCACTGTAAAAGTTGTCTAGCCCCGTCTCTCCAATGGCCACAACCCCGGGCACGCCCGCCAAGGTAACTAGCTCCTCTACGGAAGCAACAAAATCAGAGTCCTTGTGCAATGGGTGAACGCCGACCGAGGTGTAAACATTGGGATAGTTTTTCATCAATCCTGGCAGTGTTTTCGACGAGTTAAGATCTACCGCAACACTGAGTATTTGTTGAACTCCTTTGGCCCGAGCATCCGCTATAACGCCATCAAGGCCTCCGTCTCGAGCGCTTAGATCCAACTGATCGAGATGGCAATGAGAATCTACTAACATATTGACTATTTACCTAAATGAGGACTTAACAAACGGCTCAGAGCAAGCCCTATCGTTTTGAAAAAACTTGACCCCAACTCATCAGCAGTTCTTCCCAAAGTAGCTGTTGATTAACCGTGCTACCAGAGACAATCATTTGATGCATGTGATTGAGTCGATCAAGAAATAAATAAACATTTTGGTTTGACTGAACAGCGACATCCTGTGTGACAGCGAGATGCAAGTAAGTCATGAACCACTCAAGCGCAATAGCAGGGTTGAGTTTGCTACACTGCTGAGCTGCGTCAACGAAGGAAAGTTCACTGCGTCGAACAGACTCTATCACACCCTGAAAAGACTGTTGTTCTTGGAGTGTTCCATTCTGAATATATTGTAACGCCAAAAGAGGACGGCCAGCCGCAACCTCAAGCGCTTTATCAACATTTGAGTCTTGCCCAGAGACGTCGCCCAACCATTGCCGAGCAGCATCTAGGCACGGAGTAAGCAATGGGATCTTCTGACAGCGACTTCTAATAGTAGCTGATAGTAAACTCGGCCTATGGGACACCAAAACAAGGAGTGTTTTCCCTTGAGGCTCCTCGAGGCTTTTTAACAATGCATTTGAAGCACTTATATTCATGGCTTCACTCGGGTTAATAATAGCTACCTTCCAGCCGCCCTGTTGAGCGGTCTTATCTAAGGTGCTACACAATTTTCGAACGTCACCAATGAGTATATCCTTACCCTCCTCGGCCGGCTCTAAGACTGACAAATCCGGGTGAAAACCGGCATTCAGAAGCTGGCAACTCTTGCACGCTCCGCAGGCGTGGTTGTTCAGTTGTGCTGAACAGAGTAAGCGCTGTGCCAAAGCTGTGGCTAGCCGTTGCTTACCAATCCCGCTAGAGCCACTAATAAGTAAAGCATGTGGCATCCTACCCTGCTCTATTGCGTTGTTTAAACCAGCCCATACAGCCTCATGCCACGGCAGCGGTAATGCAAGACCCGAATTAACGCCGTCCATCTTAGCTCTGCTCCAGAGCTAAGAAATCATTTAATACTCCGACAATATCCTGTTGAACATCTTCAAGATGCTGGGATGCATCAATGACAACACAGCGTTCAGGACTTACTGCCGCTATGCTGAGGTAACCCTGACGCACTCGCTCAAAGAACTCTGTTTGCTCCCGCTCAAAGCGATCTGGCATACTGCGCTGACTTGCTCTCTTGAGTCCAATCTCAACTGGAATATCTAAAATCAAGGTCAAATCTGGTCTCAGTTCAGCCTGGACTAATTGTTCAAGCTGGGCAATTAACGCATTATCTATACCTCGTCCATAGCCTTGATAGGCATATGTTGCATCAGTAAATCGGTCACATAGAACCCAGCGACCCGATTGAATAGCTGGAAGTATTACTTGGTCCAAATGCTGAGCTCGCCCAGCGAACATTAATAATAACTCAGCAGAGGGACAGACCTTTTCATCGCAAGGCGTTAACAGCAGCTCTCGAATTTGCTCTGCGAGAGGGGTTCCGCCGGGCTCTCGGGTGGCTATAAATTCAAGCTGATGGCTATCCAGCCAAGCTTGGATAAACTCAATATTGGTTGTTTTACCAACCCCTTCAGTGCCCTCAATAGTGATGAATTTACCGTGCATTTATTACCTACTTTTATTCTGAGTTATTGGGGTGAAGACTGATAGTCTCTCTTTCGATAGTCAATTTGGTACTTTTGCACTGCTTTGTTATGTTCTTCCAGGGTATTAGAAAAATGGTGCCCACCATCACCTCTGGCTACGAAGTATAGGCTAGAACCATCCTCGGGGTGAAGTGCGGCACGAATCGCATCAGCACTTGGCATAGCGATCGGAGTTGGTGGCAATCCGTTCACCCTGTAGGTGTTGTAGGGCGAAAAGGCCTTCAGGTCGCTACGCCTAATATTGCCACGATATTCGTCACCCATGCCGTAAATTACTGTTGGATCGGTTTGAAGTCGCATGCCTTTTCTAAGCCGGCGAACAAAAACTCCCGCTATTTGACCTCGCTCACTCACTAAACCGGTTTCTTTCTCAACAATTGACGCCATAATTAAGGCTTCATAGGGTGTATCGTAAGGAAGATTTGGCTGACGAGTTTTCCATTGTGTAGAGAGAGTGTTCTGCATTTTAAAGTGAGCCTGCTTTAGTATATCAACCACAGTATCAGTGGACGTATAACTATATGTGTCGGGGAACAACCAACCTTCCGGATTAGCCACTTCCATACCAGCCATCTCAAGCAACTGTTCAGATCCGACGGTGCCACTGAACTGAAACTGATCAATATTAGACAGGTGAGTCAACCATTGCTTAAACGACCAGCCTTCGGGAAAGGTAATGCTTCTGCGAACAACATCACCGCTATTAAATTTTAACAATAGAGACCTAGCGGTATCCTCCTCCGTTATCCAGTAATCCCCTGCCTGTATCTCTGTTTTAGAAAAGAGAGTGGCGTAAGCAGACATAACTTTTGCGTTAGAAATAATTTTTTCAACCGCCAACAGTTTATTAACTTGGCGTAAGTTGCTTCCCTTAGGAATGCTCCACACCACTCGCTCTTGATTTAACGCGGGCAAGTTCACAGGTTCATCCATATGTTGCGCAACAAAGCTGTAAACCCAGGCGCCACCCAAAAATGCAGCGATAAGGGTCCATACACAGACACGCAAAATTAATTTATTCATGTAAAACACGGGTAGAGTTTAGACAACCTAGCTTGCAGATCTCGAGTTGTCCTGCCTATTGCATAGTTGGTCATTACATCATTCCTGCTCAGCACACCTATGACCGGCAATACCCCTCTGATCGAATTACAGACAAATATTTCTTCTATCTCTTCTAAATCCAACTCATGCACTGACCTAATGTCCAGAGCGATATCTAGGCTTGGAAACAGCGTATTCATCATTATAGATCGCATGACACCAGCGACTCCCGCATTCAAAAGGCTAGGAGTAAGCCATCCTGCTGATCGGGTCCTTAAAAAAACGTTGGCTGAGGTGGTTTCGATTAAACAACCTGAATAATCGAACATCAAGCCATCAGTGCAGTCTTGGTCATGCAATTCATTGCGCGCAAGTACCTGCTCTAATCGATTGAGATGCTTTATTCCCGCGAGCTGAGGGTTAACTGATAATTGACTACTACAGCGCCAGAGACTAATCCCGGCAGCTCTTTGCTCATCAAGGCCATCGGGAATGGGACTGTCTATGACAACCAAGCGTGGATTCATTTCATCCGGATTTTTATACCCTCTACCGCCACTACCGGCAGTAAGGATAAGTTTTATGATACAGCGATCACTCTTTTCAACCGCTAACTCAGCGCAAAAACTATTGAGCGATAACTCGGCCTTTGAGCGATCAACCAAAATACCCAAGCGTTCGGCTCCGGCTATTAAGCGATCGAGATGGAAATTTTTAAGTGCGACTCGACCATTGCAACAAAACATGGTCTCAAACACACCATGGCCATAGGCAAGCCCGCGATCGGAGAAAGGTAAGTTTAGGGAACCTGTGTGTCCTTGGAAATCGCCAGAATTCGCTAACAAGTCGTCTTCATTATACATATGGCTATTAAACAGAAATTTGAGGCAAAAAAAAACCGCCCAATTAGGACGGTCTTTAAGACTTATACTTCTAGCTATTCGCGTTGATGTAGGTGATTGCGTCCTGCACGGTTGCAATTTTTTCTGCTTCTTCATCCGGAATTTCAGCATCAAACTCCTCTTCCAATGCCATAATCAGCTCAACAGTATCGAGTGAATCTGCACCGAGATCTTCTACAAACGAAGACGTTACATTAACATCTTCTTCTTTAACACCAAGTTGCTCAGCAACCATCTTGATAACGCGTTCTTCAATATTACTCATCGTGTGTCCACTCCATATAAGGGATCTGATGCTTTTCTTGCTACCCAGTCTTGCGACTGGGTAACCACAATCTTTGTCGCTAGGGTCGGCATTCTACCTTACAAATACGAAATTGCTAGTCTCTATTAAAAAAAATCTCATGTAAATCACTTCCACGGTCGTTTAGGACATGTACATTCCACCATTTACATGAATAGTTTCGCCAGTAATGTAGCCTGCTGCATCGCTGACTAAAAACTTAACCACTGCTGCAATTTCACTCGGCGCACCAAGCCGGGCAAGTGGAATTTGATCTAGCATTGACGCCTTATTCTCATCTGGAAGCTCTTTAGTCATGTCTGTCTCAATGAACCCTGGCGCTACTGCGTTTACCGTAATACTGCGCGAACCAAGCTCCTTAGCTAACGCGCGACTGAAACCTTCAACCCCAGCTTTAGTCGCAGAATAATTACTCTGACCGCCATTGCCCATAGACCCCACCACCGAACTGATAGTTACAATGCGTCCCCAGCGAGCTTTGGTCATAGCTCTAGTGCAGGCCTTTGACAGTCGAAAAACAGAGGTTAAGTTAGTATTGATCACGTCTAACCACTCGTCTTCTTTCATCCGAAGCAAAAGATTATCTTTAGTGATACCTGCATTATTGACCAAAATAGTAGGTGCACCAAATTTTTCGATCACGGCCGACAACAGACTATTAATGGAGTCAGGTTCAGTAACGTTGAGGACCATGCCTGAACCATTGATCTCAGAAGCCTCAAAGCGCTTGCAAATACCATCGGCTCCAGCTTGTGATGTTGCTGTTCCGATCACCGTATATCCGGCTAGCCCCAATGACTGGGCTATCGCCGCTCCAATTCCACGACTGGCACCAGTTACAAGCGCTACTCTAGACTGTTCATTCATATAAGTTACCTGAAATAAGTTATTTTAAAGACGCCAAGGCATTTTCAAGGCTATCTATATCGTCCGTGGCGAAAGATCTCAATTCACGATCAATTCGCTTTGACAAGCCATTCAAGACCCTTCCGGGGCCACATTCAATAAGATGCTCAGCACCTCGATCACGCAAAGCTAGCACACAGTCAACCCAATGGACTGGACTGTAAATCTGCTCAATCATAAGATTTTTAATCATTATTGGATCAGACTGCGACTGCCCATTAACATTGTGAATCACCGGGACCACTGGCACGCTGAACACAGTCGACTCAACCAATGGGGTCAAGCGTTCAGCCGCCGGCTTCATAAGCGAAGTATGAAACGGTGCACTAACAGGCAATGGCAATGCGCGTTTAGCGCCGGCGTCTTTGCATAGGGACATGGCTTGATCAACAGCTTTGACTTCCCCTGCAATAACGACCTGTCCGGGTGCATTGTAATTAACTGCAGCCACAATACCAAAGCTTTGAGCCTCAACACATGCTGTACGAATTGCCTCATCATCCAAGCCAATAATGGCGGCCATCGCCCCAACACCCACAGGAACGGCCTCTTGCATATAGGCGCCTCGAGCCCTAACAATCGATACAGCGTCAGCAAAGTCTACGGCTCCAGCACATACCAGCGCCGACCACTCGCCTAAACTGTGACCTGCAAACTGCGCTGGCATAGGGCCTTGCATAGCTTCCCACAGGCGCCAAATGGCAACACTCGAGGTCAGCAATAAAGGCTGAGTCCTCTCTGTGAGATTTATTTCATCTTGAGTTCCGTCTTGGACAAGTTTCCAGAGATCATAGTTGAGCACCGAGGATGCTTCAGAGAAGGTGTCCAGAACGACACTATGGGCTTCACCTAACTCTTTAAGCATGCCAATTTTTTGCGATCCCTGCCCTGGAAAAACGAATGCTAAATTATTTTTCATACCCTGGAACTACTCCTTGCTAATACTCATGAGTTTGGTTTGCAGCAGCGGTGCTAACGCCTTAGGTAGATTGTTTTCAGCGGCCAATATAGCGACATCCAGCGCATGACCAAAGGCTTTTATGGAAGCGCTACCGTGACTTTTAACCACGACACCATTCAAACCCAGTAGATAGGCACCGTTATACAAGGCAGGATCTAATTTGGTCTTGAGATCCTTAAAAGAGCGACTTATTAAACTCAAAGACACTCTTGCCAGCCAACTTTTATTGAACAAATCTTCCAGCAGTGACGCAATCATGCTTGCGAAACCCTCCGAAGTCTTAAGTGCAATATTGCCACTGAACCCATCACAAACAACAATATCGGCAAGACCTTCAAAAATCCCGTCCCCTTCGACAAAACCAGCATAATTAAGACTTTTGTCTCGCTCGAGAAGGTCCGCGGCGTTTTGTAACTGGCCGCTACCTTTAGTTTCTTCGACGCCCACGTTCAAAAGTCGAATACTGGGGTTGGCGTTCTTGTCTAGTCGTTGAGCGGTCAAATTGGCAAGTACGGCAAACTGATGCAGTTGGTCTGCCGAACACTCAATGTTGGCACCAAGATCTAGAACATAAGTACGACCGCGAACGGTGGGGAAAGTGGTACAAATCGCTGGTCGAGAGATTCCAGGCAGAGTTTTAAGGCTAAACAGGCCTAGGGCCATTAACGCCCCGGTATTACCAGCGCTAATGCAAGCATCTGCTTCTTGATCAGCGACCGCTTTCACTGCGCGGCCCATTGATGATTCTCTCTTAGACCTGACGGCGGCCGAGGGTTTGTCAGAATCGCTAATAGTCTCGGCGCAGTGAATGACCTTCAACCGATTGAGGACCGAGGCATTCTCAAAGCCAACAAACTGTTTCTCTATCGCCTGCCTATCGCCATAGATTAGCGCCTCGGCGGAAATATTTCTGCCCAAACAAGCAATCAGTGCAGGCACAACCACAGAAGGGCCAAACTCACCGCCCATCGCATCTACTGCAATCCTAATTGAACTCGCCAAAACAGTACCTAGTCGGCGCTAGTCTCTACGACTTTTTGACCACGGTAGAATCCATCTGCTGTCACATGATGGCGCAGGTGTCTTTCACCTGTTACTGAATCAGTAGAAACAGTTGCTTCTGTTAATGCATCATGCGAACGGCGCATACCGCGCTTTGAACGTGTTTTTCGACTTTTTTGAACAGCCATCAGGTACTCCTAATCAAAATGTTTTGCAGTTATCGCTTTTGCTTTAACTGCTCCAAAATACTAAATGGACTATCTTCAATAGTACCATCGTGTTCCGAAGTCACCTCATCTAAAAAAGTGTCTCCCGTGCACTCCCCCACTTCATGGTAATTCACCAGTGGTAGAGCCAGTAAAATTTCATCTTCAAGCAACTCACTTAGACTTGCCATCCTGTCGACGACCAGCCAAGGTTCATAGTTGCTTGCCACTCTGTGCAAATGATCTTCAGACCAAATCACTTGAACAGCAAAGTCTGCATGAAGCTCAATTTGCACTGTATCTAGACAGCGCTGACAAATTACCTCAATTGTAACATCAGCCGTTCCATGAGCCACTTTTGCTCGGGATTCATCCAGTTCAAACTGAACTGACGCTTTGAGTGGCGCACAAATTGCTGAAACAGACGAGGCCAACCTTGGTAGACTGTCAGCCCTAACCTCTCCTTCGAGGAGGTAGCCTTGCAAAGCAAGTTTTCGCGGGTCAATGTGCGTTGGCAGTGCCATAAAATCAGGTCGATCTCGTTTAGCCGCGCATGATAGGCACAAGACTATGTCCTGTCAAAGAAAATTGGGTAATTTCAGTACTTTAAGGTAGTCTAGCAGCTTAGAATGATCTCTTATCCCAATATTCAGGCAGCGAGAACCGTTTGCCCGCTTAAACAGAAACTTAATCGTAAACTACTATGACCAATATTATTCTTGCTTCAGGATCAAAGTACAAAGCCGCCCTTTTACGTCGCCTGTCACTACCGTTTACTATCGCTTATCCCAACATCGATGAGAAAGCGACTGAGGGAGAACTCCCAAAACAAACGGCCGAGCGATTAGCACTTAAAAAAGCAGAGGCCATAGCACATAAAAATATCGGCGCCATCGTTATTGGTGCTGACCAAATCGCAGATTTAAACGGTGAAGCAATAAACAAACCAGAAAACCACGCTTTAGCGGTCGAACAGCTTTTGGGGCAATCTGGGCGCGAGGTTGTCTTTCACAGTGGACTGGCTATCGTGCGCTGTAGTTCAAACGGTAAGCTTAAACGGTATAGCTGCGTGAATTCTACCAAAGTCACTTTTAGAGACCTGGACGACCATAAAATTGAGTCATATCTGCGGACAGAAGAGCCCTATGATTGCGCTGGAAGCTTTAAAGCTGAAGGATTGGGTATTAGCCTCTTCACCAGTATTGAAAGCACAGACCCCACCTCTCTCATTGGATTGCCGTTAATTGATGTGTGTTCGCTATTGACTAAATTTAGCGTAAATTTTAATACTAAATAGGATTATATATCTTACTTAAGACGTTAATTATTATATGTATTTTTTAATATTTTTAAAGCTGTTCAGGCAAGCAATTGGCTCGAAAACAGCCAAGCGCTCCTCTTCGTGAGCTCCGTATGTCATCGCAATAGATCGAACGCCAGCCTGTTGCGCCATATCTAGATCAAATTCAGTATCACCCACCATTACCGCTTCAGCTGGGGTAACTGATATTTCATCCAGCAGTTCATTGATCATTAGCGGGTTCGGCTTTGAAAGCGTCTCATCGGCACATCGAGAAGCATCAAAAAAACCAGTCATATCAAGCGCCTCTAAAACCCTGTCCAAGCCCGCTCTACTCTTACCGGTGGCAACAGCTAACAAATAACCACTTGCGCGGAGTTGAACCAAGGTTTCGTAGACACCATCAAAAAACTGGCATGGAACGCTGTCTTGGGCGCGAAACTGAGCGGAATAGGATGCAGTGAAGACAGCCGCCTGCTCCACATCGATACCCGGAAACAGGCGATTTGTAGCTTCAGGAAGCCCAAGACCGATGATATCTGCAGCGGCTTGCCTTGAAGGAACTTCCATCTGGTTTTCAGCCGCAGCCAACTGTATACAGCTAGCAATACGAGAGACAGAATCACAGAGTGTCCCATCCCAATCAAAAATAACGAGCTTTGTCATAAACAATCCCTTAAAGCAGCTAAGACAGGCTGACGAGTAATTTCTTTAAATCGACTGGTATAGGTGCTTCCACATCAACCCAGTCATTGGATAAGGGGTGTTTGAATCGCAGACTTTTGGCATGCAAAAACAGGCGTCTGCCGCCTAAGCTACGCATAGCCAAATTAAAGTCTTTATCACCGTATTTTTCATCTCCAGCAACCGGATTACCGGCAAACTGGCAATGTACTCGGATCTGATGGGTTCTACCGGTCTCTAGGGATACGTCCATCAACGTTGCCTGCTTATATCGCTCAATGATTTTGAAGTGGGTGACAGACGCTTTTCCCTCCACATCAACCTTAACAATACGCTCACCCGAGGACACTTGGTTTTTACGTAGGGGAGCATTAATAGTGGTTTTACCCTTGGGCCATTGACCCATGACCAATGTTTGGTATTTTTTAGTAATCTGACTGCGTTGCATAGCGGCTTGTAATTCAAGCAGAACACTACGCTTTTTAGCAAACATTAAGCACCCTGAGGTGTCTCTGTCTAGCCGGTGAACTAGCTCCAAAAATCTAAGCTCTGGACGCTCTGCTCTAAATGCCTCAATCGCACCCAAGGACACACCACTACCGCCATGTACCGCTAAGCCGCTTGGTTTATTGAAAACCAGCATTCCCTCATCTTCGAACAAAATATTCTCCAACAAGTAATTTTTTAGGTCTTTGCCCACCGCCGGCGGAGCGCCGCGCTCAGCAACTCGAATCGGCGCTATCCTTACCAGATCTCCAACTTTTACTCTAGTATCTGGCTTAACTCGGCCTTTATTGACACGCACCTCTCCCTTACGAAGGAGATTATAAATACGCGACTTTGGCACGCCCTTTAAATAGCGTATAAGAAAATTATCCAACCGCTGTCCGGCGTGCTCCTCGCCTATCTCTACAAAAGACACCTTATCGAACTTAGACGTTTCTTCCACGAAAACCAGACTCTCAGGTTGTTAAAGCTGGGCATTGTAACCAGCTGACTCGGATAAACCTACCTTATTATAAGCTTTAGTTTGTGCCTTCAGCCGTTTGTTGTTATATTGCGGGCGCTGTCAGAGCGATGCGTCAAAAGATCTGCAACGCTGACACACTTAAGAGCCTGAAATAGTTTAGGCAACAAACACATGGCTTCCTGCTAAATATGAAGCAGGAAGCAAACAATAGCTGAGTGAGCTCA
>TARA_B110000003_G_scaffold40155_1_pt1 | contig 12376 bp, 11 predicted proteins | sample TARA_B110000003 | Tara Oceans TARA_B110000003 (sample SAMEA4396424) | marine metagenome | biome: Westerlies Biome; feature: [SRF] surface water layer (ENVO:00010504); material: water (ENVO:00002006), including particulate matter (ENVO:01000060) such as... | depth 5 m
ATAAAAAAGGTCTATATCATGCCACAGTCCATATCTGGTTTTATACCAATAAAGGAAAAATTCTATTGCAACAACGTGCAGCCTCTAAAGCAATTTATCCATTACTTTGGGATGTAAGTGTTGCTGGTCATGTAAATGCTGGTGAAAGCTTATTAGCTGGAGCTATAAGGGAAGTTAAAGAAGAGATTGGATTAATAATTCTAGAAAATGATTTAAAAAAAATTGGTGTGATAAAATCCTTCAGATCATACAATTCAGGTATTATAGATAATGAGTTTCACAATATTTTTATCTCTGAATTAAAAGAAGATATTGAAAATCTCACCCTTCAAAAAGAGGAAGTTGAGGCTTTAAAAACAGTTTCTATATTAAGGTTTGAAGAACTCTTAGAAAATTCTGAACATAATTCTCACTTTGTAACCTCTAACAAAGAATATTATATTTTTGTACTAAAAAAAATCAAATATCTTATAAGAAATAAGACTTAAATTAATTCAAACTAAATTTTTGCTTGGTAGGTATATAAATCAAAATACCTCCCCTTGGCTTCAATTAACTCATCATGTGTACCCCTTTCTACAATATTTCCAGATTCAATTACTAATATTTGATCCGCTTTTTTTATGGTACTTAATCTATGTGCAATAACTATAGTGGTTCTATTTTTTACCAATTCAGATAAACTTTTCTGAATTAAGGATTCACTTTCTGTATCTAAACTAGAAGTAGCTTCATCCAAAATAATAATTTTTGGCGCTGCTAAAATAGCTCTTGCAATGGCCAAACGCTGTCTTTGTCCACCGGACAACTTTACACCTCTTTCACCAATTAAGGTATCTAAACCATTTTCAAAACGGTCTGTAAATTCGTTTACACAGGCAGCGTTTATAGCATTTTTTAATTCGCTTTCCGTAGCATTTGGTCTAGGAAAAAGAATGTTTTCCTTTATGGTTCCCTCAAACAAGAATTCATCTTGTAACACAACCCCTAAATGTTTTCTAAAACTAGATAGTTTGATTTTAGACATGTCTTGTTGGTCTATGGTTATGGTACCTGAGGTCGGATTTAAAAAAGTAGCAGACAAACCAGCAATGGTAGATTTTCCAGAGCCAGAGCTACCTACCAATGCTGTTACAGTACCCACAGGAACATGAAAATTAATATTATGTAAAACCTCTTTCCCTGCTTCATAGGAAAAAGAAACATTATTAAATACGATTTCTCCATCTACTTTTTTTAATGCTAGAGTTCTTTCTTTATCATCTTCCTCTGCTTCCATATTCATTAGCTCTTCTGTTCTATCTAAACCAGCTAGAGCCTCAGTTAACTGACTTCCAATATTACTCATCTGAACTATGGGAGCAATCATAAAACCTAAAAGCAAGGTGAACTTCAAAAAATCTCCAATTGTTAGTTGACCCTCAATCATAAAATACCCTCCTATTCCCATAATTCCAACTGAAGCTAATCCTAATAAAAAGGTTGAGGAACTGGTCATAACTGCGGTAGCTGTTAAACTTTTCTTTACATTTTGAAATAAAGAATCTACACCTCTTTCAAACGTTTCGTTCTCCTGATGTTCTGCATTGAAAGCTTTTATAACTCTTACTCCTGCCAGAGTTTCTGTTAATCTACCTTTTACCTCAGCATTAATCTTACCACGATTTCTAAAAATTGGACGAATGTATTTAAATGCTTTTAAAGCTATAAATCCAAAGACACTCACTGGTAAAAAAACAAATAATGTCATCCAAGGATTAATTTGAATTAATAAAACCAGAGATATGATGGCAGTAATTACGCCTCCAACCAATTGAACCAAGCCAGTACCAATTAGATTTCTAACTCCTTCTACATCACTCATAATTCTTGAAACCAACGCTCCTGATTTTGTATTATCAAAAAAACTAATTGGGAGTGATAATACTTTCTTTTGAACTTGAGCTCTTAATTCTGAGATGAGATATTGAGCTTGAACACTTAGTATTCTTGTTAATAAAAAAGAAGTAATTGCTTGTATTAATAGAGCAAAACCAACAATCAATAATAATTGATATAACGATTCTATATCTTTATTGGGGTAAATATCATCTAATAAATCTTTAGATTTTAAAGGAAGTACAAATCCAGATAATCTATTAATTAGAATTAAAAATAAACCAAGAAAAACTAGATTACGTCTTGGCCAAATAATTGATTTAAATGCTATAGCAATGGAGATTTTTGACTTCTTCTTAGAATCTTTAGAGTTGTGCATTCAAATGAATTATAATAAATATTTTTATTCTCAATTATAAATAACAAAAAACGAATTTATGACTTTATAACAAATTAATTATTTAAATTTAAAATAAAAGAATTTAAATTAATTATAACAAGATAAAACTATATTCGCTAAATAGATTTAGATATGATAACTAATATTCTTGTAACCAATTGGCATATCATTATATTATTCTTTATGATAGCTGTACTTTATTCCTCAGTTGGTTTCGGAGGGGGCTCAAGTTATCTTGCTATTCTAGCTTTAACAGGAATTACTTTTACTGAATTAAGATTAATATCTTTAGCATGTAATATTGTTGTTGTTAGTGTAAATGTTTTTCATTTTCAAAAGCAAAAAATGTATGATTGGAAGAAAGTAATTCCTATTATTTTTTTTAGTATTCCCTTAGCTTTTATTGGTGGTTATATTGAAATAACTCAAAAAATCTTTTTCATTTTTTTAGGTTGTACACTTTTAATTGCTTCAATTACTATGTGGTTTACTCCTAAAATTATTTCTAACCACATTCCTAAGTCTAGCATTAGTATATCAAAAAATACGATGTATTCAGGCCTAATTGGATTTATCTCAGGAATGGTTGGAATTGGAGGAGGCATTTTTCTAGCACCACTATTATATGTAAGACAATGGGATTCTCCTATGCGAATAGCTGCAATAGCCAGTCTATTTATATTGTTAAATTCTTTAAGTGGGATAATAGGGCAATCATTCAATCCAAAATTTAGTATTAATTGGTATTTAATAATACCATTATTAGTTACTGTTTTTATTGGAGCTTACATAGGTAGTAAAATCAATAATCGTTATCTAACCCCCAATCAAATAAAAAAAGGAACTGCTATTATTATTGCTTATGTAAGCATACAAATTTTATCAAAATATATTTTTTAATTTCTATTTTTAGTTGAAAAAAATAATTATTTTAATTAAAAGTTGCCACTTATTATGCTTATAATTATCTTTACATATGTTTATTTCTACCCTCTAATTAGATTAAACTTTTTATTGCAAAACCATTAATTATATTGCATAATTAATGGTTTTTTTATGTTGAATTTATATTTGATTTATATTAAAAAAATATAGAACTTATTAAATCTCAATAATACTGTCCTGAATTCTTTTTTGAATAACTTTAATAATTCTCTTATTAATTTCACTCGAATTTTGTAAATAAAAATGATATTCTTGAATGGAAAAATGTCCTAAAACATGACCTAAAACAATATTTTTATAAGCGGTATCTTTTAAAAATATTGAGTTAATTAAATTTATTTTTCTCGAATCAGAAAAATTAATAAATTCAATTTTTCTTTTTTCAAGATAATTTTTGAATGAAATAATTAGTAGATCATGTTGCATTTTTATTATGGCTCGAAGTGTATTATTTTGAAAATACTCTATACCATTTGTACCGTCATTAATAATATTTAAAATAACTGGCCTTTGTTTTTTATCCATTAAACAATTCTTCTAATTCTAATTTATAATCATACTGTAAATCTTCATGTAAAGTATCTATTGCTTTTTTAATCACCAAGATTTGCCTTTCATAAATATTTTGTAAACGAGTACTATTTGAAATTGATGGCGTAAACTCTTTTAAATGGAAACAAAAATGTAATAATAATTGAACCTCTGTATCCTTTATCTTAGAATAACGAATGTATTTTTTTGTTATGGATAAAATTTTACGCACACTCTTTCTTATGTAATAAAAATTTTTTGAATTAATATTTTCAAAAAGATTGTCTATATAATTTTTTACATTTTTTATGTACATATCCTCATTATGAACTTCAAATAATAAATAAGAAAGTAATTCTTTGTTTTCTTTTTTAAACTTAGAAAGATGAAGGCAAAATTCAACTAAATCTTGAGAAGATCTGTTCTGCAATTCATCTTTAATTTTTTTTACAGTTTCTGATTTCATTACAATGAGTTTAAAAACTCAATTACATTTCCCTCTATTCTGCTTAATACATTAGTTGTATTTGCTTTTTTAAAAACATCTCCAGTGATTTGCTCATAAAGCTCAATATATCTATCAGAAATCTCTAAAATTTTTTCTTTAGACATCTCGGGTATCTGTTGTCCCTCTTTTCCTTGAAAACCATTTTCTATGAGCCATTGACGAACAAACTCTTTAGATAATTGCTTTTGAGTTTCTCCTTTCTCCTGTCTCTCTAGGTATCCTTGTTTATAAAAATATCTTGAAGAATCTGGCGTATGAATTTCGTCAATAAGTACTATTTCACCTTTTTCTGTTTTTCCAAATTCATATTTTGTGTCAACTAATATCAAACCACGTTTTGCAGCAATTTCAGTTCCTCTTTGAAATAATTTTCTTGTGTAATCCTCTAAGACCAAATAATCTTTTTCAGAAACTATCCCTTTTGCTATAATATCTTCTCTAGAAATATCTTCATCATGATCGCCATTTCCAGCTTTTGTTGATGGAGTAATAATCGGCTCTGAAAATTTGCCATTTTCTTTAATTCCATTTTTCATTAAGACACCACATAAAACTCTTTTCCCAAGTTTATATTCTCTAGCTGCATGTCCTGAAAGGTACCCTCTGATGACCATTTCTACTTTAAAAGGTGAACATAAATGACCAACAGCTACATTTTCATCTGGATTAGCAATTAACCAATTAGGAACTAAATCTTCTGTTTCTCTCATCATTTTAGTAGCAATCTGATTCAAAATTTGCCCTTTAAAAGGAATTTGTCTGGGCATAATTACATCAAAAGCTGATAATCTGTCTGAAGCAATCATAACAAGTAATTTATCGTCTATATTGTATACCTCTCTAACTTTGCCCTTATAGACATCTTTTTGTTTGGGGAATTGAAAATTAGTTTCGTTTATGGTATTCATAAAGTTTAAAATAATTGGAAAATGCAAAAATAGTTAAAGAGTATTGAAATTAATCAGTTTCGATACCTTTATAAGCACTAATGATGCTTTTCACTAACCGGTGACGTATCACATCTTTGTCATCTAAATATATTTGAGCAATACCTTCTATATCTTTTAATGCTAATAAAGCCTCTTTTAATCCAGAAATTTGTTTTCTAGGAAGATCTATCTGCCCTGGATCTCCATTTATAACAAACTTTGCATTTTTACCCATTCTGGTTAAAAACATTTTCATTTGGTTATGAGTAGTGTTTTGGGCTTCGTCTAATATTACAAAAGCGTTGTCTAATGTTCTTCCTCGCATAAAAGCAAGAGGAGCAATTTGAATGACACCTTTTTCTAAATGTGATTCTAATTTTTCATACGGAATCATATCTCTTAATGCATCGTAGAGGGGCTGCATGTAGGGATCTAATTTTTCTTTTAAATCTCCTGGAAGAAATCCTAAATTTTCACCAGACTCAACGGCTGGTCTTGTTAAAATAATTCTCTTAACTTCTTTTTCCTTCAGAGCTTTTACCGCTAAAGCTACAGCAGTATATGTTTTTCCCGTTCCTGCTGGTCCTACGGCAAATAACATGTCATTTTTTTGCATCATAGAAACCATTTTTCTTTGATTTTCTGTTTGAGCTTTTATATGCTTGCCATTCACACCATGCACTAAAATATCTTTAGATTTTGTAAAACCTTTATCTTCTTTTCCTGAAGAAGTTAATATTCTCTCGATACTATTTTCATCCAATTTATTGTAACGATTAAAATATTTTATAAGCATTTCTAATCGCTTTTGAAACTCATTCAAAAGCACTGGTTCTCCGTAAATTTTTAATTTAGATCCTCGGGCAACAATTTTAATTTTTGGAAAATATTTTTTCAGTTGCTCTATAGTACTGTTATGCGCGCCAAAGAAATCATTTGGGTTAATTTCAGTAAGCTCAATAATACGTTCGTTCAAATGTTTTAGATTTATTCTTATTATTAAATAATTACAATTTAAAAATAGTGAATAAATTTTCAGAAATGTTTAGCTTTGTGTGAAATTATTATGCAACTTTTACACATTTAATTAACAGCCAATTTTTAATGTCTATAATAACATTAACAACCGATTTTGGAACAAAAGACCACTTTGTTGGTGCTGTTAAAGGCGCTATATACTCTGAGTTACCTGATGCTAAAATTGTTGATATCACTCATCATATATCACCATTTAATATTACTGAAACTGCGTATATTCTAAAAAACTCATATAAGAGCTTCCCTGAGGGAACCATTCATATTATTGGAGTAGACTCAGAGTTAAGCGACACAAACAAACATATAGCTATAGCTTTAGACAACCATTACTTTGTATGTCCAGACAATGGGTTAATATGTATGATAACAAAAGATATTAAGCCTTCAAAAATTGTAGAAATTAACATCCATGATAGAGTTGAAAGTAGCTTCCCCGTTCTAGATGTATTTGTACAAGTAGCTTGTTTTATTTCTAGGGGTGGAAATTTAACTGTGATTGGAAAAGAAACATCCTCTTTCAAGGAAATGACAGAAATTCAACCAAAAGTAAGTCAAGATCAGAATATAATTACAGGGGGTATTATTTACATAGATAATTATGGAAATATTATCAGTAATATCAATAAAAAAATCTTTGTAGAGATTGGTAAAGGGAGAGAATTTAAAATTTCGGCAGCTAAATATACTTTTACAAAAATTGTCAATAAATATAATGAAGTATTGGGCGAAAATAGTTCAGACACTCGACAATTTGATGGAAGCAAATTAGCCTTATTTAACTCAGCTGGATATTTAGAAATTGCTATTTACAGAAGTAATTTAAATACAGTTGGAGGTGCTTCAACATTACTAGGCCTTGGGTATAGAGACACTATATCTATAGAGTTTTTATAGTTGTTAAATGTTAATTATAATAGAAAAGATAAGCTTTTAAATATAAAAATAACATTTATTATTTTTAAAAAAACAGAATAGATGAAGGTTTCCATAAATATAATTTTTAAATTAATAAATAAAAAATAAAACATTGATAACTATCTTAAATAAAGAATTTAAATTATTCTTTTCTTCACCTATCGCATACTTGGTAATCGGAATTTTTTTACTAATTAATGGATTATTTTTATGGGTTTTCAATGATGATTTTAACATATTAAATGCTGGTTTTGCAGAAATAAATAATTTTTTTCTGTTGGCCCCATGGGTTTTATTATTCTTAATACCTGCTATTACAATGAAAACATTTGCAGAAGAGTTTAATTTAGGAACTATTGAAATTTTAAAAACACTACCCATAACAAAATGGCAAATTGTTATTGGAAAATTCTTGGCTTCATTACTCTTAATCATTATAGCCATTTTTCCAACATCTATTTATATATATTCTTTAAATCAATTAGGAAATCCAATTGGAAATTTAGATTACGGCAGTACGATAGGTTCCTATATTGGATTGTTACTATTAGCTGGTTCATATGCTTCTGTTGGTTTATTCACTTCTTCCATTTCTAAAAATCAAATTGTTGCTTTCCTACTCGGAATTCTAATCACCTTTTTTTTTTATTATGGATTTGATGCTATGGCAGATGTAATTGGAGATAAAGCCTATACTATAAAGTTTTTTGGAATGAACAAACATTTTAAAAGCATTAGTAGAGGAGTAATTGATACAAGAGACATTATCTATTTCATAAGTATCATCGTTTTCTTTTTATACATAACCAAAACAAAACTGACTAATGGGTAAAAAGTTTAAAAATATCATATTTTTATTATCAATATTAATATTGATAAACCTAATAAGTCAGTTTTATTACAAAAGATTTGATATTACCAAAGACAGACGATATACACTTTCAACTGTAACAAAAAATGTTATTGATAAAATTGATAAACAACTTATTATTAGAGTTTTTTTAGATGGTGAATTTCCATCAGAATTTAAACGATTACAAATAGAAACTCGTCAGTTTTTAGAAGAATTGCAAGCTAAAAATTCGAATATTAGAATTCAGTTTGTAAATCCGGATAGTCAAAGAAAACGATTGATTGAAGTGGGTATGATACCCAGCCAACTAACTGTAAAGGAAAATGGCATATTATCCAATGCCATTATTTTTCCTTGGTCAGAAATCATATACAAAAATAAAACAAGTATCGTTTCTTTACTTCCAAACAGAATAATAAATTCTCAAGAAGAACAATTAGAAACTGCAATTGAAAATTTAGAATTTTCTTTTATAAGCACTATACACAAACTTCAAGAACAAAAGCAAAAAAAAGTTGCAGTACTATCTGGAAACGGAGAACTACAAGACATTCAATTATATTCTTTTTTAAGTGAAATAACAAAGAAATATCGATTGGCAAAATTTACACTAGATTCTGTTGAAAGGAATCCAACTAAAAGCTTAAAAGATCTTCAAAAATTTGACCTTGCCATTATTGCAAAACCAACAAAATTGTTTTCAGAGAAAGAAAAGTTAGTGCTAGATCAATTTATTATAAACGATGGAAAGACATTATGGATGTTAGAAAATGTTCAGGCAGATACAGATAGTCTATTCAACGATGGTAAAATGTTAGCATACCCCAGAGATCTTAATCTAACTGATTTATTCTTTTCTTATGGATTACGTATAAACGCAACATTAATTCAAGATTTATATGCTGCAAAAATTCCTTTAGCTACAGGAAATATTGGAAATAGCCCTCAATTTCAAAATTTAAATTGGTTTTATCACCCATTAGTTTCTGGAAACCCAACGCATGCAATAACTAAAAATATAGCCCCTGTAAGGTTGCGTTTTGCTAATGAAATAGACACCATACAAAACAATTTGAAAAAGACACCTTTGTTAATGAGTTCAATGTTAACAAAGAAAATCGGGACGCCTACTATCATAGAACTAGAAAGTATAGCTGATGAACCCAAAGAAGAAGATTATTCATCAGGTTTTAATATATTTAGTTTACTCATAGAAGGAGATTTTAATTCTATGTATGCTAAAAGAATTAAACCATTTAAATTAAATAAATTCATAAAAAAAAGTAACCACAATAAAATGATTATTATTTCCGATGGAGATATTGGAAGAAATCAAATTAAAAAAGGGAAACCCTTTGATTTGGCAGAGGATAAATGGACTGGAGAACAGTTTGGCAATAAAGAATTTTTATTAAATGCAGTAGATTATTTATTGGATGATACTGGATTAATTGAATTAAGAAATAAAAATTTAAAAATTAATCTGCTAGATAAAAAGAGAGCATTTGAGGAAAGAACTTTTTGGCAGTTTATTAATATTGCATTGCCTCTTTTGATTTTAACAATTTTTGGATGTATTTTCCACTATTTAAGAAAAAGAAAGTATTCTTAAATTTCTAACAAATTATCATGTATAAATTGATAATTAAGGTCTTCTTGTAATTTTTTTGAACTAATTATTTTATAATTCAATTGTGAATTTTCTTCAAATATTGGAATCTCAAAATTCAAACTATTTCTCGCATTTATATAAAAATCTTTTCTAGTTGGATGATCGTTACTAGAAGCATTAAAAGTTGTATTCCAACGGTTTTGATTAATAATTTCATGAATAATATTAATACAATCCTCCTGGTGTATCATATTCACAAACCCATTAGGTTGGGGAATTATTTTACCATTTTTAAACCAACTTCCTGGATGTCTACCAGGACCAAATAATCCAGCAAAACGAATAATTGTTGTTTCAAAAAAAGTGTTATTTTTAAAAAGATTTTCAATTTCTGAGAGTGGTGTATTCATTGTTACTGTTTCTTCAGTAACTATAGAGTTTGATGCTGGATATACTGAAGTGGAACTAATAAAAATAACTTTTTGAATCGATGAAATTTCAATTTGTTCTATGAATCGCTCATATGCATCTATATCCTTTGAGGTTATGGCTATCAAAAGAATATCTGATGTTAAGAATAAATCAAACTCTTCAAATTCAGTAATATCTATACAGTAAGATTCTATTCCTAAAGATTCTAATTCTTGAATTTTAATCTCAGAGGTTGTAGATCCTTTTACTAAAAAACCATCATTTAATAAAGAAACTGCCATGGGTTTCCCTAACCAACCACATCCAAGTATGCTAACATTCTTCATCGCAACAATTTTCATACTTTACAAATTTGCAACTCACTACCGCTAGAAATGCTCCAATGATTGGAGCTAATATATACAACCAAAGTCCTTTAATGTTTCCAGAAACAATATTTGGAGCTAGTGAACGGGCAGGATTCATTGATGCATTAGTGATAGGTCCGGCAAAAAGGGCTTCCAATAGTACTACAGATCCAATAGCTATTCCAGCCATCATTCCTACTTCTTTACTTCCTGTGGAAACATTAATAATAACAACCATTAGAAAAAATGTGAGAATTAATTCTAATACAAAAGCTCGCCATACATCAACAGTAGGAATCGTTGCTCCTAAAAGTTCACTTTTGGGAAATAACCACATCAATAATAAACTTGCTGCAAAAGCGCCTGCTACTTGAAAAAATATATACTTGGGAACTTCTTTCCAAGAAAATTTTTTAGCATAGGCAAATGCAATAGATACAGCCGGATTAAAATGAGCTCCTGATATTTCTCCAAAAGCATAAATCATTGCCATAACAATTAATCCCCAAGTGATTCCTATTCCTACATGGGTTACGTCACCACCAGTAATCTCATTAATAGTCATGGCACCAGTTCCACAAAAAATCATGGCAAAAGTGCCTATAAATTCAGATATATAATTTTTCATTTAAACTCTTTTTTTATAATATTCAAAACTACAAGGCAAAGATACATTTGTTTAGGTTACCTTTTTATTAAGTTTTATCTTGCTGATTCATTTTTTTTAATTCTCATCTTATGAAAAAATTTATTTTAATCGCCACTAGCTTTTTAATCATTAGTTGTTCAACCTCAGAAACGAACATAAGCTCTTTGAATGAGGATGAAAGATGGAATCACAGAGCTGAAAATACAGAAATTATAAGAGATGACTTTGGCATTCCTCACATTTACGGAAAAACAGATGCTGATGCGGTATTTGGAATGTTGTACGCACAATGTGAAGATGATTTTAATCGTATAGAACGAAATTACATCTGGGCAATTGGTCGTTTAGCTGAAGTTGAGGGAGAAAAAGCCTTGTATAGCGATTTAAGAGCCAATCTCTACATGACCCAAGAAGAAGCAATTTTAAATCATGAGAATAGTCCTAAGTGGCTTCAAGAACTTTGTATTGCATTTGCAGATGGTATTAACTTTTATTTAAAAAATCATCCAGAAGTAACTCCTAAGTTAATTACTCATTTTGAACCGTGGATGCCCATGTATTTTAGCGAAGGGTCAATTGGAGGTGATATTGAAAGGGTCTCTACAGAGAAAATAAGAGATTTTTATGGCCCTCAAACAAATTCAAAAAAATTGGCAATTTCTGATGGCTTAATCCGCTTGAAAGACGACGAACCTAGGGGCTCTAATGGTTTTGCAATAGGTGGAGAAAAAACAGCTTCAGGAAATGCCATGTTATTAATAAATCCTCATACCTCTTTTTTCTTTAGAGGAGAATCTCATGTTGTTAGTGAGGAGGGTTTAAATGCATACGGAGCTACAACCTGGGGTCAATTTTTTATATATCAAGGGTTTAACGAAAAAACTGGATGGATGCATACCTCTACAGGAACAGACATTATTGATGAGTTTAAAGAAACTATTGTAAAAACTAATGATAAAACACACTATAAATATGGAGAAAATATGCTTCCTGTTGATTCTATTCAAGTCTCATTAAATTATGCTACAAATACAGGAACCTCTTCAAAAGACTTTACTTTATTCAGAACACATCACGGACCAATTACCCACTCTGTGGGGAATCATTGGATATCAACTGCCTTAATGTGGAGTCCTATAAAGGCATTGAAACAATCATTTACAAGAACTAAAAAATCAAATCACAATGAATTTCATAAAATGATGGATATCAGAACAAATTCGTCAAACAATACTGTTTATGCAGATGCAGACGGAACCATCGCCTACTATCATGGAAATTACATTCCTGTGAGAGATGAAAAATTTGATTATACAAAACCAGTAGATGGAAGTAATCC
>TARA_B110000003_G_scaffold66760_1_pt1 | contig 12365 bp, 9 predicted proteins | sample TARA_B110000003 | Tara Oceans TARA_B110000003 (sample SAMEA4396424) | marine metagenome | biome: Westerlies Biome; feature: [SRF] surface water layer (ENVO:00010504); material: water (ENVO:00002006), including particulate matter (ENVO:01000060) such as... | depth 5 m
TTTTTGACATTAAGTCGCCATTTAGGAGCTGGCTCTGAATATATTGATCCCGCACATCCTGTTCAAATTTTAGCTAAAGAGGCTTTCCAGTCTATGACGGAAACCTCAGACCTTGGTTATGCAATAGATGGATGCTCTGCTCCAAATTTTGCTACTACAGTTCACGGTCTTTCTAGAGCAATGTCAAAGATGGCAAACCCAAAACTAAGCACAGTGAGGGGTAAAGCTGCGGTTAGGTTAGTTAATGCTATGACTAAACATCCAGATCTAGTAGCTGGGGAAGGACGAGCATGCACAGAGTTAATGACTGCTATGGATGGAAAGGTTGCTGTTAAGACGGGTGCTGAAGGAGTTTTTATTGCTATATTACCTGAAAAAGGCATTGGAATTTCATTGAAAATTACAGATGGAAGTACTAGGGCTGCAGAATCTGCTATTACGGGTTTATTGGTAAAATACGGTGCGCTTGATGTTAAACACCCAATTGCTCAAAAACACTTAAATGGACCTATAATGAATTGGAGAGGTGTTACGACAGGAGAAATAAAGTTAAATGAAAGTTTTATTTCCATTTAATTACTAAGACATTCTTTCTATTGCTAGTGCAATTCCTTGGCCTCCACCAATACACATTGTGATTAATGCCTTAGAGCCGTTGGTTCTTTCCAATTCATATAAAGCTTTTATAGCAATTATAGCGCCAGTGGCTCCAATTGGATGCCCTAAGGCAATGGCTCCACCATTTGGATTTACTTTTTGGGGATCTAGTTTAAGACCCTTATTAACAGCTAAAGCTTGTGAGGCAAAAGCTTCATTTGATTCGATTACGTCAAAGTCAGAAATTGAAAGGCCTGTTTTTTTAAGTAAATTATGAACGGCGGGCACTGGTCCTATTCCCATAACCTCTGGTCTAACCCCGGCGTGTGCATAACCAAGAATTCTTGCTTTTGGTGTTAGACCTGCAGAATTAGCAGCTTCTTCAGTAGCCAAAACCAATGCTCCGGCACCATCATTTAACCCAGACGCATTTCCCGGAGTAACGGAACCATCTTTTTGGAATGCAGGTTTAAGGTTAGACAAAGATTCTAGACTTGAGAGTTTTGGGTGCTCATCAATTTTAAATTCAATGTTTTCTCTTTTATGTTTTACTTCTATAGGAATAATTTGTTTTTCAAAATAACCAGAATTTATGGCAATCTCGGCACGCCTTTGACTTTCTAGAGCAAAACTATCTTGAGAGTTACGTGAAATATTATGTTCTTGCGCAACATTCTCTGCGGTAACTCCCATGTGCCCTGTTCCAAATGGGCACTGAAGTGCAGCAAGCAGCATATCCTGAGCTAATGTATCACCCATTTTCTGTCCCCACCTGCTATTTTGTAATACATATGGTGCCTGACTCATGCTTTCCGAACCACCGGCTACTCCAAAATGTGCGTCTCCTAATAGTAGAGATTGAGTAATTGAAACTATGGCCTGAAGACCTGAACCGCACAACCTATTTACATTCATAGCAGGGGTACTGTCTAAGATTCCAGCATTAATGGAGGCTACCCTGGAGAGGTAAGCATCCCTAGACTCTGTATTAATTACATGACCAATTGCAACATGACCAATTTGTTCTCCTGCAACCCCAGCTCTTTTTAAAGAGGCCTGTATTGTTGCTGTACTCATATCTATTGGTGACACTTTAGAAAGAGATCCACCAAAACTACCTATTGCAGTTCTAGCACCACTGAGAATAACAACATTAGTCATGATACACACCTTAAAATAATTAAAATTTTTACTAGTATAAGAGCGTATATTTTCTATATCTTAAGCACAAGGTTTTGGTGTGATTAACTATAATAAATCAATAAACCTTGGAATTATCTATAACTAAAATCTTGAAGTTTAGGTGACTAATAAATTTGGATTAACTGAGAAAAATACAGCCTAGTTAACGATAAAGCTTAAAGGTTGAACTTGCTGGAAAAGCAATGTCTCTTTAAGGCTTTTTACAACTAGATCTGTTGCAGCGACATCAATAGAAAGTAGTGCGATAGCTTCTCCACCAACACTTTCCCGACCTAAAGTAAAGTTTGCAACATTTATGTTATTGTCCCCGAGCGTTTTACCCAATACCCCAATTATTCCTGGCACGTCTTTATTCGTAGTATAAATCATATGGGTACTTATTTCAGAATCTATATTAATGCCCTTAATTCGAATAAATCGAGGTTTACCATCTGAAAAAACGGTTCCAGCGATAGATTTTTGACGCGTTTTTGTAATAACTTTCACTTTAATATAACCATCGAAGGCCCCAGACTTATCTTGGGTTGTTGTACTAATATTAATTCCACGCTCTTTGGCTATAATAGGTGCAGAAACCATATTAATTTGTGTATTATTGACTCTCATAATCCCTGAAATCGCAGCACAATTAAGTGCGTCTAAATTCATTTTAGCTAGGGATCCATTATATGTGATTTCTATTTTAGAAAGTGGTTCTACCGTCATTTGCCCTATAAAAGCCCCTAGACATTCTGCAAGTTTTAACCAAGGCCGCATAATAATCGCTTCCTCAGCAGTAACAGAAGGCATGTTAAGAGCATTGGAGACTGCGCCTCTTAGTAAATATTCGGACATTTGCTCAGCTACTTGAATTGCAACATTTTCTTGAGCTTCAGTAGTCGCAGCCCCTAAGTGAGGAGTAACCACTACATTTTCTATATTAAAAAGGGGACTGTTAATAGCAGGCTCAGTAGAAAATACGTCAAACGCAGCACCAGCAACACGTTTTTCTTTTAAGGCAAACGCAAGGGCTTCTTCATCAACTAGCCCACCTCTCGCACAGTTTATTATATGAACACTTGGCTTTAATTTTTTTATGGCATTAAAATCAATTATATTTTTTGTCTGATCAGTTAAGGGCACATGCAAAGTAATAAAATCTGATTTATATAGTAGTTCTGCTAATTCAACTTTAGTTACACCAATTTTTTGTGCACGTTCCTCTGACAAGAATGGATCATAAGCTAAAACCTTCATTTTTAATCCTAACGCACGATCGCAGACAATAGAGCCTATATTACCTGCGCCGATTACGCCTAAAATTTTTGACGTTAACTCAACACCCATAAACCTTGATTTTTCCCATTTGCCACTATGTGTTGATGTATTTGCTTCAGGAATTTGTCTGGCAACAGCCATCATCATAGAGATTGTATGCTCAGCGGCCGTTATAGAGTTTCCGAAGGGGGTATTCATTACAATGATACCTTTTTTTGATGCAGCTGTAATGTCAACGTTGTCAACACCAATACCTGCCCTCCCAATAACCTTAAGTTTAACCGCTTGCTTAATAATTTTCTCAGTAACTTTGGTTGCAGACCTTATGGCCAATCCATCGTAGTCTGCGATTATTCGAAGTAGACCTTCTTTGTCTTTACCTATCCCAGGCCTAAAATCTACCTCCAACCCTTTGTCACGAAAGATCTGTACAGCTTTTTCAGATAATTTGTCAGAGACGAGGACCTTCGGTTTCATTTGTTTATCCTTCTATTATTTGTATCTCTTGATAATACTTAGATGATACTGATTTACACATGGAGCTGTTATTTTTTAAAGATTACCCTGGCTTATAATCTCTGTTGTAAAAGCCCAGAGAATCCACGGCATTAATGCTTTTATATCGGAGACTTCAACAGTTGGGCCACACCAGATTCTAAGGCCGGGTGGGGCATCTCTGTGAGAGCCAACATCGAAGGCAACTTTTTCGTTTTCGAGCCTTTTGACCACTGATTTTATAAATGCTTTAGAGTCTTTAATTCTTGGGTCGTTAACCTCAAGACAAACGCTTGTAATTGACCTAACTCCCGGGTCTTTAGCTAAAAAACTTAACCAGGGTGTATTATTAACATATTGAGTCACTGCCGCTGCATTTTTTTTAGTCCTATCTATTAAAGAATCAAGCCCACCGATGGAGTCTGCCCACTTTAAAGAAAATAAGTAATCTTCAACACAAAGCATTGAAGGTGTATTTATAGTTTCACCAGAAAATATACCGTTAATTAAATTATTCTCTTTTGTAAGGCGAAATATTTTTGGTAAGGGCCAAGAAGGTTTGTACGTTTCTAGTCTTTTAACTGCTCGGGGGGACAATACTATTACTCCATGTGCACCCTCCCCGCCAAGGGATTTTTGCCAGCTAAAAGTTGTCGCATCTAATAGATCCCATGGTAAATTCATTGAAAATGCAGCAGAGGTCGCATCACATAAAGTAAGACCGTCACGATTTTTTGGTATAATTTCCTTTTCACCAACCATTACACCAGATGTTGTGCCATTCCATGTAAAGCAAACGTCATTATTAAAATCAACAGAAGAAAAATCCACAATCTCTCCGTAGTCAGCTTTTTTAATAGTAGCATCTATTTTTAATTGATTAACTGTATCAGAGGCCCAAGTATTCCCAAAATTTTCCCAAGCTAACATTTCTACATGTCGTTGCCCTAAAAGGTTCCACATTGCCATTTCAAATGCGCCAGTATTAGATGCTGGTACAATACCAACTAAGTAAGACTCAGGAATTTTTAAAATCTGCTTAGTCTTATCGATTGCTTTTTTTAATTTTGATTTGCCAACTATAGATCTATGAGATCTACCTAAAGCCTCTTGCCCTAGAGCTCCTAAATCCCAAGCTGGTGGTTTAGAGCACGGTCCCGACGAAAAACGTGGGTTGGCCGGTCGAACGACCGGTTTACTTATTACCATTATATTACCCTCACAGATATCTGCCTCTCGTTGGGGAGAGGTGTCCCAACACAACCAGTATATATGATGAGAGTATTTGACAACATAAAAATAAGGTATAGTTGGTGGTATAATTTCTTAGTACTCAAGATTAATATGGTAAAAAAATGTATATTGTTAGTATAATTTCTAATCCAAATGTTTCTCTTTTAGATCTAGGGGTTATCAAAAAGATTTTGAGCTCTTTTGAAACTTGTAAAAATTTTAAGTGGCTAATGCCTAAGGTCGCCGCAGAATTTGAGATACCTGCAATTCCAGTTTATTTTGAAGAAGTTTGGAAGGAATATCAAACCAAAGAAATTGACCTAACTGTTCAACGTAGTTTTGGAAGAAAAAAGAAAGTACTGGTTGCTGATATGGATAGCACTATGATTCATCAAGAGTGTATCAATGAACTTGCTTTTGTGTATGAAGTTGGTGATGAAGTTAGTGATATAACACAAAAATCAATGAACGGTGATATTGATTTTGAAAATGCTTTAAGGCAGCGCGTAGCTCTTTTGAAAGGTATGAAAAAAGGGGCTGTAGAAGCAGTTTTAAAGAATAGGATTTCGTTAGTACCGGGAGGAAAGTCTCTAGTAAATACAATGAGACATAGTGGTTGTTATACAGCATTAGTCTCAGGTGGCTTTACATTATTTGCAAACTTTATTGGGTGTAAGTTGGGGTTTAATGAGGTTAGAGCAAATGAGTTACTTTTTGAAAATGAAGTTTTAAATGGGTTGGTAAGGGAGCCAATTTTAGGAAAATCTTCAAAACTTACTGCTCTTATTGAGATTAGTAGGCTCTTGGGTGTGAACAAAACTGAATGTATCGCAGTTGGTGATGGGGCAAATGATATAACAATGCTTAGTGCTGCTGGAGTTGGCGTAGCCTTTCACGCCAAGCCAATAGTTCAGGAAGTTGCAGATGTTAAAATTAACTTTGGAGACTTAACCTCTTTATTATTTTTGCAAGGCTATACAGTTGATGAGTTTTATTCTTAGCCTACAGTTTTTTTATTTACCTTTCCAAACAGGCGGACGTTTTTCTGAGAAAGCTCTTGCCCCTTCCAGCTGGTCTTCACTCGAATATAATTTATCAACTGTCTTAAGTTGCCTACTAGTTACCTTTTCCATTGTTTCATGAAAATCCTGATTTTCAGCTTCGCGAACAATCTCTTTTATTGCTGCATAAACAAGTGGTGGACCAGAAGCTAATGTTTCGGCTAACTTCCTTGCACGAGAGAGTAAATCTTTTTTAGGCACAATTTCATTTATAAGACCCCATTTGTAGGCTTCATTTACATCAAACCACCGACCCGTGAAAAGTAATTCCATTGCTATATGATGCGGAATACGTTTTGGAAGCTTTATACTTGCAGCATCGGCCACGGTTCCTGAGAGTATTTCAGGTAAGGCAAATGTTGCGTCTTCAGAGGCTATGATAATATCAGCACTCATCGCTAATTCTAGGCCACCTCCGCAGGCTATTCCATTTACAGCGGCAATTATAGGTTTGTTCAAATTGGGAAGCTCTTGTATACCTCCAAAACCACCAACACCATAATCACCGTCTACGGCCTCTCCATCTGCCGCGGCCTTTAGGTCCCAACCTGCACAAAAGAACTTATCGCCACTGGACGTTAAAATAGCTACTCTTAGGTTTGGATCATCTCTAAATTTGGCGAATACCTCACCCATAATCTTACTTGTCTTAAGGTCTATTGCATTCGCTTTTGGCCGGTCCAGTGTAACTTCTAGAATAGATCCTGAAATTGTAGTTTTAATAGAGGTTGTCATGCTATCTCCGTAATTAATGCATCGGCTACAAACGCACCATGCTTTGTACAAATTAGAGGGTTTACCTCTATTTCAATAAGATTGTTAAAGTTCTTTATTACGTAGGTTTGTAATTTCCATATTGTTTCAACAATAGAAGCTAAGTCTGCACCTTCCAACCCTCTGTAACCTGTGAGAATTTTAAAAATCTTGAGTTGCTTTAATACCATCATAAAGTCACTTTTTGAACTTGGTACGAGGACACTGAAATGATCATCTGACAGTTCAGAAAAAATCCCACCAACCCCAATAGTTAAAATAAAACCTTGGTCATTATTCTTTATTATTCCAACTAACAATTCAAACCCTTTTGGTACCATTTCTTCAATTAGGAATGACCCTGAGTTTGTAACTTTCTTTGCGGCAATTGTGACATCTCTATTTGACAAACAATTTAAATGAACCCCATTTTTTTCTGTTTTATGAGCAACATCTACTGATTTGACCACTAATGGAAACGTTAGATCTTTTGTTGCAACTGGTATATCAGAAAGGGACTCACAGATAATCCCATTTGGTACGTTTATACCCAACTGATTGAGTCTCTCTTTTGCTTCAAATTCGGGAACTAGTTTTGATGCTCCTCGGCTTACAGAAATTAATAATGGTTTTTGTCTGCGTTTGCTTTTCTTTATACCTACTTGTGTAGCTGTTAGCGCCTCTGATAAACCATTAAAAGGAACAATTCCGTTCATCATTAGTCTATCTGCAATATATTCAGGCATAAGTTCAGGTAATGTGGAAACTACAGCTATTTTTGACGATGTTTTTTCTTTAACATCAATTACCACATCAGTAGCAATCTCCCAGTCAGCTAGATCACATCTGTCGGCTCTTGGGTAATCCAATATGAAAAAAGTAAGTGCCAGTTTAGGGTCGATAATGGCTCCCCAGGCGTTAACCATGGCATTTTTGTCTCTCCAGATGTAAGTATGATAGTCAAGTGGGTTTGCTAGGGCCACCTTTGGCCCTAGAGCTACTCTTAAATGTTTTTTTTGCCTTTTATTAAGCTTAGGGAATAATAGACCTTTTTCTATTCCAAGGTCTGCAATCAATGCGGCCTCTCCACCGGAACAACTGACAGATCCAACCTTATTAGAATTTAACTCTCCATGACAATGTAGTAATTTTAATGTTTCTAAAAATGTAGGAAGCTCAGTTAGCAGTTTTATATTTAGTCTTTCTAAAAAAGCTTTTGATGCAGTATGATCTCCTGCTATTGACGCAGTATGAGATTCTGTAGCATTTTTTGCTTGATCAGTACTCCCCGTTTTTATAGCAATTAGAGGAATGCCCCGGCTTTTTGCTTTTCTTGATAAGGCTTCCCATTTTCTAATATCCTTAAAGCCTTCAATGTGAAAACCGATTGCTGTGATACGGCTATCATCTAAAAGGAAAGATGCAATTTCTGCTTGGTCTATTTGGAGCTGATTCCCACAAGTTACTACATAAGCAATTGGAAGGCCTCTATTTTGCATTGTAATATTAATAGCTATATTTGAGCTTTGCGTTAGAATGGCAACGCCTTGTTTAACTGGTTTACAGCCGTGTTGGTCAGGCCAAAGAGCAATGTTATCTAGGGCGTTAATAAAGCCATAACAGTTTGGGCCTAGAATGTGGAAGTTTTCAGAGTTGCGGAGTAAAGATTCATTTGCAGAAAATGCATTTTTATCTTCTTTTACCGCCTCTTTAAACCCAGAGGCGAAGCATACCGCCCCCCCAGCCTTCATTTTTCCTAGCTCTTTGACTGCAGTTACTGTTGCATCTCTGTTTATGCCAATAAATACTGCGTCTGGAGTTTCTGGAAGGTTTTGAACGCTATTATAAGTTTGTATACCGGCTATCTCAGCATTTGTTTTGTTTATAATATATAGTTTTCCTTTATAACCAAATTTATGAACCTGCTGGACGACAGCTCTGCACCATTCCCCACCCCCAATAACAGCAAGTATTTTTGGAGAAAATAATCTTGATAGAGTGTTCATAACTTCGTCAAGCCCCAAGTGCTCTTAAAAGATCTCGACTAATTATATGTCGTTGAATTTCAGACGTGCCATCCCATATTCTTTCAACACGTGCATCTCTCCAGAACCGTTCAATAGGTAAATCATCCATTAACCCCATTCCACCATGAATTTGTATTGCTTGGTCCGTTACTTTACCTAAAACCTCACTAGCAAAAAGTTTTGCAGATGCTATTTCTCGGTTTGCAAAACCTCCAGTATCTAATTTTTTTGCCGCTGCTAGCGTCAGTAGATCGGCAGCATCTATTTCGGTAATCATATCCGCAAGTTGAAAGCTGATACCTTGAAATTTCCCAATTTTTTGTCCAAATTGTTCTCGAGTCGCAGCGTAATCTAAAGCGTAATCAAAAACCCTTCGTGCCCGACCAACGGACATCGTCGCAACAGTAATCCGAGTTGCATAAAGCCATTCATTCATAACATCAAAGCCACCATCTACCTCACCAAGAACTTGGGAATTTGGTAGCCTACAATCTGTAAACTCTAAAATCATGTTTTTATAGCCGCGATGGCTTACCGACTTGTAACCATCTCGAATTACAAACCCGGGTGTTCCTCTATCGACTAAAAAGGATGTGATTTTCTTCTTTATACCGCGTGGTGTGCTCTCTTCTCCTGTTGCTATAAAAACTATAATAAAGTCTGCATGGTCAGCTCCTGAGATAAAGTGTTTGGAACCATTAACAACCCAGTCCCCCCTATCACGTTTTGCAGTACATGACATACTTCGAATATCAGAACCAGCTCCAGGCTCTGTCATGGCCAGAGCATCCATTTTCTCTCCAGCTAATGCCGGTTTTAGGTATTCGTCTATTTGATCACCTTGGCATGCCATTAATATATTTTGAGGTCGTCCAAAAAAATGATTAAGAGCCATTGATCCTCGGCCAAGCTCTCTCTCTACAAGTGCAAACTCTAAATGGTTTAGCCCAGCACAACCCATCTCTTCTGGAAAGTTGCAGGCATAGAATCCGAGTTCTAAGGTCTTCCTTTTGATTTCTTGAGCTACTTCTTTAGGAACTTCTCCAGTTCTATCTACAAGGTTCTCATGTGGATAAATCTCCTTTTCTACAAAGTTTCGAACAGTAGAAACAATCATCTCTTGTTCTTCATTGAGCCCATATTGCATTCTACTTATCCCTAAAATTATTTCATTAACTTTATTTATATTATAGCCTAGCATTATTTTATTACTGTATAATGTCCAATGAAAATGCTCTGTTTTTAATAACCTGTAAATAGTAATATTCAGTATACTCTCCGGGTTCTATAAGAATTTAATAGTGTTTAGAGGATGATTTTAACAAAAAGCCATTGTTTTACTCCGTTTGCTTCGCAATTATTCCTAACAAATTATATAAAAAAAGGACTTTCCAACCACTAGCTATTGTGTTGTACCCCTATATAAAGGTATATTACAAAGATCAGACCCCAATTATGGACAGTAAAGGAGATTTAAAATGGCATCAAAACCAATGACAAAAACACAGCTTATATCAGCTTTAGCAGATGAAACTGGATCAGATAAGAAAACAGCAGGAGTAGCATTAGACGGTATGATTAGTATAATCAGTCGAGAAGTTTCTGCTGGTGGAGCAGTGACTTTGCCTGGTGTTGGAAAGATTTACTGTAGAGAGCGCCCAGCGCGAACAGTAAGAAATCCAGCAACTGGAGCAACTATGAATAAGGATGCGGACAAAGTTGTTAAAATGACTATTGCTAAGGCACTTAAAGAAAGTGTTAATGGTTAAAGTTTTTTGAACTTCTAAAAATTTACGGGCCATCTTTTGATGGCCCGTTTTTATTTCTATCAAAAAAATACCTATCGACTTACTATTAAAGAGGAATAAATGGATATAAAAGCTATATTTTTAGGTTTAGCTTTTGCCTTTATGTGGTCCAGTGCATTTACATCAGGCTCTATTATTGTCTCTTCAGCACCCCCATTAACATCTTTAGCAATTAGGTTTCTGATTTCTGGATTAATTGGAATTTTATTAGCAAAACGGTTAGGTCAAAATTGGAGTTTGACTCGAAATCAATGGGTAGCCACCTTTATTTTTGGTATTTTTCAAAATGCGATTTACCTTGGGCTCACTTTCGTCGCTATGCAGACCATTGAGGCCTCATTGGCAGCAATCATCGCATCGGCAATGCCACTTATGGTTGGCCTTTCAGGTTGGTTAATTTTTAAAGAGAAAATTAGTACTTTTGGTTTTACTGGATTGATAGCTGGTACTCTTGGTGTCTTGTTAATTATGGGAACCAGGATAAGTGGGGGGGTAGATTTTTTTGGTTTAACAGTTTCAGTTATTGGCATGTTTGCATTAACTTTTGCTACGTTAGCTATAAGAGGGGCATCTTCAGGAGGTAATTTGCTGATGATTGTTGGTTTGCAAATGTTGGTGGGTAGTGTAGTTTTATTTGGAGTCTCTTCTCAAATTGAAACCTATTCTGTTGATTATAGCTGGATGTTGCTTGGGGCCTTCTCTTACACAACACTCGTTCCAGGTCTTTTAGCGACTTGGATCTGGTTTATTCTAGTTGATAGAATTGGAGCAGTCCGCGCATCCACTTTTCATTTCTTAAACCCATTTTTTGGAGTAGTGATAGCGGCAGTTATTTTGGGTGAGTCTATCACCATTATGGATGGAGTAGGTGTAGTTATAATAGCTGCTGGAATTTTAGTAGTGCAATTATCAAGAATCGAGAGTTTAAAATAACTTATATTTTTAGCCTATCACGTGCGCATCTTTTCCAACCTGACCTCTATGAAGTAAAAAATGATCTAGGATTATACAGGCCATCATAGCCTCACCAACTGGTACAGCTCGAATTCCAACACACGGATCGTGTCGCCCTTTAGTTATTATACTGGTGCTCTCACCTTTTTTTGAAATGGTATCCCGCGGAGTTAATATAGATGAAGTGGGCTTTACGGAGAACCTAGTGATAATATCTTGACCTGTAGAGATGCCCCCTAATATGCCGCCTGAATTATTAGACTTATATTCTGGCCCATTATCGCCCATAAAAATTTCGTCTGAGTTTAGCTCTCCAGTAAGGGTGGCAACGGCCATCCCTTTCCCAATTTCCACACCTTTAACGGCATTAATACTCATCATTGCAGAGGCTAAATCAGAATCAAGTTTACCATATATTGGGGCCCCAAGCCCTGCAGGGACACCAGAAGCAACGATTTCTATAGTTGCACCTATTGAGCTACCATTTTTTCTTATCTGATCCAGATAGGTACCCCATTTTTTTGAGGTTATAACGTCAGGGCACCAAAAAGGATTTTTCTCTATTTCAGCGTGGTCAAAATTACTTCGATCGATAGATATTTCCCCGATTTGAACTAAGTAACCATTAATTTTTAAGTTTGGAAGTAAGGCTTTTAATACTAACCTAGCAATAGCACCTGCTGCAACACGAGATGCAGTTTCTCTCGCTGAGGAACGTCCACCTCCTCGAGGGTCTCTAATTCCATATTTTTGCCAATAAGTAATATCTGCATGCCCAGGCCTAAATTTATCTATTATTTCTCCATAGTCTTTTGAACGTTGATCCATATTTTTGATTAAAAGCTGAATTGGAGTACCGGTAGTAAAACCTTCAAATACACCCGACATAATTGATACCGTGTCGGGCTCTTGCCTTTGGGTAGTGTATTTGTTTTGTCCAGGCTTCCTTTTGTTAAGCCAACTCTGAATTTCAACCT
>TARA_B110000003_G_scaffold274808_1_pt1 | contig 12354 bp, 10 predicted proteins | sample TARA_B110000003 | Tara Oceans TARA_B110000003 (sample SAMEA4396424) | marine metagenome | biome: Westerlies Biome; feature: [SRF] surface water layer (ENVO:00010504); material: water (ENVO:00002006), including particulate matter (ENVO:01000060) such as... | depth 5 m
AAGACTGACTCATGAGGCTTTCCTTCCCAAAATAATTCTTCTTCGTAGTAGTTTAAATCACCAGGATACGCACAATTTGAAATAGGATTGACAAGCATTGACACATTATTTTCGAGACAACTTTTATAAAGGTTCAGAACTATCAAACTATTAAGGTGTAATATTTTTGCAGGAAATTTATATCCATAAGCTATTCCTCCCACAAATGATGCACAGTTTATAACTTTTGTTGGCTCGATTTCTTTAATCCTGTTATTCAAACTGGAATAGTCAGTTAAATCAATATCATCTTTACCGTCAATAGTATGTATCTGATTAGATTCTAAATCTAAGTTTTCTAGATAATTTATAACATTTTTACCGACAAATCCTGATGCTCCAATAATTAGAAATTTTTCAAACATTATTAATTAATAATTTTTGGGTGATCCCAAGTGGAACTTATCAACCCTTTTTTTAGTAATTCTTTTTCTTTTTCAGCTTCAATTAAATCATGTTCGACCATCATTTTTACTAAATCGCTAAAGTCTACTTCTGGTATCCAGTCGAGCTCTTCCTTTGCTTTTGTGGAATCACCCAAAAGATACTTTACTTCATTAGGTCTAAAGTGTTTCTCAGAAATTACAACAAAATCTTCAAAATTTAAGTCAACGCATGCAAAAGCTGCTTTAGCAAAGTCCTTAACAGTATAGGTTTTGCCAGTAGCTACAACCCAATCATCTGGCTTGCTGTGTTGTAACATTAGCCACATTGCTTTTACATAATCTCCAGCAAAACCCCAATCCCGTGATGCATCCATATTACCTAGGGAGATTTTTTCCTGTAGGCCATGATGAATTCTGCCAACGGCTTTTGAAATTTTGCGAGTAACAAAAGTTTCGCCTCTACGTGGAGATTCGTGATTAAACAGAATTCCATTTACTGAAAATATGGAATAAGATTCTCTATAAATTTTACTAATTTCATGCGCAAAGACTTTTGATGCGGCATAGGGACTTTTAGGGTCAAATTTAGTTTCCTCATTGAGAAAAATTTCTTCTGCGCCACCGTACATCTCTGAGGAAGAGGCCTGATAAAATTTAATTTCTTTGTCTGCACCCCTTATCGCTTCTAATATAGAAATAGAACCTAGTGTTCCAACCTGTGTAGTTAAAATAGGATTCTGAAAAGATACTGCGACATGCGACTGAGCTGCCAAATTGTAAACTTCATCTGGCATGATGCTTGATATTAAGCTTGATAATGATGATGGGTCTAACAGATCAGCATAATGTAAATTAAAAATTCCAGATTCACCATGTTGAGATATAAGGTGATCAATCCTACCTGTATTTATTGTTGAAGATCTTCTTACAGTACCGTGTACTTCATAACCTTTTGATATTAAAAATTCAGCTAGGTAAGAACCATCCTGACCAGTTATACCAGTAATTAAAGCTTTCATTTAAACTATCATACTCCAAAAAATATATTATTTGCTAATAACAAATTGATTGTTTTTAATTTAAGTTTTTTTTAAATAAACTTAAATTGGAATGAGGATCCAATCATTTGGGATAAGATTTTCAGTTGGCCACTGCTTTTTCGCACCAAACCATTTCCCGGGATAGTAAATCTTTTTTTCATTATTTTTATTTAACCAAGCACCCCACCAAGAAAATGTGGAATTTGCAATTATGTTGTCTTTACACATAGACATCATGTAGAGATCAATTACATCTGTTTCACCAGATACAAAATATACATCGAGGTCTTTAAAAATATCTAATTGTTTACACTTATCGATATCATCACTAAAAACGACTAACTTATTATTTGTTAATTTTTGAAATACATTCTCATAATAGGAAGTATTGCTTAACGATAGGTGAAAATCATCTAGTTTTGTATAATCACCAAATCTAAAATGACAAGACGTTGAATCAAAAAAATTATCACCGTATTTTTTGTGAATATAAGAATATATAGAAGGATCAATATCAAAAATCTTTTTTATAAGTACTTTAGAATCTGCAAAATATTTTTCACTTTGAAAATAACCATGAATTCTGACATTCTCAAAAATAGGAATATTGTTATATAAATAAGATGGCTCATAATACTCTACCTCTAATGATTCATAGTCAAATTCTTCTGTCTCAATATTATTAAAAATATTATTAAAGTAACCGCCAAATTTTTTATCTTTTAGATCGGGAAAAGTAGCAATAAGATTATTCTTTTCGGCATAACTTGCTGCAGTTGCAATTTGAAACATTTGATTACCTAGGCCAAAATTGTGATAGCCTCCAGACTCACCTGGACCAATTAATTTACATGTTATATATTTTTCATTTAGCATAAATGTAGTGAAGTCATTATCTATTAACTAGATTACCTTCCTTGTAATAAAAATTATCTGTGGCAGTATCTTTTTGAGCAAGTATCCTTTGATCAAGAATTTTTTTGTATTTATATATTGTTTTGAAATTAACATAGCTTCAAGTTTACTGAACTTTTACCTTTACGAATTAAGTTTTATTAAAGAACATATACACTTTTAAAACTTTTTTCGTATTAAAAAACTATTTTCAGTTTAGTTTGAGACCTATTCCCCAATGTATTGATTTAATTGATTTTGAAATTTAGATAGATTGAAATGAGTTCTGACTGTTTTTTCTGCATTTTTAGATACAGTATTTAATAATGTTTTATTATTTTTTAAAACTTTTATTTTATTTACCCACTCACTAAGAGTATTTGGCTGAATTAAGAATATATTCTCTCCATTTATTAAGTGATTCTTATCCCACAATCCTTGAGTTTGTGAAACAAGTACAGGTATCCCCATTGACATCGCCTGTAATGCAACGCTTTGACCAGATGGTTGTGAGCTTTCTTTTAAGGGAATTACAACTAAAAAAGCTTCGCTATAAATTTCACGTAACTTTATATCATCAATATTTGAATCCCCCCAAGACCCATTGAAGACTGTGATGTTTTCTAGATTTACGTTTTGAAACTCTGGAAGTTTGCTAACAACAATAAATTTGAAATCTTTCATATTAGAAGCTATCTGCTTTAGTAACTCAACATCTCTATTTCCATCATTTCCAACAAATAATATTTTATTATTGTCTTTTAAATTCAATTTAACATCTCTTGTCCAAAAATCAGTATCTACTGAAAATGGAAAATATATGAGTTTTCTAGAATTGCTATGAAAGTTTTTTGCTATTTCTAGTTCACCAAAACCCAGAAAAAAGATATTATCTGTAAAAAATACAAGTATCCTGATTATAAAATTGTGTAAAAATTTAACAAAATTATAGTTTATCTTTTTACTATAAAGACCCATAACAAAGACTGAGACCTTTATTTTGTGAAAACATTTCAAGATTATTAATAAAGGCAGCACGGATAAAGCTACTCCTTCATTAACTAGAATTAGCTCGTCTGTTTTTAAAAGTATTTTAAAGTTTTTTACTGAAACTACTTTCGAAAAACTAAGGGGCAAACTTAAGATTTTTGAAAAAATTCTATCCTGAAAATTTAGATATCGGGAAAATTTTGTTTTTGAATTTTCAAATTCTATAATGTTAATAATATGCTTAGAATCAGAAATGTCTGTTATTCCATAGTAAAATTCTCTAGCTAAATACTTTTGTGATTCAAAGTTGCTTTTTCTTCCACCAGAAAATATATAAGTAATTGATTTCATTACTTATATTGTAATTTCATAAATATCTTTAATATTATTATTTTGATTTAAAAATACAACTTCAATATCATTGTTTAAGAATGAAAATAGGAATTTTCTTTACTTTTGATTATTCACTTGAAACATTAGATAGTTCGGGGCTTCTTGAAAGAGAGCTTGCTATATATAGTTTCTTGAGTAGAAAGTATGGAATTCGCTTTACTCTATTTACCTACGGTAATGCTAATGATTATCAGTTAATGCCTGAAATACCGGGTATTGAAATCTTTCCAATGTATGAGCACGTTAAAAGAAGCAACAATAAATACTTAAGGGTTATCAAGTCAGTTGCAATACCTATTTTAATAAAAAAAGAAATTAAAAAACAGGACTTATTACACCAACATCAACTAACAGGTTTTTGGGTACCGTTTATATGTAAACTTTTTTATAAGATTCCCATATACACTAGAACTGGCTACGATACTTATAATTTTTCTATAAAACAAAAAAGTTCAGTAGGTATTAAATCTTTTTTTAAACTCCTCACATTTTTAGCATTAAGGTTTTCAAACATTTATACCGTTACTAGTAAAGAAGATTTTCTTTTTTTAAAAAGTAAATTCAAAATTAATAAAACTGTATTGCTTATTAGACCTAATTGGGTTGATTATAAGAGTAATAATGTAGGATCAATAAGTGACCGTATTCTTTGTGTTGGTCGGTTAGTTGATCAAAAAAATTATCCTCTCCTTCTCAGAGAATTTAGTAATAACATCAATAATTTAACTCTCGATATAGTTGGTTCAGGCCCCTTAGAAAATGTAATTCTAGAATTAGCTGAAGAATTAAATGTAAAAATAAATCTACTTGGTGTTATGAGTCATGATGAATTATCAAAACTATATGCTAAATATCGTTTTTTTATAACATCCTCAACATTTGAAGGAAATCCAAAAAGTGTTTTAGAAGCAATGGGATCAGGCTGTGTTGTGATAGCAAGTAAAATACCAGCGCATCAAGAAATAATTACTCACATGAAAGATGGAATACTTTTTGATATTGAGAAACCAGAACTTAAACATCTTTTTTCGGAATTAAAAGCTAATCCTGAAGTTGCATTGTTGATTTCTAAAAATGCAATCAACCGGGTTGAAAACAATAATTCTATTTCAAAAATATCTAAAGACACTTATCTTGACTATCTCTCATTGATGGAATTAAAGATTTGAAATATATTTTTCAAGCACATACATCTTCCATAATCTGTTGGCATTTATTCTTGATTTATTGATATTCAACTTATTGATATTATTTATTTTATAATTTTCACCAATTACGCCAGATTTAATCGTATCAAATACTATATCTTTATTTTGATATACCCAATTCTCAAGATCAAATATAAAGCCTTTTTTTTGCCTATCAACAAAACTGTTATCGAAGTCACCTAGTAAAAAGTCTTTTAAAATCTTTTTAGGTCTGTTCATGTCTACATAATTAATATCGCAAGATAAAATATATTCAACTAATTTATGATCTACAAATGGAGATCTTATTTCTAATGAATTAGACATAGAAGTTCTATCAATTTTAAACATCATCATTTCAGATAAATAAAATTTATATTCTGCTTGCATCAAAGATTTATAACTATTAGACCCTTCATCACTAGGTATATTCAGCTCTTTTATTTGAGATTTGATCTTAAGTAATTTTAATAGTTTTCTATCTTCTAAATAGGATCTGTAAGAGGTTGTATAGTCACCAGAATTTGAAAGAAATATACTTCCGGTGCCAAGAAAAGGTGGATAAATTTTATACAAATTAGAGAAAGTATTTTTTAATGAGTTTCTCTTTTTTAAAGAGGATGCAATTCTTTCATAACCACCTAATAGCTCATCACCGCCATCACCTGAAATAGCTACTTTGTATTCAGAAGATATATATTTTGATAATAAATAAGATGGAATAAGGGATGGATCTGAATAGGGTTCGTCGAGTGAAGCAAGAGCAAACTCTATGTCTGATATATCTACTGAAGAAGACATATTAATCGATTTATGATTAGTTGAATATTTTTTAGCAACCATATCTGACCAATGGCTTTCATCATATTTATTATTATTATTATTCACAGAAAACGTATTAACTTCCTGGCCTGAATCATGTAAGGATTTAACAATTGATGTTGAATCAATTCCCCCAGATAAAAAATTTGCGATTGGGACATCAGCCATATTTCGTAAGTTAACAGATTCTTCAAAGATTTTAAAAAAGTGACCTTTATTAAATTTAATAGAATCTACGTAGTCTTCTGTCTTCCAGTAATTTGTTAGCTTTTCTGAAAAAATTCCATCTGAATAATTGAATTTTATAAAACTTCCAGGTTGTAATTTTTTGTAATGTTTAAATAAGGTATCGGGTGATGAAATTATCCCAAAGTTAAGATAATTTAGTAGCTGGTGTTCATCTATTTTATAATTATTATCGATTTTAATTAAAGAAATTAAATTTGACGAAAAAGAGAGAGAGCTTGAGGTCTTTTTATAATATATTGGTTTCTGCCCTAACCTATCTCTTATAATTAATCCTTCTTTTTTATATCTGTCTAAATAAAAAATTGAAAACATTCCCCTGAGTTTGTTTATAAACGCGCTGCCTTCATACATCAATCCTCTCAAAACAACTTCAGTGTCTGAATGGCTTGTTGTAAAGTTGATACCATTTGAATTTAAATATCTCCTTAATTCTTTGTGATTATAGATTTCGCCATTAAACATAAGGATATGATCACCATTTTCTGAAAGCATCGGTTGATTAGCTTGAGCAGAAAGATCTAATATAGAAAGTCTATTAAAAATAAAAGAGTAATTGATTTCGTTACTTTTAAGATTTAAATGATTGGTAGAATCTGGACCTCTGCATATAATATTTTTGTTACAAGTTGACAGTTTTTTTTCATCTACTTTGTCAAATGCAATTTTTCCAATGAATCCACACACTAGTTAATTATATAATCATAAAATTACCAACGATATAATTTTATAATATAAGTAAGGATGACAAATAAAATAAATTTTCTATATTGCTTTGACGAAAACTATAACAAACAAGCTTTTGCCTCTATGATTTCATATCTTGATGAGGTATCAGAGAGTATTAATATTTTTATTATTCATAATACAGATGAATTAATAAATCAGATTCCAGATATCATAATTAACCACAAAAATTTGAATGAAATTATTAGTCATAAATTTAATGAAAAAGGATATTTTTTTCCTAACCTTAAAAATAATCACATTTCTGAAGCTACTTACTATAGATTGTTTATAGAAAACTATTTAGACAAAAGCCTTACAAATCTTTTTTATGTTGATCCAGATACCATTTGTATAAGTAACCCAATCACGGAACTAAAAGAAGGCTTTCACAATCTTATTAACTCAGAATATATTATTTCTGCACGCACTGAAATTTTGAAAAGTGAAATAAATAATTATGAAACATTTTATATTAACGATCCAGTAATACCTTTTAAACGATTAGGTATAGATGATTTTTACTTTAATGCTGGAGTAATGTTAATTGATTACCAAAAATGGGTAAATACTAACCTTACAGAAAAATTAATAAACAAACTTAAGAGTCTTAAAGATGAGATTATCGCTTGGGATCAAGATGTATTAAATTCACAGATTAATGGTGATTATATACAATTGTCTGGTTCCTTTAATACATTTCAAACAGAAGTGGATACTCAAGACACCTCTGGTATTTTAATAATTCACTATCTAGGAAGTAAAAAGCCATGGACAAGCAGAGGTGTTTTAGATATGACATCAAAATATTACCATACTAATTATCTAAAATTTAGTGGCAGTTTTTACCACATTAACCCTACGCGTAAAAAAAATATGCTTGTAGATTTATTCAAGCTAATATTTACGGTCAAAATTTTTAAAACTATAAAACCTCTGGCATTAATCAAAGAAATAATATTTTTACTTCTTAAATCTAGTAAATAATTATCATCAAGACTGAAATATTCTTTAAAAAATAAGGAAAATATTGAAAACTTTAATTTTAGGAAGTAATGGCTTAGTTGGTTCTTCGCTATCTAGAAACCTCCCAAGAAAATCTATATACAGTCAGATAATCTCTGCCACAAGGAAAGATGCTGACCTTTTTTCGGAGACAGCAACTAAGTCTCTCATTGAAAATATTAAGCCTGATATTGTAATTAATGCTGCTGCAAAAGTCGGAGGTATAGTAGCTAATGATACAAATAGAACTGAATTTATTTTAGAAAATCTAAAAATTAATATTAATTTACTGGAGAGCCTAATACCTTATCCTGAAACTAAATTACTCAACCTAGGAAGTAGCTGTATCTATCCTTTAGGAGCAGAAATGCCAATTCATGAAACTTCCTTAATGACTGGACCATTGGAACCGACTAATTCACCTTATGCTATGGCAAAATTAACTGCAATTGAAATCGGCAATGCCCTACAGAAGCAACATGGCCATAAGATAATTAATATAATGCCAACAAATTTATATGGACCATTTGATAATTTCTCAAAAACCAGTAGCCATGTCATTCCTGGGTTGATTTCAAGAATTACTAAAGCAAAAAAAGAGGGAGACCCAATTTTTAAAGTATGGGGTACGGGTAAACCACTCAGAGAGTTTTTATACGTTGACGATCTTTCTGATGCTATAAACTTTTTAATAGAGAATAACTACGAACCGTCAATAATAAATGTCGGTAGTGGTGAAGAAGTTTCTATTTTGGAGCTAATTCATAAAATAAAAGAAATAGTAGATTTTAAAGGTGAAATTATCTTCGACGATAGTATGCCTGATGGAAATCCTCGAAAATTATTAGATTCATCAATGATTAATGAACTAGGTTGGAAATCTACCACTCCACTTGATCAAGGCTTGAGCCAAACTTATAACTGGTATATTGATAACTAGTTTTTCGTTAGATTTTGAATATATAGTCCTATGGTAATGTATAACAAAATTGGGAAGTGTGAATTTTCCATTGAAGCATCAAATAATGAAGTAATGAATATTGGCGTCACTAAATTAAATACTTGAAAATTATTACTTGTTTTAGTTATTTCTTTAAACAGAAAAAAGAAAAATGATAAATATAGTAAAAGGCCAATCACCCCAGCTCTAGCTAGAATATTTATTAAAAAATTATGTACATTTTCATTGGTTCCGTCTTCTCCTCTTCTTATAGGATCATCCATTACTGGAATTATTGAAATGAAGCCATAACCAGTAGATAGTTTATTATTATCAGCTAAATCAAATAAAACATCCTGCCATATTTGTAATCTCCAATTTAAATTTCCATCTGTCGAATAAATTTTTGCATCTTCTATGTATAAAAATGATTTTTCTGATTCACTGGGAATTGTCAATCTATAGTCTATTATCTGTTCTGCTCTTATAGAAATTTCTTCTATTTTGATATATCCTGATTTAGTAACTATGAAAATTGACTGTATCAATATTAAGGTACTCACAATAAAAAGTATAAAATTTCTCTTTGTTTGATTCCCTATTGCCGGTTTTAGATAGATTATTTCTAGTATAAAAAAAATAAAAAAAGCTATGAAAGCACTCCTGCTTTTAAACAATAAAATAGGCAGATATAAAGAAGAGAATACAATAAAGATTTCAAAAGTAGTTCTTTTATTGATAATCATTCGATTAATTACAAAAAAGGTAACAACAAACATAATTAATAAATCAGAACCTTTATGGTATTCAAACTTGTCGCTAATTATTAGAAGTAAATTTTGAAGTTGATCTGATAAACCATATATATTGTAAATATAAATCCAGACCAGTGAAGCAATTAAAGCATACATATAATTTATAGATGGCTTTCTTTTTTCAAAAATTATAAGACTTAAGTATAAAAAACCTATGGACCAAATATAAGAGCTTGATCTATAAATGTAAAGATCAGTAAAAGAACCTTTAGAAGTGATTACAGAAAATAGAAAATGTATAACTAATAACAAGAGTGTATATCTAATTTGATTTGACCAAGTCTTATTTTTCAATAAAATACCATGATTAATAAATATTGACAATAAGAAAAAAAATAACGAAAGAAGGAATACAATCTCCCCAGTTCGATAACTAAGAACAAAAACACCCATAAAAGTTCTAGAGAATAAAAATACGAATATAGAAAATATTCCAAGTAGTATATAAAGCTGCCTGCTTTGGATTATCTTTTTTAACATTTGCACCTTTAAATTTTTTGTTTAATTAGATTCTTAATTATATTTTTAATTATATTTTTGGACTTTGCGTAAATATTATCTCTAAATACAGCAATTGATTTTATCTTCAATAAATATATATATCCTTTTAAACTAATCCTTTCATTTTTTATACTAGAATTATGTCCGACCAACTCTTGAAAACAAGAAAGAAATTCGTGACACATTTTATTTGAATTGTGAGGATATTTTTTAAGCTTATCACGGTATTCGCCATAATTATGGATTAACATTTCTAAACTTTTTTCAATATCATTTTTAAAACTAACACCATATTTATCACAATATTCTGGGACACCTCCGCTTTCTAAATATAGTATTGGTAATCCACATTGTGCAGCTTCTATATGATGGTTTCCAGATGGCTCATTAATAGTTCCTGTAACATAAACATGGTTTTCCTTTATAGCTGCAGCAAGTTCTTTTCCTGTAAGGGGCTCTATTATTCGAGTGTTGTTTAAATCATAATCAGAATGTACGTTACCAATATATGTAAACTCGATCTGGCCATTCCACTTTTTAGATGTAACTAAATTATTTATTTCCTGATAATATTTAAAACCCTTATTTTCATGAGCACTCCAGTGATGGGTTACTAATTTTAATTTTGTACTTTTTATCCATTGAGAACTGTCACTATTATTAAATACGCTGCTGTTGGCACCAGCTAGAACTACAGTTGTTTTCTCCTTGTCCATTCCTAGATTGAGATAAATATTCTCTAACCAAGAACTAACAAAAATAACTCTATCTGCATTTTTGCTTGCAGCGAGGTACAAATCATTTACGCCAACTGTTCCCTTTCTTTCATCACATTCATTTATCCTTTGTACAACTTTTACATTTTTATTTATGTATTTTTTATATTTTTCAATATCGATATGGTTAAAGGTTGATGAGGATTCCTTTCTGTCTCTAGGATCAGTAAGAAGTATTAAATCTATATCGGCTTCGGATAAATTGTTAATAACTTTGTGGCCATGTGATATTAAGTATTCAGTAATATTTTTAATAAATAGATTACCTCCACCCCAGGGTCCATCTACTATTTTTGAGCCAATACTAATTTTCATAATAACCAAACATTTTGCTTCGAAATGGTTTCATTCCTTCTGGTTAGGTTTTATATTCTTCCGAACACATTCAGCATAATAATTCTGCTCTTTAGAGTAGTTTGAAGAAATATTATTTTCAGTATTTAAATGATAAAGAACGGTATGTATTTTTTTAATATTAAATTTCTTTGAGATAACATCTTTATAGAGCTTATAATCTTGAGCAAAGTAAAAGTTTTCGTCATAGTTCCCAATACTTTGCAAGACCTTTCTATTGATTGCCAGTGTTCCGTGTATAAAGGGATTTTTATACTTCATAACCAACTTGTAGGGCAGGTAGTAACTCAAATTTGGTATTATTTTAGATCTATCTATTACTTTTGCTCTGGAAAAACAAATGTCTGCTTTACCATTTACTAAATAATGCACCTGCACACTAATTCTATTTTTTACTGAAAAATCATCTGCATCTTGGCGTAAAATAATTTCTCCTTTTGAGAAATTTATTAGTTTATTAAGTGAGACCGTAAGTCCAAGATTTTTTTCGTTGCTAAAAATCCGAATCCTTTTATCCTTTTCTTTAAATTGTTCCAATAAAGATTTTGTCCTATCTGTTGAGCCATCATTCAAAATTAGGAGCTCAAAGTTTATATAATCTTGAAGCAATATGCTATCAACTGCTTTAAGTATGGTTTTTTCATTATTGTATGTAGACATTAGAATCGAAACAAATGGTTGTAGCCTATCACTCATTTGCTATCCGAAATTATTTTTTTAAATATTTGAATTGTGTTTACTTCATTAAATTTATTTAATGTGTAATCGAATATATTTTTACCCTCTTTTACTAAAAGATTTTTGTTTTCTAATAGTTTAATTTTGTCGACTAGGTCTTTATAATCAAACTGCCTAAATTTAAGAGGATACTCTTGTGGAAAATATTCATCCATACCTCCAAATGATGGATATATTGAGGGAATACCAAAACTCGCAGCCTCACTTAATAATCTAGGCTGCCCTTCAAACATTTTGGTTGTTGTAATTACAGCTCTAGCTGATTTAATAAGTTCTTTTGTTTTTGAATTATCCACTTCTCCCAAAAATGAGATGCTTGGGTTTACCTCTCTTTTTAATTCATCATATAAATCACCATTACCAATAATTTTTAACTGCAGCTCTTCAATGTTTGCCTCAGTCCATGCTTTTATTAATTCAAGTGTCCCTTTTGAGCTATTCACACGACCTGCATAAATGACATAATGACTCTCTGGATTATGTGAGTAATTCAGTTCTCCAA
>TARA_B110000003_G_scaffold202232_1_pt1 | contig 12352 bp, 10 predicted proteins | sample TARA_B110000003 | Tara Oceans TARA_B110000003 (sample SAMEA4396424) | marine metagenome | biome: Westerlies Biome; feature: [SRF] surface water layer (ENVO:00010504); material: water (ENVO:00002006), including particulate matter (ENVO:01000060) such as... | depth 5 m
CCAGGCATGCAGGGCGGTCCGCTTGAGCACGTCATCGCCGCCAAGGCAGTGGCGTTTGGCGAAGCCCTTCAGCCCGAATACAAAGCGTACTGCCAACAGGTCATCAAGAATGCCCAAGCCATGGCGGGAGCGTTTGTGGAACGCGGCTACGATCTGATCAGCGGAGGAACCGACAACCACCTCATGCTCATCGACTTGACCAACAAAGGCGTCACGGGCAAGCTTGCGGAGCAATCCTTGGGCCGCGCACACATCACGGTGAACAAGAACATGGTTCCGTTCGACACACGGTCGCCCTTTGTCACGTCTGGCATGCGTGTGGGCACGCCTGCAGTCACCACGCGCGGTCTCGTCGAGGAGGACATGGTCCAGCTTGTGGGGTGGATGGATGCCGTGATTCAGGCCCCGGAAGATGAGTCTGTGATTCAGCAGGTGGGGGATGCGGTGCGGGAGAAATTCGCTGCCTTTCCTTTGATGGCCTGAGTGTGAAGTGATGACAAGAGCAACGAAGGGTTGGGGGCAGAGGGTTACAAGTGTTGCCCTGTTCCTTTTCAGTGCGCTTTGTGTAGCTGAAATGGCGGCTCGCTTGATGGGCTTTCACAACACACCATTGTATGAAAAGCACGATGCATTTGAATACCGAACCGTTCCCAATCAGCGCGGTCGGGTCTATTTGAACGATTACACGATCAATTCCCTGGGTATGAGAGGTGATGTCCCGGACACATCCGGTGTTGTCGTCTGGATTTGCGGTGACAGTGTCATCAACGGCGGTGTGCATTGCGATGAAGACTCTCTCGCTGTTGCCAGAGTAGACGAAAAGTTAGAATCTGCACTGGGGTGTACTGTTTCGACCTTGAACATCAGTCAAGGAAGCTGGGGCCCAGGCAACTCATTGGGTTTCGTGCGTCACTATGCCCAGGAATTGGGCCAGCCAGATGCCATATTGTTGGTTTTGAATGGCCAAGATTGGCAGGACGAAATGACACATTGTTACAAGGGAAACTCGAATAACATGCCTGGCAAGAGGTCGCGGCTGGGGTTGCTGCGTGTTTGGAGAGAATTGGAGGGCGACGATGGGAGCTGTGAAGCTTCGTTCGTTGGCAAAGGGGATACAAGCAGGCCACTGCAGGCCTGGATAGACCGGTCAAAGAATTCAGGCGCATCGATGGCTGTGTACCTTCACCCATCCGCGAAAGAAGTGCGCACTCAAATTTGGGGCGAAGGGGCCTTGGAGATCCAAAATTTCTTTGCGCCTCATGAAGTTGAAGTGTTCGATGGCATGACGAGGATGTTGGAAGCAGATTACAGAGATGAAATTCATCTCTCAAACACTGGTCAACGGAACCTATCAAAGGCCCTGTCCCCGGCGGTTCTCTCCATGCTCCTTCCGGATGAGTAAGGGAGATGACAGCCAATATTCATGGGCCCGAAATGGGTTGGATTCCATGTCATTGGACTGGAAGTGGATTTTGGGAATGCTGGTTGGTTGGATGGGGGTTGTTTTCTTCCCTTCACTCTTCATTGGAGTGGCTTTTTTCGTGCTGTGGTGTACGGCTTCATATCGAAAATGGGGGTGGAGAGAGGCTATTGTTTCGCTCTTCCTTGTGTCTTGCGTGCTTGCGAACTCGCGAGAAGTTGGCATGCAGTATTGGAAATTGTTGCGACTTGTTGCAGCATGTTTTGTTTTGCTCGAGGGTTGGCGAGTGTTTGTTCGGTCTGAGCCCAAACTTCGTAGTAGATGGTTGATTTGGTTGGGCTTGCTGGGCGTTTGTACAGTTGTTCCATCACTCGTGTCAATGGATGTAGAGGACGGCATTCTTCAGTCAGTTTTGATTTCAAGCATGTGGTTTTCCATGGTGGTTTTGAGCCATGTACCGCAGGGAGAGCCTCAACATTTGAGAGCACAATCGTTGGTTCATCTTGGCATCGTGGTCATTGCAATTTCGATTTTGTCGGGTGTTTTGCAATGGCCATTCGCTTTTCTGGCTGGTCGATTTCGAGGTGTCTTCGGAAATCCCAACTCAATCAGCCACTGGTGGCTTTTGTTTTTCATTTTGGGCCTTTCGGGAACTCATTCGTTGAGAGGACCGAGGTCATTGGTGTTGGTGACCTTCACTTTGGTTGTGCTGTATTGGGCAGCCTCGAGAGGGGCGGCTTTGGCCTGTCTTGCTGCTTTGATCGGTTGGATGTTGTTTCGATTTCAAGTCTCCACGGTAGTCAAGGCGCTGCTTTTACTTTGCATTGGGGGACTCTTTTTGGGCGATCAGTATTCGTTTCGAAATCACATGGAGGAAATTTTGCCAGAACATATTGTTCGTGCTGAAACCTTGGAGGAGGGAGGAGGACGATTTTTGGCATGGGAACATGCTTTGGAAGAAATAATGGACAGCCCTTGGGTGGGCCATGGTGGTGGTTACGAGGAGCGGTTTTTTGACAATAGCTCCTCATATTTCATAAAGCTGAATCACCAGGGTCTCAGTCACAACAGTTGGATTGCATTTGCAATGAATTTTGGGATTCCCTTGTCCATTTTGCTCATCATGGGTTTGCTGGTTTTTTTAAGGCTGCATGAATCAAAGTTTTGGCTGATTGCCCTTTTGCCAATTGTGTTTTCATTTTCTATTGAGGGGTACCTAACAGCTCCAATGAGTGCGATTTCTCCGGCGCTGTTTTTTGTTGGAGGATTTTTAGGTTCGTTCAGGGCAAAAAAGTAAATTTTGGTGAAGAAATCTTCTTTGAAGGCCATAAAACACCAAATTGACGTTTGATGAGACTGTTGTTTCTTTCAGACGGATTGGCCCCTTTTGTAGTGGGAGGGATGCAGCAGCATTCCACGATGCTTGTGAAGCATATGGCGCATTTGGTAGATGACATTACGCTTATGCACTGTGGCAAGATCAATGAGGCTCCGCCTGATTCTGATGAAATCATGGAAGCCTTAGGTTATCCGCGCAATATTGTAGCCATTGGAGCACCTTTTTTGGACAGTGGTAGACTGCCTGGGCATTACTTGCGCGCAAGCAAATTGCTTAGTCAATCTTATTTCCGATTGGCGGGTTCACTCAGCGCTTACGACGCCATCTATGCACAAGGGCTTACGGGCTATGCTTTTTTGAATAAGCACCAGAAAGTCGTTGTCAATTTGCATGGATTGAATATGTTCCAGCCCGGGTTTTCCATGAGAGAAAGAGTGTCCAAAGCATGGATGCGCCCATTGTTCCGCAGGCTTATCCGGAATGCATGGAAAAACATTTCTTTGGGCGGAAAACTCTCCGAGCTGCTTTTGCAGCAGGGAGCTCCGCATGAATCGGTGGTCGTCCTCCCCAATGCAATTGAAGATCGTTGGATCTTGTCCTCTGAAGCATTGGGGAAAAGGACATTCTTAAGAAAGGATATGAAGCCCCGTTTTGTGATGGTAGGTCGCAACGATTACGTAAAAGGTCTTCATGTGCTTCGAGAGGCGATGAAACTTTTGGAAACTCCGATAGAACTGCATCTGATTGGGAATTGGCCTCAATGGGACGCTGGAATCCATTGTGTTTTCCATCACGGTTTGATTCGAGAAAAGGCAGAAGTGATGGCCAAACTTGATGAATGTGATGTTTTGTTGATGCCAAGCTTATCTGAAGGCATGCCTACTGTGATTCTTGAGGCTATGGCGCGCGGGCTTGGTGTCATTGCCACCGATGTTGGGGCCGTAAGTGACATTGTCCCTTCAAAATGGCTGATTCCTCCTGGCAATGCTGAGATTCTTGCTCATTCAATCCGAAATGCTATTTGTTGTCAGCAGAACAATTTGGAACTGTTTGTTTGGGAGCTTGTTGCGAATAAGACAGTCAATGCTTTGAATCAAGATGTTTCGCCATTCATCACTGTTGAGAATTGACAGTCAGAGAAAACCATTAGAGGCAGTCCCAATATTGGGAGTTTTTCTTTTCACCTCGCCAAATCTTGACGACCCGAGAAAACGAACTGTTGCTTTGTCCGTAAAACTGCCTGCATCTCGTGAGGCAATGCATATCCATTGCACCTTCTTCGAAGCTCAATCGTTTTTCGTCAGCACTGAACGCCTGGTGATGAATTCCTCCGCTTGCCTTTCCATCGTGAAGGATGGTGGTAAGGCACACAAAATCGAGCCCCATCAACTTCGCTTTTTCGAGAACAAATTCGGAGTCAGTCGCCAAAAACACTTTCTCTTTTAAAAGCAGAGAAATCACTGGTAAAAAGGAAACATCAGCTTTTTTGTCACTGTGCCTGATGTGCAGTCCAACCCGCTCTCCAATATCAGCTGGCATCAACTTGTCAAATCGGCTACATGTAGATTTGTTGAATGTTATCTGCTTCAATTCGGATTGGCACTCTTTGCTTGGCAAGTGCGCCCCACAGATTGAATTTTTGCGAAGCAGAAGGTCGATTTCGAAGGGGAAAATATACTTGGGTCCGTGTCCACTCCTTCGCATCCACATTTCCTGAGAATCTAGCCATCCCAGTTTTACCATGAAATTGAGCAACGACTGATGGGGCATCAAATTGTAATAGGCGTCTTCTGACGTGCTATGAATGCGCCAATCACTCACAACTCCAGAGTGTACCAAGCCACTGGTGAAATACTCCGAAAACAGGTCAATTCCCTTAGGACCAATTTGCCCATCGGACCAGTCAACGAATACAATGCGTTTATGCGTGCGAGCTAGATTTGCAGCCCAAGCCAAAGTGAAAAGCCTGTTGCCTAATCCGGCAACGCCCTTTACCGTCACAGTTCGTTCAGACATTGTAGAAGGCGTTTTGCTTTTGCAATTGGCGAATGATGTTTCAGGAAAAATTCTTGCCCTTGTTTTGAAATAAGCAGCAGTTTTTCCTCATCCATTCCTTCAATCGACTCAAACAACGCCTTGCCGCAATTTCGAAAAGGCACATAGTGTTCAAAGGCTTTGGGTTGAACTTCTGTGTTAATGCCCCAATACTCAAAATCGAATGTAATTGGGATTGAATCGGAATAGAGAGACTCCCAAAACCTATAGCTGTCCCATTGCAGAATGGAATGGGTATTCCCGGAGATGGCGTTTCGTCTCATTCTTTTCCATATAGCCTTCTCGATGCGATCTTTCAATCGAAATGCACTTGGACTGTTTGATGTGGCTTTCCATCCAATCTTGACAGGGCGCGACTCAAGATGACCGCAAAAAGCCAAGGTTAAGCGTTGTCTGTTCATGTATTCGAAGTAGCGTTTATTAAAACGAGACAATCCTTCAGTGCATACGAGCGGCGGTGTATCGTCTTCAACGATCTTTGTTTTGATCCGGTGAGCTACTCCATCACGCTCGAAGATTTCACTTACCATCCTTCTTGCTGAATGTTCATTTCTCCAAGACTTCCAGGGATCTATAGAAGGAACAACTTCGCCTGTCCGTGTCTCATCAATTTGCCCCATAACCTCATCAATCAAGCCAAGACCCCAGCGAACGACCTTTCTTTCGAACTGCTTTTTTCGCGGAATCACTCCATGTGTGGTCAAGATCAGATCCACTCGATTGATCCAATTGTGAAACAACCAAGGTGATGTCAAATTCATCGCAGGCATCTGATCTACCAGGATTTTTGGCTTTGTATTGTTGTGACGAAATTCGAAAGACCACGTAGGTACATGGTAGGCATACCTGTAATCGAGGATTTCAAAGTCCCACCCAGTTCCATCACACGGTGGAAAAAGGGATTCATTCCACATGGTCGTATTGGCAACGACCTTGTGCCCCAATCCTCGAAGACCCTGCGCAAGGGCAGTACAGACCAGAACATGATTGTCGGGAATGGCGCAATTCAGAAAGAAGAACTTGAAAGTCATGCTGAGACATTTTTGAAACGAATGGCCACCAAAAGGTCGATGATTTTCTCGGTGTTCACGACTCCTAGAAATCGGGACGCTAAGACGTAAGCAAGACTGCAAGATGGGGTAAGCCTTGGACGGAACCTCTTTTTTTTGAGTTCATCATAAATTTCGGCGGCGGCTGAATGATCGTAACGAAAAAGGATGCGGACTTTGTCGAAAACAGCTTGCAAAGCTAATCTCATGTCTTCCGAAGGAACTCCTTTTTGCTCGAGGACTCCGAGCATTTTCATTCGCAGTGAAACAACGTTGATCCATCTTTCCGTGGCATTAGTTTGAGAGATTTGGCCAGATGCGCGTGCACGGATTGTTGACCTTATCTCTTCTTCAGTTTTAAACAAGCCGTCGTGGGCCCAAACCCGGAACATCAAATCGTACTCTTGGCTGCTTGTCAAGGACTCATCCCAGCCTTGAACACGCCGAAGCATTGTCGTTCGAAATAGATTTGAACATGTATTTCCCATTCGTCCTTCAATCAATCCTAGTGCGATGTTGGGATTTGGGGTTTGAAGACGTTCAACGCCTAATATGGAGCGATGTAGCGCTCCTCCACAAACGATATCTGCATTTGGAAATTTCAAGAGTTGACCCTTGATTTTTTGGGGTTCGAGCAGGTCGTCCGCGTCTAGGAATTGTACCCACTTTGTTTGAACGTTGGCAAGCGGATTGTTCCTCGCTGCGGGGGCGCCCTTTTTTTTCTCCTTTCGAATGGTCAAGTTGAACTCAGGATGCTTCTTGCACCATTCTGCAACGACATCCATCGTACGATCTGTGCAATTGTTGTCTACGACATAGGTTTCAGCAACCACCTCGCCCTGGAGGAGTACGCTTTCGAGGCACTCGGCAATGAAACCCTCGACATTGAAGCATGGTATGACAACTGTAGCCAAGTTTTTCATGGGTGGTGAATCTTTTGGAGCGCAATCGATGCATTGGCACGCCATGTATGGTTCGACTCAACTTTTTTCCGCCAATTTTGAGCGAGTTCGACCGCGCGGCTCGGATTGCTTGTGATTGAATTTATAGCTTCTACAAGCAATTCCTCATGTGGTTCCACCTCCCAGCCATGCAATCCAGCTTTAAAAACCTCTCTCACAGGTGCTGTCGATGGAACAATGCAGGGCTTCTCGGAGAGGGCGTACTCGAATATTTTGACTGGAGACCCATAAGAATTCGACTTTGGCATGACCAAGATGTCGCAAAGTTGTGTGTAGGCAAAAGTGTCCTTTTGTTTTACCGAACCCATGAAGTGGACTTTGTCCTCAATGCCGAGCATTTGGGCTAAGGCATGAAGATTACTCCTAGTTTCTCCGTCACCAACAATCATGGCTTGAACGTTTTTTCGTGCTTTTTGCAATTGGTGGATGGCACGGATCATCATATCCAGTCCATGCCAATGGAAAATGGAGCCCACGAAGCCAAGGAGAACTGCAGATTCCTCGATTCCTAGCGCTTTTCGGGTGAGGTTCACCGTGAACTCCTTGTTTTGTCCAATTCGAATGGCATTTGGGGTGACGCTCCAATGCTTTGACAACTGAGGGATGTTCAAGGACTTGGCCAAGGCGGTGCTTACCACCAAGACATGGCTCGAATGTTTGAAGATCCAATCATCTTTGCTTTGGGCGCGACGTGCAAGAAGACTATTGCCGCTGAGTTTGATGCGCTCATCCACATTTGGGCTGTTGACCTCAAGAACATGGTGAATGCCATTCTTCTGGGCTACGCGAACTCCTGCAACCATGCCATAGTGGCTGCGTTCATAAATGACATCAGGTTTGATTTTTGATGCAAGCGATGACAGCCGAAGTTCATTTCTCCTGTCTAGACGAATGAGTTTGACATCTTTGGCCGTTTCCCAAATCAACGTCGGCAGGCAGGCCCTCAAGATGCGCTTTAATATGGATTGCTGACCATGTGTTTCAGGTGATGATTGATGACGGCCTGTGTTTTTACCAGCGATGAGGAAGTGAACCTCATGTTCCAAATGCTCGAATGCCGCCAACATCTCACGCATGTGCGTGCCATATCCGGTTTGGTCGCATAAGTTAAGATTCGGATGAGAGCTATAGTAGAGGATTTTCAAAGCAGACTTTTCAATTGTGACGCCCAAATCGACGGAGTGATTGTGAGAGAAATTGCATGACTGCGATTCCCCATTGCTCTTAAAGAATCCTCAGACATTGACATGAAAGCCAGAAGTGCCTCGCGCATGCCATGTTCAGGAATGGCGATGCCATTGTCCTGCAAGAAACAAGAGGCTGAACCAACTTGTGGGTTTGCGAGAAGGGGGAGGCCGGCAATGGCCATCTCGTGCAGCACGACCCCCCAAGGTTCCTTGTGACTAGGCATTACGAAAGCTGCTGCATCAACAACATGTTCGTACAATTCGTCTGGCTGCACAAATCCGTGGTGAATGATTTTTGAATGAATTTCTCTTTCTGCCCACAGATTTCCTGTTCCGATGCAGTGCAACTCCCAGTCTGGATGTTCCTCTGACAGCCCTGCAAAAGTCTCCCAAAGTTCTCGGATTCCCTTGATGGCGAGGTATCGACCAACAAACAGCAGCTTTTTTTTCAGTGCAATCTCCTGCCGCTCCTTGCAGATGTCCTTGAAAGGCGCGGGGTCGGCACAATAGAACCCAGTCGAAATATGCTCCTTGGCAAAGCCCAACCTTTTGGCCAAAGTCATTTGAGGTTGCCCAGGAATCCATGCTCGGTTGAAGTGGCGCTTGATGAATATGGGAGAGGTCAAGACGGCCAATCTCTGTTTGAGACTCCCGGTCCACCAATTGTCGAACGTTAGAACAACAGGTACATTTTTTCGCCAAAGCCTCGCGACCGAATTATAGTCGGAATCCATCCATCCTGAACAAACAATTGCTGAGGGGCCGAAGGAAGCCACCTCTTCATGAAGTTGCTTTCTGCTCAAGCCGGATTTTTCAAGCAACTCGTATTCATTTGATGAATTGAATTCGAAAGGAGCCTCTGGATGCATGGGCCAGTGGATGACTTTGACGGCTTCCACCCAGTTTGTCTTCCCAAGTTCCTTGGCGCATGCTAGAAAGTAGCCTGCCAATTCGGAGTACAAAAACAGGATCCGATGTGAAGGGTCATCACTCATAATCGGCTTCCCAGATCAAGGATGCTGTCGCAGAGATTCGCAAGTTTTGCATCATGCGTCACAAGAATGACATTGCATCCCTCCTCAGCCCTCTGACGAATAAGGCCAAAGACAACGTCACGCAACCTAGGGTCCAGAGCGCTGGTGGCCTCGTCTAAGATGAGTACTGGACGTCTCACTTGCAAGGCCCGAAGCAATGCCAAGCGCTGCTGCTGGCCTCCGCTTAGATTGCTGCCACCTTCATGAAGTTGAAATTCCAATGGATTGTTTCCGAGACATTCGCGCAATTCAAGGGTGTCGATGAGCCTGTCGATTAGTTCCTCGTTGATGATGACATTTGGCACTCGGAGGGTCAAGTTCTCCCTTACCGATCCTTGAAACAGGAAAGGCTGCTGGCTCAAATACCCGACATTCAGAATCCAATCATGAATGTTGAGGTCTTGACCAAGTGTCAGAGAACCATCGTTTTGGTTTGAGATGCTTATGGTGCCTTTCGATGGCTTGTGCAAACTCAAGAGGGCACTGATTAGGGTGCTTTTGCCTGACCCAGAAGGTCCCACAAGACCGTGAACGCTGCCTTTGGTGAACGTGTAAGACAACTCCTCTAGGACGGGCCTGTCCAAAGCTTCATATTCGAGGGTAATATTGTTCAATTGGATGTTAATGTTTGTCCGATTCTCTTTTGCCCCTTGCGTGTTTTCCTTCAAATCCTCTATGGTCGATGCATTGCCTGATTCCATGGCATTTAGGACATGTGCTTGACTCCTCATTTGCAAGATGGTGCCATTCAAGCGACTCATCGAGGGCATGATGCGGTAGGCACTTATGGCCATGAAGGTCAGCAACTCAAGAAAACCCGCTTGAGGTGTCCCTTGAAGAAGTGCAATGATGATTGATCCTGCAATTGCAACCACAGCCAACACTTCATAGAGCTTAGCTGGTGCAAGGCTCATTACTGTGTAGTTGCTCTGGATTCTGAAAATGACTCGCCGATCTTTCAGGTAAGCGCTTCGAACAGCCTCTGACGCCCGGAATGTCAGGACCTCAAGGAAGCCTCGAATGGAGTTGGTGATGAGGGTGTTTGATCTCGGTTCGAGGCGATTTCGGATTTCACTGTAGGCGGAGAGTCTCTTGCGCGTTACGGTTCGGATGAGAAGTGAGCCGCAAATCAAAATAGTTGCAATGCTGACAAATACGATTGAATTGTAGAGCAACAATCCTATGGCAATCAAGATGATTACGGCCACTTCGCTGAGCATCATCAATACACCGCCCATGAATGTTTGTGCAAAAGCGATGGGCCATGCATTGATTTCGGAAATAATCTTTCCTGAGTTCGCAGAGCGCATGGATTCCAATGACTTTGAGAAGTGGTGTGTCCACATTTGTCCTGAAAGTCGGTGGGCAACCGAAAAGGAGAAGCGCGCCTGGAATAGGTTTACGGCGAGACCAACCGATGCTTTAAATAGAAACGCGGTAATCATGAAACCACTCAAAAGTATGAGGAAGCGGTTCGGTGTATCGATGCCAAGGGTGCTTGTCAATTGGAATGCGCGATTGAGGTGCTCTGACTTCTCAATGGTTTGGGGTTCGACAACGAGACCGATGACCGGAACAATGACGGCTAGACCTAAAATCTCTACAATGCTGTTGAGAAAAATACCAAGCAGCAGAATGCCGGAACGTCTGCGTTCACGGTTGTTGAGCAGTTGGAACACTCTTCTGAGTGTTCTAGAAATGGAATCTCCTTGGTTCAAAGGGGTGATTCTTTGGCGGTTGTTTGGGATGCAAGGTACCCCTCAGACAGCACCGATTTCGCTTACCGACGAGGCCTGATCTCATGAACGGTTACCCCACCACCCCAGCCGCGACAGTGAGGTGGGTCGAGGGGTCGACCAGGATGAAAGAGCCCGTGCTGCGGTTGTCCTTGTAGCTGTCCGTGAGGAGGGGAGCGGCCGTCTTGATTTTCACTCGGGCCATGTCGTTCACGCCGATGGTGACGTCCTCCTCAATGCGGTGAAGCGTGTTGATGTCGATTTGGTAAAGGACCTCAGTGATCTTGGCTTGGACGTCCTGCGTGGTGTGGCGCAACACGTAGCGCGTTGCAGGATTGAGCGGCGTTTCGCTGAGCCAACACAGGCGTGCATCGAGCATTTGGGTGCTCTCCGGCTGGTTGTTGGCCCGCACCAACATGTCCCCTCGGCTGAGGTCGATGTCGTCGGTGAGGGTCATGGTGACGCTCAAGGGGGGGAAGGCCTTGTCGAGGGCTTCGTCGCCGACGAGGATTTGGTCGACCGTGGACTCCTTGCCGCTGGGCAGGGCCACCACCTTGTCGCCGGGTTTGAAGACCCCCGAGGCAATGCGGCCTGCATATCCGCGGAAGTCCCGATGGGCGTCCGTTTGTGGACGGATGACGTATTGGACAGGGAAGCGGCAGTCTTGAAGGTTGCGGTCCGCCCCAACATGCACCGTTTCCAAATGATCGAGCAACGTCCCGCCCCCGTACCAAGGGGTGTTTTCCGACCGGTCCACCACGTTGTCCCCGTGAAGGGCGCTGATGGGAATGAATTTGATGTCGGTGATGTCCAGGCGTGAAGAGAAGTTCCTGTAGGCCTGGACGATGTCGTTGTAGCGCTCCTCGCTGTGGTCCACGAGGTCCATTTTGTTCACGCACACCACCACATGCCGAAGTCCCAGAAGGGAGGCGATGAAGCTGTGGCGGTGGGTCTGCTCGAGAAGTCCGTGGCGCGCATCGATCAAGATGATGGCCAGGTCTGCCGTGGAGGCACCTGTCACCATGTTTCGGGTGTACTGGATGTGTCCCGGCGTGTCCGCGATGATGAATTTGCGCTTGGGCGTGGCGAAGTAGCGGTAGGCCACATCGATGGTGATGCCCTGCTCGCGCTCGGCCTTGAGTCCGTCCGTGAGGAGGCTCAAGTCGGTGCCGTCGATGCCTTTTTGGCTGGAGGCTGACGCCACGGCTTCGAGCTGGTCTTCAAAGATGCTCTTGCTGTCGTACAAAAGCCGCCCAATGAGGGTGCTCTTGCCGTCGTCTACGCTCCCTGCGGTCGTGAACCGAAGAAGTCCATTGTGGTCTGTGTTGGGGGTGGTCATGTCGCCTCTGGTTTAGAAGTACCCGTCTTTCTTTCGATCCTCCATGGCGCTTTCGCTGCGCTTGTCGTCCATGCGTCCTCCGCGTTCGGTGATGCGGGTTGCCGCCACCTCATCGATGATTTGTTCAAGGGTGTCGGCATCGCTTTCGAAGGCCCCTGTGATGGTAAGGTCGCCCAAGGTTCGGAACCGAACATGCAACATTTCCGGCGTTTCATCCGGGCGAAGGTTGAG
>TARA_B110000003_G_scaffold114872_3_pt1 | contig 12351 bp, 15 predicted proteins | sample TARA_B110000003 | Tara Oceans TARA_B110000003 (sample SAMEA4396424) | marine metagenome | biome: Westerlies Biome; feature: [SRF] surface water layer (ENVO:00010504); material: water (ENVO:00002006), including particulate matter (ENVO:01000060) such as... | depth 5 m
ATGTTGTTAGATTAACAGCCCTTAATTGGCCATCACTCTTAATAGTAATCTTCTCACCTTCTATCTTTATGTCTGCACCAGCTTCCTTGAGCTTCATAATAATAGCTTCTATTTTTTCTGACTCTACTCCATGACAACAAATTTCTCCCCCCGTCATTGCCGCAGCTACTAAATATGTACCGGCTTCAATCCTATCAAACATTACCCTATGATTTGTACTGGATAATTTTTCAACCCCCTTGATTGTAATTTTTTTTGTTCCAAGACCTGAAATTTTAGCCCCCATCTTAATTAGACAATTACCTAAATCAATCACCTCAGGTTCTTTTGCTGCATTTTCAAGAGTAGTTTCTCCTCTGGCTAGAGTAGCTGCCATCATTAAATTCTCTGTTCCTGTCACAGTAACTTGATCCATATTAATCTTAGCTCCAATTAATTTACCTTCAGGCAAATGTTCTGCACTAGCATTAATATAGCCTTTATCTATATTGATTTTTGCTCCCATAGCTTCAAAGCCTCGAATATGAATATCCACTGGTCTAGAGCCTATAGCACAACCCCCTGGAAGTGAAACACGCGCCTTACTAAATCTGGATAATAATGGGCCTAGAACAAGAATCGATGCCCGCATGGTTTTTACTAAATCATATGGGGCATCTACATGATTAATTGATTTTGCAATTAATTCAATTGAATTTTCATCTTTCTTTATTTCTACACCAAGAAAATGAAGTAACTTTTCTGTAGTTTTTATATCAAAAAGTTTTGGGACATTAGTTAAAACTAATTTCTCCGAAGATAATAAAGAGCTTATAAGGATCGGTAAGGCGGCATTTTTTGCGCCTGAAATTAAAACGTCGCCAAATAATTTTCTTTGGCCTTGAATAATAAGTCTATCCAAGACTAATTACTCGAAACAATCTTAGCTAGCTCTCCAGACTCATACATTTCCTTCATTATGTCAGCTCCTCCACTAAATTCACCATTTACATATAATTGAGGAATTGTTGGCCAGTTAGAATAGACTTTTATACCTTCCCTGATCTCAGGATCTTGTAAAACATCAACAGTTTTATAAGTTGCCCCACATGCATCTAGAATTTGACAGGCCACGCTGGAAAATCCACACTGAGGAAATTTTGGATTTCCCTTCATAAAAAGAACTACTGAATCTCCATCTACTAATTCTTTAATTTTATTATTCGTTGTCATGGTTTTTATCTCCGCATTATTTAGTTAGTTGATTCCATTCATCCACTTTGTAAGTTTTAATTGACAAAGCATGTATATCTTTTTTCATCATTTCACCCAAAGACCGATACACCAGTTGGTGTTGTTTTAGCATAGAAATATTTTCAAAGTCCTTGCTGACTATAATTGCCTCAAAATGAGTTCCGTCATCTCCCTTAATCTCTATAAACTCACAGGAAAGGTTCTCAGAGATAGTGTTCTTAATTTTTTCAGGTGACATCATCTAGTTTCTTAGTTTAAAACCAGATTTTAGCATTCTGATAGTAATAAAAGATAAAACAATAAAAAATAAAGCAACAACTCCTAAGCTAAAATAGGGGGAGACATCAGACTTACCAAAAAACCCAAATCTAAATCCATCAATCATATAAAAAAATGGATTTAGTTGAGAAATACCTTGCCATGCAACAGGCAGTGAATGAATAGAATAGAATACGCCAGATAGCATGGACAATGGCATAATCACAAAATTACCAAATGCTGCCATTTGATCAAACCTTTCACACCAGACGCCGGCAATAATTCCAAAGGCTCCCATAAGTCCACCACCAAGCAATGCAAATAGGAATAAAAACCACGGATGCTCTATTGGTAAATCAATATAGATAATCGCGATTAAGTAAATACATACGCCTACGAAGATACCTCTAGCAATTGATGCTGCTAAAAATGCAAAAAATAGCTGGAGATAACTTAGTGGGGTTAACAAAAGAAAAACAATATTCCCCATTACCTTTGCCTGAATTAGACTTGAAGAGCTATTCGAGAATGCATTTTGTAATAGTGACATCATAATTAATCCAGGAATTAAGAATGCTGAGTAAGGAACACCCTCATAAACCTCAAGACGACTATCAAGAACATGTGAAAATATTAAAAGATATAATATCCCAGTGATCACAGGAGCAGCAACCGTTTGAAAAGCCACACGCCAGAATCTTAATAATTCTTTTTTAAGTAGTGTCCAAGTGCCTATAATTTGAGTCTTTAAGGTGACCAATATTATTTAGCTCCTGTTAGCTTTAAAAAAACATTTTCAAGGTCAGTATCTAATGTTTGCATATCAATTATTTCAATTTTAGATTTTTTTAGTGCTTCAGTAATTTCTGCAATATCAGTAATATTTTTTAATTGAAAAATATATGCGCCATCCGATTCAACATAAGAAAAATTTTTAACTGACTGGGGCAGGCTTTTCTTAGCCATAAAATTTAGCCGGAGCATTAAATTTTTTGTTGAAAACTTCTTGAGTAAATTTCTAGTAGTATCAAGTGCCACTATTTTTCCTAGTCGCAGCATTGCTACAGAATTACATAATGCCTCTGCTTCTTCTAAATAGTGAGTTGTTAAAACAATTGTATGGCCTTCTTTATTAAGCTCTTTAATAAAGCTCCATAGCTTCTGCCTTAGCTCCACATCAACGCCTGCTGTTGGCTCGTCTAACACAATTACCGGTGGTCTGTGAACAAGTGCCTGCGCAATTAACGCCCGCCTCTTCATCCCCCCTGAAAGGGCCCTCATATTTGTATTCGCTTTATCTCTAAGGTCTAGACGATCTATTACTTCATCTACCCACTTATCATTTTCTCTACTTTTTCCAAAATAACCTGCTTGGAATCGTAACATTTCCCTAACGTTAAAAAACGGGTCGAAGACTAATTCTTGCGGAACAATTCCGACTAAATGTCTTGCTTCTTGATACTCTTTTTGAACATCTTTTCCCATAACAGATATTTTTCCCGATGATGGATTTGCCAGTCCACCAAGCATATTTATCATGGTCGATTTTCCAGCACCATTAGGACCTAATAATCCAAAAAATTCTCCCTGTGGGATGGATAAAGATATTCCATTTACAGCCTTAACTGTTCCGTAATTTTTTTTTACATTTCGATAGACAATAGCAGGCTTCATATTATATTTTTAAGTATTACCAAAATGGAGTATTTAGCTTTTACCTGAAATAAATTCTTCGGCGCCGTAAAGTCTGGCAAGCTTCATAAGGTTATCCGGAGGAGAAGAAATAAAAACATTATTTTTATTTGCTTTAGCTAATCGCTTCCAATGAAAAATAAGGGCTAAAAGAGAAGTATCGACATCTCCCACACCACTCAAATCTAAGGTAATAGAACTATTCCAATTAAAATCTTTAGCTTTATCAATTACATTAGAAATATATTCAAATGTTAAATTACCTCTTAACACCCAAGTATTATTTTCAGTCTTAGTAAATTCCATCAATCTTTATTACTCTTATTTTTATTAGCTAGTTTCTTGTTCAATGAGTCCATCCCACCTTTTCTAATTTCACTAGAGAATTGGCTTCTATAATTTGTTACCAAACTTACTCCCTCAATAATAATGTCAAATACTAACCATGAATCTCCATTTTTTGCTAAAGCATAATTTACCTTTATTGGTTGTGCTCCATCTTGAACAATCTCTGTTTTTACAGTAACTATTTCATCAGCAGGCTTCATACGCATTGGTTTAATTTTAATTCCCTGATCTTTATATTTTGATAAGGCTATAGAATAAGTCCTTAATAACAAACTTCTAAATTCAGCCTTAAATTGTTTTTTTTGTTGACTTGTTGCCTTTCGCCATGCCTTACCTAGAACTAATCTCGAAATTCTTTCAAAGTCAAAACTTGGTAATATTTTTTCTTCTGCTAGTTGGTATATCTTTTTCTTATCTCCACCCTGAATATCTTTGTCGCTTTTTATTGCAGAAATAACATCATCTGCAGTTTTCCTAACTAGCTCATCAGGTGCAAGACCGGCAAAAACTACAGTCGAAAATAAGATTGTTATAAAACTAAAAATCCACTTATTGAATGAAATAAATTTCAATTTATTCCTCCTCTGATGCTTTACTATATAAGAATTGGCTTATCAGCTTTTCTAAAACTACAGCATCTTGGGTTTGGGTAATTCGATCGCCTTGCTCTAAATTTTTCTCATCGCCCCCAGCCTCAAGTCCTATATATTGCTCTCCCAATAAGCCTGCTGTGTATATATTGGCAAATGTATCTTTAGGAAATACGTATCTCTTATCAATATCAATACTCACGATTGCATGATAGGCTTCTGTATCGAATACAATTGAATTAACTCTACCAACAACAACCCCAGCACCCTTTACTGGAGCTCTAGGTTTTAAACCACCAATATTTTCAAAATTTGCAGTCACCATATAAGTTTCTCTAATATCATTAGAGGTCAGATTGCCAACCTTCATAGCAAGTCCGAGCAATGAAACAACTCCAATTGCGACAAATATTCCTACCCATGCATCAAGTTTAATTTTATCCATATTCAGTCCTTTAGTCCTTGGTTTATTTTAACCACTAATCATAAATGATGTAAGTACAAAATCTAGCGCCAGAATAGCTAATGATGAGGTAACAACTGTTCTCGTTGTAGCACGACTTACGCCCTCTGCAGTTGGAGGAGCATCAAAACCCTCAAAAAGTGCAATAATTGTACATGCAATCCCAAACACCACACTCTTAATCACCCCATTAATAATATCAAATCTAAAGTCAACATTCGCTTGCATTTGGGACCAAAATGCCCCCTCATCAACCCCAATTACTGGAACAGCAACTACATAACCCCCTAAGACACCTACCATTGAGAAAATTGAAGCCAATATAGGCATCGTAATTACGCCAGCCCAAAATCTTGGCGCAATGATTCTTGCAATAGGACTTACCGCCATCATCTCCATAGCTGATAATTGTTCTGTTGCTTTCATCAGTCCTATTTCAGCAGTTATAGCAGTTCCTGCTCTTCCTGCAAATAAAAGTGCTGTAACAACAGGACCTAATTCCCTAACCAATGCCAATGCAACTAATACTCCAATAGCCTCAGATGACCCGTATTTTTGTAGCGTATAGTATCCTTGCAGACCAAGCACCATTCCAACAAAAAATGCAGAAACGATTATAATTATCAATGACATTACCCCTGTAAAGTATATTTCACGAATAGTCAGGTGAATTCTTTTAAAGCTGTCAGCAGAATAAATTAATATAAGAATGAAAAGTCTAGTTGCAGCACCAAGTCTAAGTGCGCGACTTGAAAAAGCATTACCTATTTTTTCAAAAAAATTTAATAAAGTTTTCATATTTTTAATTAACTTCTAAAGATCTAAGTCCTCTTTTATGCTCGGTGCATTATAGTGAAAAGGAACTGGCCCATCCTTTTCGGCATGAATAAATTGTTTAACAAAAGGTAATTTAGAGGCCATTAATTGTTTTGGAGAACCTTCTGCAGCAACTACCCCGTCCGCAACAAAATATATATAATCTGCAAATGAAAATGTTTCTGCAACATCATGAGTTACTATTATTGATGTAGCGCCTAATGCATCATTTAATGATCTGATTAAATCACATATAACTGCCATTGAAATTGGATCTAGGCCAGCAAATGGTTCATCGTACATAATGATATCAGGATCTAATGCAATTGCTCTTGCTAAGGCTACCCGTCTTGCCATACCTCCTGATAATTCAGGGGGCATTAAGTATGCTGCTCCCCTTAATCCCACGGCATTCAATTTTAACAAAACCAAATCTTTTATTATATTCTCAGGTAAATCTGTATGCTCTCTCATTGGAAATGCGACATTCTCAAAAACTGAAAGGTCACTAAAAAGTGCTCCGTGCTGAAATAACATTCCCATTTTCCTACGTAACCGATAAATGCCATCTCTATTTTGTTTGTGTACGATTGTACCGTCGACTTCTACCTGACCAGAATTTGGCTTTATTTGTCCCCCAATTAATCTGAGAATAGTAGTTTTACCACTGCCACTCCCACCCATAATGGCTGATACTTTACCTCGCGGAAACTCCATATCAATACCTTTGTGCAAAAGGTGATTGCCATAACCAAAATTTAAATCTTTAATGGAGATAATGCTGTTTGACATATTTTATTGAATCTAAAATTTAATTAACTTATGTTAATTCTAACTTAAAATGGTCAAATTTTTATAATTCACCGTACGAATGTAAACCAGACAAAAATAGATTAACTCCTAAAAAACAAAAAGCTGTAATAAATAGGCCAATAATTGACCACCACGCAAGTAAATTGCCCCTAAGGCCTTTAATTAGCCTTAAATGAAGCCAAGCTGCATAATTTAGCCATACAATTAGAGCCCATGTTTCTTTGGGGTCCCATGACCAATAACCGCCCCATGCTTCAGCTGCCCAAACTGCCCCAAGTATTGTCGCAATTGTAAAAAATATAAATCCAATAGCTATTGTTCGATAAGTCATATCTTCCAAGATATCTTTTTCAGGTAGATATTTAGTTAACCATCCCTTATCTACAACAAGATATGCCGTAGAAACCATAGCCGCAATTGCAAACGCCCCATAACCAATAAAATTAGCTGGTACATGAATTTTCATCCAATATGACTGCAAGGCTGGAACTAAAGGCTGGATCTCATGTGCTCCTTTTGCAAAGCTATACCAAAGTAAAAAACCTACTGCAACATTAATGATTACTAAAATAAAAGCCCCGAGCTTTTTTGTTGCTATTCGTTCCTCATAATACATATAAATTAAAGCAGTAATTATACAAAATAAAACAAACACTTCATAAAGATTACTAATTGGAATATGTCCGATATCAATATTAATTAAATAAGATTCATACCATCGAATAAGTAGACCAGCTGTGCCGAGAGTTGTTGCAATCCATACTAAACTAGAAGCCAACTTACCTGAAAATTCTTGAGAATTAAAAAGATGAACCCAGTAAATAATTAAACTTAATGGATACAATGCACTCATCCACATTATTGCTGATTGGCTTGAGAGAAAATATTTTAAAAGGAAACTTTCTTCAACAATTAATAAATTTCCTTGATAAAGAAAGATTGATAAAAAAGATAGCAGGAAAATAGTAACGAAGAAGTTCTTAAAGTTTGTCCAAGAAAATCCTAACCATGAAAAAACAAAAATAGAACTAATTAAAATAGCAACCTCATAGCCATCCATATAATTATGAAACTGAATCAAGGCATAAGAGGCTAAAAGAAATAACCCACCCATGAAAATTTTATTATAAAGACTCACTTGATTCATCATACTTATCCTTTTTTACTTAATGAATTTAATTTATTTTTTATATCATCTGCATATTTATCAAAAGTTAGATGATGGCGATTTGTTGTTAATGTTAATAAAATATTTTTGCTATTTTTCTTTTTTAGTACCCATAAACGAACCTCTTGAATATAAATCATACAAAAAATTCCAATCACTAACATAATAGAGCCTAAGTAGACCCAGAACTTACCTGGGGATTTTGTTAACTGTAACCCACTTGCTTGGACATGCTCAAATTCTTTTAATTCAAGAAATAAAGGAGTGCCATAAAAAAAACTATCGCTATATGCATTTAAAGCATCCTGAGTGAAGAATGGTAAATCTTCCAAATCAAAATATTTAGTTGATACATTATTATCTTGATAATCAAGTAATATTTGATTTGCTACTAATAGAATGATTTTAATATAGGCATTTGCAGCAGATTCTTGCTCTGACCCAGGAATATTCTTATCAATACTTAGCGCTATTGCGTTATAGCCACCTTGTTGAAAAGTTTTAAAAAGTTTTAAGGTGCTTAACATTAAATTATCAGTGTCAACCTCTTTAGTCGAAGAGGAAGATAAGATTACTTTATTAATAGCACTTTCAATAATTTTCTTATCCAAGAGTAAATTCTTAAAAATAAAAAACCCTTCAAGACTCCCTTTACCATCTGCAGGTATTTTTAAAAACTTATAATCTTCCTGAGGTGTTGGTCTCATTCCACTTACGAAAAAGTATCTTCCTTCTAACTGCATTGGCATTTGATATGTTTGATATTCATTTGCCTGTCCAGATTGATTTCTAATTTTATAAGTAAAATTCGGCCCTACATTTTGTGAATTCTTTTTTTGAGAGCTATCAATATCTAAAATATTAAATAGTCTAAAGTCCTCAAATTCAAAAGAATATGATTGATCCATATAAATTAGATTGTTACTCTTGAAAACTTCAGCATTCATAGATTGCGATCTATCATTCGACTGAAGGTCTGTAACCAAAATATTTAATTTTGTTCCACCATCTTGAAAGTCTGACTGATAGATTGTCACTCCCTCAAAAGTTAATGGCTTATTAACACTTATTTTTTTCTCTTTTATCTTGCCTGTTACCTTACTTGTTAAGATCAAATCACTTTCATATGATTTTGGCTGCCCAGAAGAATAATGCTCAATATTAAAATCTTTTAGTCCAACAGAGAAGGGCAATTCTTGGATTAAGTAACCATCTTTAGAAGGAATAACACCAACATCCTGTTTCTCACCTTCAGATAATAATACGTTAGCTCGATATGAAAAATTATCTGCATCTAGACGACTTTTTCTAGGTATCTCAGATAAAGGTATATCTTGAGTCTGTATTTCTTTAAGACCTAATAATTCCTGTGTTTTTAATTTTAAATTACCATCCAGAATTCCTCCAACACTAATGACAATGATAGCAAGATGAGTAAATATATAGCCTAGCTTCTGAAAACTACCTTTCTTTGCAACAATCAATAAATCACCAGAAGAATTACTTTTCTCACGAACTTTAAAATTATTCTTTTCTAATAAAGAAATTAAATTTAGTTTATTAAATACAGGTAGCTTTATTTCATAGGAATGCTTAAAAGAGCGAAGAGATTTCTCGCGAATTTGATCCTGAAATTTTTGATATTCTCTAAGAATGCTGGGGCTATTTCTAATAACGCACAAAGAGGTTGAAGAAATAAGGAAGACTAAAATAATCAAAAACCATACAGCCTGATAAACATTAAATAGATCTAGGTGCTTAAAAATATCAAACCAGAATTGCCCAAACTTAATAATATAACTTTCATAGGGCTGTTTTTGTTTTAATATTGTTCCTATAATCGAGGCAATACCCACAAAAGAAAGCATTGTGATTGCAAATCTCATTGAGCTCATCAGTTGCGAAAAACTCATTTTTTTATTGTTATTAGCTATCAAATTTGACCTATATTTTCTAAGGATTTAATTAACAGTAGGTATAAAAATATCAAGCAGCTCTTTACTGCAAGCCTTGAATATAATCTGATACCGCCTGCATTTCTTTTTCTGTTAACTTTTGAGCAATGGTCCTCATCATCATTCCCTCATCATTACTTCGCTTTTCTAGTCTAAATAAATTTAATTGTGATAGTGAATACTCAGAATGCTGTCCATTTAGCCTAGGATAAACATCCGGAACTCCATGACCAGCAGGACCATGACAGCTTGCACATGCTGGTACACCCTTATCTGATAATCCTCCACGATAAATTTTTTCTCCTAAGGATCCCTTTCCATTAGTTTTTGCTGATGATAGCTTAAGGCTCTGCATAGAAAAATAGAGCCCTAAGTTTTTCATATCATCTTCAGTTAGACTTGCTACCATTCCTGCCATTACTGCATTCTCTCTTGTACCATTTTTAAAGTTCATAAGTTGCTTTGTGATATAGGCAGAATGTTGGCCAGCTAATTTTGGATTCATACTGATAGAGCTATTACCATCAATCGCGTGACATGCAATACATAAATTATTTACTATTTTTTTTGCTGACAAATATTGATTTGACTCTTTTTGCGGCTCTGCAAACAAAGAAAAGCTGATGCTCATTGCACCTAATAAAATAAAAAAATAGTTTCTGATTAACATTTAAACTCCGACTGTGTTTTAAAATGAGACATTTTAACTAAAATAGGTTCAACGTGATAGCATTTACTTCTTTCAAGGGTATATAAATGGCTTTACTACAAAATGCTAAATTTATTATTTCAGCTAATCATTTCAATGAATTGCCTGAAGATGGTGGTTATGAAATAGCATTCGCTGGTCGCTCAAATGCTGGAAAATCAAGTGCCATCAATGCGCTTAGCAATCAAAATCGTCTTGCCTACGTTAGTAAGCAGCCAGGTAGGACGCAATTAATTAATTTTTTTAAAATTGATGATGACAAATCGCTCGTCGATCTTCCTGGCTATGGATATGCTAAGGTGCCCACAAATATAAGAAACCATTGGCAAAGAACATTACCTCGCTACCTGCAAGAACGGGAATGTCTAGTGGGATTAATCATTGTTATGGATATCCGACGACCTCTTACAGAACTAGATATCAGAATGCTAGACTGGTTTGCTCCCCGTCAAAAGCCTATTCATGTTCTTTTAACTAAAAGTGATAAATTATCTCGTGAGAAATCTCTAAGAACTCTATCTGACGTCCAGAATAAAATAAAGGAACAATGGGGTGATTTATATCAAACTGAATGTACTGTCCAGTTATTTTCTAGCCTTAAGAAGAAAGGTATAGAGGAGGCAGATAGTAAAATACAATCCTGGTTATTGCCTAATAAATAATATATCCCATACTTGATGTCCTAATCGAATCCCACGATTCTCATACTTAGTATTGGGTCTATGATCCGGCTTAGTAAAAAACTCACTCGTTTTAAGTGAAAAATTACTAGTCATCTTAAATACGTCAAGAATACATAACGCATAATCTTCCCAATCAGTAGAGATATGAACATAACCATTTTTTTTTATTTTTTTACCAATCGTTTCTATAAAGTCAGATTGGATTAATCTTCTTTTATTATGCTTCTTCTTATGCCATGGATCAGGGAAAAAAATATGAACTCCATCAAGCGAAGATTTTGGAATCATATGCTCTAATACTTCAACAGCATCATGTTGAATAATTCTTAAATTTTTAATTTCTTTTTCATTGATTCTGTTAAGTAGATTTCCTACTCCAGGCGAATGCACTTCGATACCTATGAAATTAAAATCTGAAAAATTTGAAGCAATTTTTGCAGTTGTATCCCCCATCCCAAAACCTATTTCAAGAATTATTTTCTTTTTAGTTGTACTAAAAATAGAATCAAAATTAATCTTTTTATTTTGAAAAGGAATAATAAATTCTTTTGAAAATTTATCGAACGCAGCAGATTGATATTTAGTCAGTCTTCCTTGACGTAAAACATAACTTCGAATTGGTCTAATAGCATTTTTTAGCATAGTAAATTTACAATTTTATATATATTTAAACTTCTATTTTAATTTGTAATAGTAATATTATTCATGAGGTAGATTATAATAGACAAATACAAATAACATAATGAATATGACGTCCTCTAAAAAATTTGCATTAATTACTGGTGGCTCAAGAAGAATTGGGGCTGCTATTTGTCGAAATCTGCATAAAGCAGGTATTGATATAATGATTCACTACCGAAATTCCAAAGAAGATGCAATTACCCTTCAAAAAGAACTTAATAATATTCGAGAAGATTCTGCCTGCCTAGTCCAAGCAAATCTTCTAGAATTCGAAAGTTATGAGTACATCATCAAAGAAATGATTAGCTCATTCGGCAATATAGATTTTTTAATTAATAATGCTTCAAGCTTTTACCCGACAAAGGTTGGAGATATTTCATCAGAACACTGGGAAGATCTAACTTCGACCAACCTAAAAGCACCATTATTCCTTAGTCAATTCGCATATCCTTATCTTAAAAAAAATAAGGGTGCAATTGTTAATATTACAGATGCCCGTATTGCTGATCCAAAAAAAGGTTATGCAGTTTATTCTCTTGCAAAATCTGGACTTGAAAATCTAACAAAATCTCTAGCTAATGATTTAGGTCCTGATATTAGAGTAAATGCTGTTGCCCCTGGAGCTATTATCTGGCCAGAAATAGATTCGCAATACGGGCGTCATAGTCAAGAATATGACAAAAAATATCGAGATGAGGTTATCAATCAATCAATACTAAAAAGGTTAGGTGAGCCAGCTGATATTGCAAAAGCAGTAGAATTTTTATTATTAAATGCACCTTTTGTTACAGGTGAAACTATAAGCGTCGATGGAGGAAGACACTAATCATGGATTTAGAAATTCTTCCAAGACAATCTTCTCAAAGTTTCCTAAAATTAAGAAAAAAATTAATTGGCCTTACTGGTAAAGCTATTATGCATTTTAATATGATCGAAGATAGT
>TARA_B110000003_G_scaffold174132_1_pt1 | contig 12339 bp, 5 predicted proteins | sample TARA_B110000003 | Tara Oceans TARA_B110000003 (sample SAMEA4396424) | marine metagenome | biome: Westerlies Biome; feature: [SRF] surface water layer (ENVO:00010504); material: water (ENVO:00002006), including particulate matter (ENVO:01000060) such as... | depth 5 m
GCATGGGCTGACAAAATGTTCGACAAAAGTGTGTTCGATGACGCAGATGCCATGGACAAGCTCTTGGCCAACGGTTCAGCAAAGGCGTGGTCCAAGCTCCAGAAAGATCCAGCCTACCGTTGGGTGGAACAAATGCGTGGACACTATTTCAGCACCGTTGCACCGGAGTACAGCCGGCTTCGTTCTGAAATCGAAAAGGCTTCGGGGCTTTACACCAAAGCCCTGCGCCTTGCCTTTCCTGAGGAGGTCTTTCCCATCGACGCCAACAGCACACTTCGCCTGACCTATGGAAAGGTGGAGGGCAGCGCCCCTTATGACGGCATGCAGTACAATCCATTGAGCACGGCGAAAGGCATCCTTCAGAAATACGTTCCTGGAGACCCTGATTTTGACATGCCCCCTCGGCTTGTGGACCTGTTGGAACAGGAGGCCTATGGCGACTACGCGAATGACGAAGGAGATCTCGTGGTTTGCTTTACAGGGAGCAACCACACGACGGGTGGGAATTCGGGTTCACCGGCTTTGGACGCTTCAGGGAACCTCGTGGGCATCAACTTTGACAGGAGCTGGGAAAGCACCATGAGCGACATCCTTTTTGACGAGACACGCTGTAGAAACATCATGGTGGACATGCGCTATGTCCTTTGGGTCATGGACGTGTATGCTGGGGCGGGTCACCTGGTCCGTGAAATGAGCTTGGTGCGTCAGGACTGAGAACAGCCCTCAGGAGGCCATCATGCCAATGGCAATGACGGCAATGGCAAAGAGGAACAAAGCAAAGACGACGGGGCCGCCGATTTCATTTTGCTCGGGCTCGTGGGAGTCGTGGTGGTCGTTTGACATGCGACAAAAATAAGAAGGAAAACGCCTGTTTTGTGCAACGTATGAAGACCTTCATGCGTCCCCTAGGGGGATGTGGTACCTTCGCATGACCTGCCCTGTTTTGAAAACCGACATTTCTCATTGAACCATGAGCCTTCTTGACCGTCTTGTTCCGTTTGTTTTGGCCCTCTCGTCCCTCGGTTTCAGCCCCTTGATTTGGGGTCAATGTCAAGAGGGGGAGTCGCCATTGGTGGTGGACTTGCTCACCGACAATTACCCATATGAGACGAGTTGGGAACTGACCATTGATGGGGAGTTGGTGATGAGCGGAGATGGTTACACGGAAGGTGCCACGTTGTACTCGGACACCTTGTGTCTGACCAACGTAGATGTCCAATGCATGCAGTTTGAGATTTTTGATACTGCGGGGGACGGCCTATGCTGTGGATTCGGAGAAGGGTCCTACACGGTGACATTTGGCGGGGATGTGGTGGCGTCGGGAAGTGAGTTTGGCTCCAGTACGGGTGGTTTCTTCGATTGCGCGCCAGGCGAAACGTGCAACGATGCGATCCCTTTGACTTCACTGGACTACGGTACGGTGATGTCTGAAGGCGACTCGTATTGGTATTCCTTCACGCCTGTGGCCAACGGAATGTACACGTTCAGCTCTTGCGGGAATGACTGTGACACGCGGCTTTACATCTATGACTATTGCCAAATGGGCAACTTCGACGACACCAACGAAGGATCCATTTATTACGATAACGACCAAGGAGGTTGCGGCAACGAAGCACAGTTGACGGTTTTGCTGGAAGAAGGTGTCACCTACTGGGTTCGTTGGGCTTCCTTTGATGGACCCTGCAACGAAGCATGGAGTTGGGAATTCAACTTTGGAGGGCCCCCTACTGGGTGCACGGATCCCGAAGGATGCAATTACAACCCGATGGCGGAGATCGACAATGGGTCCTGCGTTTACCCTGGGGATCCTGACTGCAACGGACCCGACTTGGTGGTCAGTGCAGAGGCCATCGTGAACAGCTTGCAAACCCAAGTGATGCAGGTGGATGAAAACGACTGCTACATTGAGGAGGGGTGCTTGAATGGTTTTGGTGATCGGGAGTTGGTTCGGTTCACCACCCACATTCTGAACATTGGTGACTTGGATTACTACATCGGAGTTCCAAGCGAAGGAGGAGAGAACAACCAATTTGAGTGGGGCGATTGCCACAACCATTGGCACCACAAAGGCTACGCCAAATACGATTTGTTCACACTCGACGGGGGCGTGATCCCCATTGGATTCAAAAACGGGTTCTGTGTGATGGACTTGGAATGCGGTGGACTTCAACAAGAATTCCCGTCAAGTGGAGGAGGGACGGCGCAATACGGCTGCGGAAACATGGGCATTTCAGCGAAATGCGGGGACATTTACAGTTCTGGCCTTACCTGCCAATGGATCGACGTTACAGATGTCGAAGACGGAACGTACTACCTCCTCGTACGTGCCAACTACGACTTCATTCCCGATGCTTTGGGAAGGGCGGAAAATTCTTATGAGAACAACCATGCAGCAGTTTGCATTCAGCTTGACCGCACTTCTGGTCAACTCGAGGTAGAAACGGTGGAGGGGTGCGAACCTTTCTACGATTGTGCAGGGACATTGTTTGGTACCGCCGAATCCGATTGCAACGGGGATTGTGGCGGAACCGCTTTGGTGGGAGATTTGGACAACAATGACGCGCAGGAATATGCAGATGCGGTGCACTACGTGGAGGGTATTTTGGGGAACGATTTGACGCCTGCCTCTTGCAATGACATTGACCAAGATGGAGAAATCACGGTGAGCGATGCAGCTTTGATGTCCCAATGCCAATGGTTCAACACCGCGCACGAGCATCCGGACAGTGCAGGGTACCACCCCAAATGTGACTTTCCCGTTCAAGAGATCCTAAACATTTACGACACCGTCCATTTCTCGGTGGAGAATGTGAATTGGGACATGAACTACTTCGATGTTCATGTCATGAATCCATACAACCGCATCGTGGGCTATGAACTCGACTTTGCAGGTGTCAGCATCAGCGATGCAGTGTCGCTTGCAGATCCCTTTGCCTTTGACATCACTCCTTCCTTCGCGCCCGGTGGCGCCAAGGTGATTGGATTGAGTTACGACGGGGCCTCATGTCCCAAAAACCTCGAATTTGTGCCGCTGCTCAGGGTGTACTGGTCCGAGGCAACGGAGGAAGTATGCATGGCGGAAGTCATCGATGTGGTCAATGACGACTACCAAAACACCCTGCACACCATCATGGATGGTTGCGTGTCTGGATGGGATGTCATTGCCTCGCAAGAAGCCATGTCAATCGCTCCCAATCCCGTCACTGGCTCGAGCATGGTGAAATTCCCACTTGGCCGGTGGACCATGGACATCATGGACATTCAAGGTAGAATCACCGAATCGCGCGAAGTTTCTGGACGTCGGGCCATGATTGTGGCAGAAACATTGGTCCCAGGGACCTACATTGTTCGGCTATCAAATGAACAAGGTCGCCTCGTTTCCCGTTTTGAAGTCCAGTAACAGAGAGAACATGAGGCCATTGACACATATCAAGACACTGGGGCTTTTGGCCTTTGGATTCACGGGAGCATTTGGCGCGGGGGCCCAAGTTGTGATCAACGAGTTTTCTTGCAGCAACTATTCGCTGGGCATTGCTGGTAACAATGAGGACTTTGTTGAGTTTTACAATCCGGGATTGACAGCGGTGGATTTGGGTGGCTATTTCTTGAGCGACAACGTGGACAACGTGGACAAGTTTGAGATTCCCGGAGGAACTGTTGTCCCAGCTGGAGGCCATCTGCTTGTCATGTGTTCCGGGGAGGGAGAGCTCCTCACCAACTTGTACCTCGGGGGATATTTGAACGCGAATTTCAAAATCAACCAATGCCAAGGGGAGTCCTTGGTGTTTGCCGATCCAGCTGAAAACATCTTGGAATCCTATTCCTTCGTCACGGACATTGGCACCACCCAGGCTGACCACAGTTGGGCTCGAAGCACCGATGGCGCTTCAAATTGGGAAGTTTGTGTGGCCCCATCTCCAGAGACAGCGAACGGTGCGGACCCCTTTGACATGTACACAGGGTACGCTCCAACTCCTGCGTTTGACGTAGAATCGGGGTACCATGTAGGGGCCATCACGGTCTCACTTTCAGCACCTGCTGGCTTTGACATTTACTACACTCTGGACGGTTACACCCCCACAGAGGGAAGTGCATTGTACACAGGCCCCATTGATTTGACGGAAACGACGGTGGTCAGAGCCGTTGCCTTTGATCCAAATGACGATGTTCCTCCGAGCAAAGCGCCGAGCTACATCGCGACCAACACGTACTTCCTGGGTGCAGATGCCCACTCCATCCCAGTGGTTTCCGTCAGTGGCAATGGGCAAGAGGATGGTACCTGGGGATGGGGTTCAGGAGAAGCTGCACATGTTGAGTTTTTTCATTCCGATGGCACCTTTTGGGTGGAAGCGACAGGAGACAGCAACGAGCATGGCAACGACAGCAATGCGTATGGTCAAAGAGGTTTTGATTGCATCATCAGGGATCAAATGGGCTACAACCATGCGTTTGAAGCTGAGCTCTTTCACGTCAAAGAGCGGAGCGAGTACCAACGTTTGATTTTCAAAGCCGCGGCCAATGACAACTATCCATTCGAGCCAGGCGCGCACATCCGCGATGCCTATGTGCATACACTGAGCCATCTGGCAGATTTGCGTCTTGATGAGCGAACCAATGAGAGTTGCATCGTGTACCTCAATGGTCAGTACTGGGGAGTTTATGAGTACAGGGAAAAAGTGGATGATGTGGATTTCACCACTGAATACTACGACCAGCCTCGGCACTTCGTGGACTTTTTGAAGACGTGGGGTGGGACGTGGGAAGAGTACGGCACAGGAGGCGACTGGTACGATTTGGTCACTTTCTGCACCACACAAGACATGACGCAAGCTGCGAACTACGATTATGTGGAGACGCAATTGAATCCGTTGTCGTTGATCGACTACTTCATCCTCAACAGCTACATCGTGTCCGCGGATTGGCTGAACTGGAACACGGCTTGGTGGCGCGGCCGTCACCCCGATGGGGATGCCAAACGATGGAGGTACGCTTTGTGGGACATGGACGCCAGTTTTGGCCACTACATCAACTACTCAGGCATCCCCGACACCGGGCCTGAGGCAGACCCTTGCAATCCGGAGGGCATGGGCGATTTGGGCGGTCAAGGACACATTCCGGTGCTGAATGCATTGCTTGGGAACGAGACTTTTTGGAACACCTACATCAACAGATGGGCCGATTTGGGGAACACTGCGTTCACTTGCACCAACATGCATGCTGTTTTGGACAGCATGGTGGAAGTCATTGCTCCAGAAATGGACCGCCAGTGTGGCCGCTGGGGAGGCAATGTGGCGGGTTGGGAGGCGGAGTTGCAGGAACTCAGAGATTTCATCGACACGCGCTGTGAAGACGAAGTGGTGGGAGGGATGGAAGACTGTTACGATGTGGTTCCGGTCAACCTCACCTTGGACATCGTGGGCCTCGGAGAGGTCGAAGTCAATACCGTGGACATCACACCGGCCATGGCGCCCTATGATGCGTGGTACTTTGAAAATGTGCCCATCGCATTGGAGGCGGAAGAGGAATACGGCGTTGCATTCTTGTATTGGGAGGTGGTGTCTGGTGCTGTGACCATTGCAGACGTGACAGACCCGGCCCTGCCTTTGACCTTGACAGAGGACACGCACATTGTGGCGCATTTTGGCATTCCTGTTCCTCCAGAAGACGTGACCTTTGCGGTGGCTCCTGCAGGTGCTGGGGACATTGTGGTGGATGGAGTGACTTTGTCGACCTATCCCTCCACCGAGTCTATGACAGTGGCGCCTCACAACTTGATGGCCCAGCCCGAGGAGTGGTGGGCATTCACCCACTGGTCCTGGACCGGCAATGACATTGCACCAGATGCGACCTCCAACCCGGCGGAACTCGCAGTGAGCGAAACTGGATTTGTCACGGCACACTTTGTGGAAATTCCGCACACGAGTTTGACGGTTGTTGTTTCGCCTTCTGAAGCGGGCCAGGTCCGTGTTCGCGACATGGCCATGGTGGACGATGTTTGGACGTCTCAATTTGAACCTGATGCTCCCGTGGTCATGGAAGCCATCTCTGAAGAAGAGTGGCAATTCAGCCATTGGGAGACTTCGGTGACCACACCTTCGCCAGACGACCGCTCAGCGGTGGTTGCGTTGGATTTGACCGATGTCCCCGTGGAGGTGGCCACAGCGCATTACGTTCCGGTGGAATTCCATTTGTATGTCCCCAACGCCTTCACACCAGACAACGATGGCGTCAATGACGCCTTCCTTCCTTTGGGGGCTGGTTTTGAAGGAGGGACTTACCAATTCAGCGTGTTCAACCGCTGGGGGGAAGTGGTGTTCCAGTCCGACAACCCAGAGGAGGCGTGGTCAGGGGAGAACAACCAAAAGAACGGGTTGCACTTTGTCCCTGATGGGGTGTACGGTTACAGTGTTCAGGCACAAGGATTCCACGACTTGACCCCCACAGTTCTTCGAGGGACAGTGACGATTGTGAGGTGAGGCGCGGATTGCTGGCCATGCTGGCCTCCGTGTTGTTGTACACCAGTGCCAACCTTTGTGTGAAAGAACTTTCTCACTTGGGGACCTTTCAGCTGGTGTTTCTCCGTTCTGTCGTGTCCTTGGTGGTTTGTGTGGGCTACTTGCGTTGGAAAGGTCTGCCGCTCTTGGGACACAACAAACAATGGCTGGTGGTACGCGGCATCGCAGGAATGTTTGGTCTGACGGGTTTTTTCCACACCGTCAAATCCATACCATTGGCCAGTGCGACAGTGATCCAATACTTCAGCCCCGTGTTCACGGTCTTGCTTGCCCTTTTGTTTTTGCAGGAGCGTGTTTCAAAATGGCAATGGGGATTGCTGGGCGGGGCTTTGGTGGGGATTGTGATGGTCAAGGGGTTTGACCCTCGAGTTTCTTGGGGCATGTGGGGCATTGGCATGGCGTCTGCTGCCTTTGCAGCCTTGGCATACTTGGCGACGATGAAATGCAGAGAAACGGACCATCCCGTAGGTGTTGTGGTGTGGTTTCATCTTTTGTCGGTGCCCATCATGGGGATGCTTTCATGGCCGAGTTGGTCCCCTCTTGAGGGCCAAATGTGGATCTTGGCTTTGGCCATTGGCGCGCTGAGCATTGCTGCTCAGGTGCTCATGACAGTGGCTTTGCATCAAGAGGATGCAGGCATGGTGATGCCCTTCAAGTATTTGGGGGCTGTGCTGGCCTTGGGCGCAGGGTGGTGGTGGTATGGTGAAACCATGTCCGGTTGGAGTTTGGCAGGAATGGCCCTCGTCATTGTCTGCATTGTGACCAACACTGTGCTCAAGTCCATCCAACCGCGCGGCAAAGGGAAGGGCCTCGCGCAAACATGATGCCCTGGTCAATCGCTTTTTCCGTCGAGAAAGGGCAACGGCGTGAATGAAATGTGGTGGGCATAGACTTCTTGTAGCCTCTGCGTGACCGGACCGGGTCCCGTTCCAGGTCCTTCGCCAATGCTTCGCCCATCCACTTGTGTGATGTGGGCGAGTCCGCCCATGGTCCCGGTGGTGAAGGCTTCATCTGCAGTGTAGAGTTCCGTCAAACTGAAATCTCCTTCCTGCACAGGGATGTCCAAACGCTGTGCCAGGTCGAGGGTGTACGCCCTTGTGATGCCAGGGAGACAGGCATGGGCATGGGGCGTGCACAGCACGCCGTCTTTGACGAGGAAAAGGTTGGTCGCATTGGTTTCTGCAAGGAATCCGCGGTCGTCCAGCATGACCGCGTCGTCCGCGCCTGCATGGTTGGCTTGGATTTTGGCCAAGATATTGTTCAAGAGGTTGTTGTGGTGGATTTTGGAATCCAAGAAAGACGGCGCATTGCGCCGGATGGAACTCGTGATGAGCGACAGTTGTCCTGAACCGTAAACTGCCCCCTTGTACTCAGGAAGCACCACCAAGGTGCTCCCCAAGGTGTTCAGTTTGGGGTCCATGCCAGAAGTCGTCTTTTCTCCGCGCGTCAGGGTCAAACGAATGTGGACGCCATCCGTCATTTGGTTGCGTTCCAGCGTTTCAAAGACGGCATGCCGGACTTCCTCGAGGCTGGGAATGTCCGCAAACATCAAGGCATGTGCGCTTTCCATCAACCTGTGGAGGTGCTCCTCCATTTGGTAGATCTTGCCATTGGCGATTCGGAGGCCTTCCCAAACGGCATCTCCTCCTTGCACCACACTGTCCAGCACACTGACTTTTGCGTTTTCTCGCAGCACAGGGCCATTCACCCAGCACCATGTGCCGGCATTTCGTGGATCGGGTTGATTGAATTTGGGCATGGTCAAGGTTGGATGGCGCGCGCGGCAAGGGCATGGTACAGTCCGAGGCTCTGCTCGCGCACAGGATGAAGAGATGCCGGGACGTTCCCGGTGTTCAGTATTCGAGATTCCCAACCTTCGCTGGCGTGCACTCCCTCGTACCAGTAGGGTGCCCAAACCCCATCTTCAGGGCGAGGGCCTGCTGGCCAATGAAGCATGGCCGGGTCCCATGGAATCTCGGCCCAGTGGCACAGTTTTTTCAAGACGGCCTCGGGCTCGGCGTGAAGGGATTCTGCCGTCACCACCGCAGTTCGATCGGGGGCCAACTGAAGGATTTCGGTTTGGTGTTTGTAGCCCAAATCCAGGAGGTCGGGCTTGGCAACATGAGCGGTGTAAGAGGGGAGGACCCCGTCTGGATGTCGGGTCAAGAGGACGTGTCGGTGATGGGGGCTGTCCAAGTCATTCCAAGCGAGACCTTCCATGTGGTTGGCCATGTGCTTGAGGAACAAGATTGCAGGGTCTTCGGGTCGCCTGGCCATCAACGCGATGGCTTCTTGAGGAGAGGTGGGCATGGAGGCAAGCACTTCCTCCCGCGATGGTCTCGATGCGCCGGTGTGTTGGAGAAAATGCCCAAACAACGGCTCGTCCTTGACCCTCGTGTCTCGCCTTTGGGCAAAACTGTACATCGTCGCGGTGCTCCCTGTCCGGGGCCCCGCCCACAAGGCGATCGTACACGTCATCTCTGCACGCCAAATGCCGCTGAGATGTCGCAGATGATCTGGGCATTGGAACTGCGTGAGCGAGTGGAAGACATGAGCAGAAGGTAATGGAATTGTCGAGGATTCACATGTTTCGGCGGTAGGCCCCGCCGACGTCAAACATCGCCTCGGTCAGTTGACCAAGGGAGCACCATTTGCAGGCCTCCATCAAGACGTCGAAGATGTTGTCACCTGCCACTGCGGCATCCTTGACGCTTTGGAGGGCCCTCTTGCTTTCATCAGATGACATGGTGTGCAACTGTCCCAAATTGTCGAGTTGTTGCTGTTTTTCCGCTTCCGTGGCGCGGATGACTTCCCCAGGAACCAGGGTGGGCGAACCCTCTTTGCTCAAGAAGGTGTTGACCCCAATGATGGGGAATTCTCCTGTGTGTTTGAGCATCTCGTAATGGAGACTCTCCTCTTGGATCCGGGACCGCTGGTACATCGTCTCCATGGCCCCCAAAACTCCTCCGCGCTCGGTGATGCGGTCGAACTCACTGAGAACCGCTTCCTCCACCAATTCCGTCAATTGCTCGATGATGAACGAGCCCTGCAAGGGGTTCTCGTTTTTGGCGAGACCGAGCTCCTTGTTGATGATCAATTGAATGGCCATGGCACGTCGCACACTTCCTTCAGTAGGGGTTGTGATGGCTTCATCATAAGCATTGGTATGCAGTGAGTTGCAATTGTCGTATATAGCGTAAAGTGCTTGCAGTGTGGTGCGGATGTCGTTGAAGTCAATCTCCTGGGCGTGAAGGGATCTGCCGGAGGTTTGAATGTGGTATTTCAACATCTGGGCACGGGAGGACGCACCGTATTTCTCCCTCATGGCCTTCGCCCAAATGCGCCTTGCGACCCGGCCAATCACAGCATATTCTGGGTCGATGCCGTTGGAGAAAAAGAAGCTGAGATTGGGCCCAAAGCGATCGATGTCCATGCCCCTGCTGAGGTAGTACTCCACGTAAGTGAATCCGTTGGCCAAGGTGAAGGCCAGTTGGGTGATCGGGTTGGCCCCCGCTTCTGCGATGTGGTAGCCACTGATGGACACGGAATAAAAGTTCCGGACGTTGTGCTGGATGAAGTGATCCTGGACATCCCCCATGAGACGCAAGGCAAATTCTGTGGAGAAGATGCAGGTGTTTTGTGCTTGGTCTTCCTTGAGAATGTCTGCCTGTACCGTGCCTCGGACACTTTGCAAGGCCTCTGACTTGAGCTTGGCATAAGTGGAAGTGTCCAAGACTTCATTGCCCGTGCAGCCTAGGAGCAAAAGCCCCAGGGCGTCGTTTCCTTCCGGCAGATCTCCCTGATAGGAGGGTCGGGTCAGCCCCTTGTTTTCCCACTTTGATTTCAGGACCTTTTCCACGGCCTTTTCCAGACCTTTTTCGCGGATGTGCTTCTCGCAACGTTGGTCGATGGCGGCATTCAAGAAAAACCCGAGCATGACAGGCGCCGGACCATTGATGGTCATGGACACACTTGTTTGTGCCGCGCAGAGGTCAAACCCGCTGTACAGTTTTTTCGCATCATCGAGGCAGCAGATGCTGACGCCCGAATTCCCAACCTTGCCATAGATGTCGGGTCTGAGATCAGGATCTCGTCCATAGAGGGTCACAGAGTCAAACGCAGTGGACAGACGCTTGGCGGGCATCCCCAAAGAGACATAGTGGAAGCGTTTGTTGGTCCGCTCTGGCCCCCCTTCACCGGCAAACATTCGGGTGGGGTCTTCGCCTTCGCGCTTGAAGGGATAAATGCCCGCGGTGTAGGGGAAGGAGCCAGGCAAGTTTTCCTGCAGGTGCCATTGCGCCAAATCTTGCCACCCTCGGAAAGAAGGCAAGGCTACTTTGGGGATGTCTTGATGAGAAAGCGAAGCGCTTGTGGTAGGGATCCGGATGTCTTTGCCGCGCACCTTGAAAACGTACTCCTTGGCGCTGTAGCGGGCTTGAAGCTCAGGCCAAGCCCGCAGCCACTCGTGGAGGCGTGCATCCAAATCGAGTTGGAGTTGGTTTCCCGCTTCTTTCAAAGCTATTTGGGCCTCGCCGCTCACTTCTTTTGCGGCCACTTCAAGGGCTTGCAGCTTTCCGGCCATTTCCGCCTGCTTCTCTGCCCACCGGTCATAGGCTCGGTTGCTCTCAGCAATTTCAGACAGGTACCGTGTTCGTGCCGGAGGAATGATGAAGACTTTCTCACTGGACCCTTCTTCGGCTGAGAAGTGGGATGCCAAATCGGCTCCTGTTTTTTGGGCCATCGTGTTCATCATACGACGGTAGAGCTCATTGGTCCCCGGGTCGTTGAATTGTGAGGCGATGGTCCCTACCACAGGAAGTTCGTCGTCCTGGGCTTCCCACAAATCATGGTTGCGCTTGAACTGCTTTCGAACATCTCGCAAGGCATCTTGGGAGCCGCGTTTGTCAAATTTGTTGATGGCCACCACGTCGGCAAAATCGAGCATATCGATTTTTTCCAGCTGCGTGGCTGCCCCAAATTCAGGTGTCATCACGTACAAGGACACATCGCTGTGGTCCATGATTTCCGTGTCACTCTGGCCGATTCCACTTGTCTCAAGAATGATCAAATCGTACGCCGCAGCTTTGAGGATGTCCAGTGCTTCTTGGACATGCTTGGACAAAGCCAAGTTGGATTGCCTGGTTGCCAGCGATCGCATGTAGACTCGGTCGGAATGGATGGCGTTCATGCGGATGCGGTCGCCCAGAAGAGCGCCTCCTGTTTTCCTCTTCGAGGGGTCCACGCTCACCAAGGCGATGCGTTTGTCCGGGAAGTCCATCAAGAAGCGGCGCACCAGTTCGTCCACCATGGAGGATTTTCCGGCGCCACCGGTGCCTGTGATGCCCAGCACGGGAACCTTGGGAAGGGTCGCTCGAATGGGGGCAAAGGCTTCGGCAAAGGGTTCTGTGTTGTTCTCGGCTGCCGTGATGCACCGCGCCAAATCCTGGATGTTGCGCTCTCCCAACCGCTCCATGGCGCCATGGAGATCCTCCAATGTTGGCACGGTGTTGAAGTCTGCCCTCTGCACCAAATCGTTGATCATCCCCTGCAGTCCCAATTCCCGACCATCGTCAGGATGGTAAATACGTTCGATGCCATAGGCATGCAAGGATTCGATTTCTTGCGGCAGGATGGTCCCACCGCCTCCGCCAAAAATGCGAATATGCCCTGCGCCCCGCTCGTCGAGGAGATCCTTCATGTACTTGAAGTACTCCATGTGACCTCCTTGGTAAGAGGTCATGGCAATGGCTTGGGCGTCCTCTTGAATGGCAGTGTTTACCACTTCATCGACGCTGCGGTCGTGCCCCAGATGAATCACTTCGCA
>TARA_B110000003_G_scaffold85922_1_pt1 | contig 12326 bp, 10 predicted proteins | sample TARA_B110000003 | Tara Oceans TARA_B110000003 (sample SAMEA4396424) | marine metagenome | biome: Westerlies Biome; feature: [SRF] surface water layer (ENVO:00010504); material: water (ENVO:00002006), including particulate matter (ENVO:01000060) such as... | depth 5 m
CCTAAATCAGCAATTTCAGTTGACCAGTTACCAGGATAAAGATTGTAAAAAGACTTTCTAATTTCATTTAAATTTAATTCATCCCCTAAATAATCAATTGAATTTCTGTTTTCTGGTATTCCGATGATTACAATTTTGGTTGTATCCAAATCTGGTATTCCATGTTTGGAAGTATGTATTTGTATTTTATTTCCAAGTATTAGTGATGACATAAGTTCGTTATGAACGATTAGATGATCATCAACAGGCTTAAGTAAATTGTCAAAGGGTGATGTAAGAAATTCTGATCCCATTTGATTTATTTCTTAGTTTTTTTTGAAGTATTAGCTTGATATATTTCTTTTGCTTTATCTAAATCTAAAGACTGGACATCTAGATTTTTATCTAGTAGGATTCTTTTTTTAGACTTAACAAGATAAAACTTACCCCATCTTCCTTTTTCAATTTTTATACCTTCCTCTTCCCAATTATGAATAATTTTTTCTTTTTCTTTTCTTTTTTTATCCTCGATAAGCTCTTCAATATCTTCTTTAGTTAAATTGTCCCAGTCATATGACTTTCCTACATTGATAAACATATTATTCCATTTAATAAAGGGACCAAATCTTCCTTTACCTTTTTGAACATCCATATTCTCATAATTGTGAATCGGTGCATCAGCTTTTTGTTTTTCTTCGATAAGAACCTTTGCTTCATCTAATGATATTGAAGTAGGAGATTTTCCAGTTGGAATAGAGATGAATTTTTTTCCAAATTTTATATAAGGACCATATCTTCCGTTGTTGGCTACTACTAATTCACCCTGAATTTCTCCGATTTCTCTTGGAAGTTGAAACAGTAGTAATGCTTGATCTAGGTCTACAGATTCAATTTGTAGGTCTGGGGGTAAGCTTGCAAACTTTGGTTTTTCTTCATCTTCAACGGTTCCGATCTGAACCATAGGTCCAAATTTTCCAAGTCTTACACTAATCTCCTTACCGCTCTCGGGATGAGTACCTAAAACTCTCTTACCGCTTTCACGAGTTGCATTTTTTTGTACATCTTCAACCACTGGATGAAAATCATTATAAAAATTCTTCATCATTTCAGTCCATTCTTTCTTTCCTTCAGCAATTTTGTCAAAATCTTGCTCGACCCTTGCTGTGAAATTATAGTCCATAATATTTTTGAAGTGGTTGATTAAAAAATCTGTAACAATCATACCTATATCAGTAGGAATAAGTTTTCCTTTATCTGATCCAAATTTTTCAGTCAGATTTTCCTCTTTAATTTGATCATCAATAAGAGACAATTTTATAATTTTTCTGGGTTTGGCTTCTGTTGACCCTTTTTCAACATATTTTCTGTTTTGAATTGTTGAAATCGTAGGTGCATATGTTGAGGGTCTACCAATTCCTAATTCTTCTAGTTTTTTAACAAGAGATGCCTCTGAATATCTATATGGAGGTCTACTAAACTTTTGTGTTGAATATAAACCATTCAAATTCAATACTTCATTATCACTGACGTTAGGCAAGATACCATCTTCATCCTTAGAAGAATCCTCTTTTGAAACTTGATATAACTTTAAATATCCATCAAATTTTATTACTTGACCATTAGCAGCAAAAATTTCATCATTTGTGGAATTTGAAATTTTTATACTTGTCTTTTCAAGTTTAGCTGGCGTCATCTGAGAAGCAAGTGTTCTGTTAAGAATAAGAGTATATAGTCTTTTTTGATCATAATCTGTGATGCTATCTGGGGACATTGAGAAATTAGTTGGCCTTACTGCTTCATGAGCCTGTTGAGCTCCCTTTGATTTTGTATTGTAATTCTTAGGATTTGAATAAGAGTTTCCAAAAAGACTTATAACTTTTTCTTTTGCCTGTTCAATCGCTAATGACGATAGATTTACACTATCTGTTCTCATGTAAGTAATATACCCCGATTCATACAGTCTTTGAGCTGTACTCATTGTTTTTCCAACAGGAAAAGATAATTTTCTAGAAGCCTCTTGTTGCAATGTTGAAGTAGTAAAAGGAGCAGGAGCAGATTTTACTAAAGGCTTTTTTGTTATTTCTGAAACATTAAAAGAGGAATTAACCATACTTTTCAGGAAGTTTTCTGCATCTTCCTTTGAATTAAATTCTTTTGAGAGTTTTGCCGTAAATTCTTTCTTTAAAGTATTTTCAAATATTGCCTCCACTCGAAAGGTTGAAGAAGGAACATGATTTCTAATTTCCCTTTCCTTTTCAACCAATAATCTTACTGCAACAGATTGAACTCTTCCAGCAGAAAGCCCACCTTTTACTTTTCTCCACAAAACAGGTGATAATTCGTATCCCACAATTCTGTCAAGTATTCTTCTAGCTTGTTGAGCATCAACCAGGTTATAATTTATTGTTCGTGGGTTATTTATAGCATTAGTTATTGCTGATTTCGTTATTTCATTAAAAACAATCCTTTTGGTTGAATTCTCCTCTAACTTTAGGGTTCTAAACAAATGCCATGCTATTGCTTCCCCTTCCCTATCTTCATCACTTGCTAACCAAACAGTTTTTGATTTTTTAACTAAATCACGCAAATTTTTGACAATAGATTTTTTGTCAGTTGAAATTTCATATTTTGGTTTAAAATTATCCTCAACATCAATTCCAATATTTTTTGAAGGTAAATCAGAAATGTGCCCAAAACTAGAGGCAACCTTATAACCCTTACCCAGGTATTTCTCAATTGTTTTTGCTTTCGCTGGTGACTCAACTATAACTAAATTATCTGCCATTTTTGAAATTTAAGAGTACAAATGTAGATTTTTTTTTCATAACGTTAAGATTCAAAAATTAAGCCACAAAAAAATTGTTGAAATTATTAGCATGACAAATTGTCGTATTTTTAGTATATTTGCATGCTAAATTGAAAATTAAACAATGAGTGAAAAAAATCCATATAAATACAACGGAGACACACTAGTTATCGAAGATAAGACAATGGTTTCTAATGAAAAATCCGTGTATTTGGAGAGCTATGGCTGCGCCATGAATTTTAGCGATAGTGAAATTGTTGCATCCATTCTTTCCAAAAATGGATATAAGACGACTAATGATATGTATTTAGCCGACTTAATATTAGTGAATACATGTTCAATTAGGGAAAAGGCAGAACTAACAGTTAGAAAAAGGTTAGAAAAGTTTAACAGAGTTAAACGAAAAAATTCAAAAGTAAAAGTAGGGGTGTTGGGATGTATGGCAGAAAGATTAAAACATAAATTCTTAGAAGAGGAAAAGATTGTTGATATGGTTGTAGGCCCAGATGCATACAAAGACCTTCCCAATCTGTTAAATGATGTTGAAGATGGTAAATCTGCTGTCAATGTAATATTGTCAAAAGATGAAACATACGGAGATATATCTCCTACCAGAATTAATTCAAACGGGGTAACCGCGTTTATTTCAATTACAAGAGGTTGTGATAATATGTGTACATTCTGTGTTGTTCCCTTCACAAGAGGAAGAGAAAGAAGTAGAGATCCTCAATCAATTATTAATGAATTAAATGACCTGCATGGTAAAGGATTCAAAGAAATAACATTACTAGGTCAAAATGTAGATAGTTATCTGTGGTTTGGTGGTGGACTCAAAAAAGATTTCTCTAAAGCCAGTGAAATGCAAAGAGCATCATCTATAAATTTCTCAAAATTATTAGAGATGTGTGCATTATCACAACCCAAGGTAAGAATTAGGTTTTCTACATCCAATCCACAAGACATGTCATTGGATGTTATTAAAGTTATGGCTAAATATGAAAATATTTGTAATTATATTCATCTGCCTGTTCAAAGTGGTAGTGACAATGTATTAAAAGCAATGAATAGACAACATACAAGAAGTGAATATTTACAATTAATAAAGAATATTTATAAAATTATTCCTGATTGCAGTATAAGTCATGATATGATTGCTGGATTTCCCGATGAATCTGAAAATGATCATAAGGATACACTTTCGTTAATGGAGGAGGTGAAATATTCCTTTGGTTATATGTTTAAATATTCTGAAAGACCTGGGACTCCCGCTGCAAAAAAATTAAGTGATAACATAGAAGAAAAAATCAAAAGCAGAAGGCTAAGTGAAATTGTTGACCTGCAACTTAAACACAGCCTCTATAGAACAAAAGAATTTGTTGGAAAGACTGTGGAGGTTTTAATTGAAAAGGAATCAAAAAAGTCATATCAACATTGGGCTGGAAGAAATCCACAAAACACAACAGTCGTATTTCCAAAGGAAAACTATAAAATAGGCGAATTTGTAAATGTAAAAATTAGTGATTGTACAAGCGCAACACTTGTCGGAGAAGCTACTGGATTATCAAAAAATAATTAATTATGATTTCATTACAAGCATTAAAACAAAGATTTGAAATAATCGGAAATTCTATTGGACTTAACAGAGCTCTAGAAAAAGCAATGCAAGTTGCTCCAACTGACATTTCTGTTTTAGTTACCGGTGAGAGTGGAGTTGGAAAAGAAGTAATTCCAAAAATTGCTCATCAACTATCTCATAGAAAACATTCAAAATTTATTGCAGTAAACTGCGGTGCAATACCAGAAGGAACAATTGACAGTGAACTCTTTGGTCATGAAAAGGGAGCATTTACCGGTGCTACTCAAACTAGAGCAGGATATTTTGAGGTTGCTGATGGTGGGACTATATTTTTGGATGAAGTTGGAGAATTACCATTAACCACACAAGTAAGATTATTAAGGGTACTTGAAAACGGAGAATTTATAAAGGTCGGTTCAAGTAAGGTTCAAAAAACTAATGTAAGGATAGTCGCTGCAACAAATGTTAATATGCAAAAAGCGATTGAAAAAAATAAATTTAGAGAAGACTTATACTATAGACTTAGTACAGTTGAAATAAACTTACCTCCATTAAGAGAAAGAATAGATGATATTCACCTGCTATTTAGGAAATTTTGCTCTGATTTTGCCCAAAAGTACAGCATGCCAACAATTCGACTTAGTGAGGAAGCTATATCTATTCTATTAAATTACCAGTGGAAAGGAAATATTAGACAGCTTAAAAATATTGCAGAACAATTGTCTGTTTTAGAAGAAGACAGAGCCATAAATAAAGATGTTTTAACAGATTATTTACCAAAATTGAATGATAATTTACCGGCAATAATAGAAGGCGAAAAAAGTGGATCTGATTTTAATACGGAAAGAGAAATTTTATACAAGGTACTTTTTGATATGAAAGGGGATCTAAACGATTTGAAAAAACTAACCCTTGAATTAATGGAAACAAATAATTTAAGTGAATTTAAGAAAAACAATGAAAAATTAATCGATAAGGTCTACAATAAAGATAACTTTGAGCAAAAGGAAAATATTGAAATTGTAGAAGTTGAAAACAAAAAAACTGATAGATCAAACGCAGAATTTGATAACGATTTTGATTATATTCAGGAAGTAAAGGCAATTGAATCACTTTCTATTCAGGATAAGGAATTGGAGTTAATCAAAAAGTCATTAGAAAAACATAAGGGGAAAAGAAAAGTAGCTGCTAGAGAGTTAGGCATTAGCGAAAGAACTCTTTATCGAAAAATTAAACAATTTAATCTGTAACTAAATGAGATTTTTTATTATTACCATATCCTATTTAATGATCTTACAAAGTTGCAGTGTAAAATATAGTCTTACTGGAGCCTCTATATCACCAGAAACAACATCTTTTCAGGTTAATTACTTTCAAAATAATGCACCCCTAATTGAGCCAGGTATTGAAAGAGACTTTACCAACAAACTTATTGACCTATTAATCAATCAGACCAGTCTAGAATTGGTTAAATCAAATGGAGATTTGGTTTATGAAGGAGAAATTGTGGAATATAGAATATCACCAACTACCGCAACTTCAGATAATAGAGCGGCGCAAAACAGATTAACGGTTGGAGTTAATGTCAGATTTTTTGATATCAAGGACCCTGATGCCGATTTTGAAAAGAGATTTTCATTTTATTATGATTATCCTGCAAGCGTACAATTAATTGGTAGTCAAAAAGATACTGCCATGGAGGAAATCTTTGAACGAATTACACAAGATGTTTTTAATGCTTCATTAGCTAAATGGTAATTATGAATAAAAAGAATTTTATCAAAATAGTTCAGCAGCCAAACAATTTATCTGAAAAGGAATTGAAATTTGTAGAGGAAATAAACAAGGAGTACCCCTATTTTCAAGCTAGTAAGGCTATCCTTTTAAAATTTTTAAAAAAAACTGAGGATATTAAATTCAAAAAATATTTAAGATCAACAGCGGCATATACCAAAAACAGAGAAGTTTTATTTGATTTTATAAACGATATAAATGATCAGAATGAGAAAGTATATTTCAATAAGAACGAGATTAAGAGAGTTTTAAATGAAAGCCCTAATGCTATAAAAAGTCAAAAAATAGAGTTTAACTCATTTGTTGACTGGCTTGAACTTGCGAACATAAAACCTATTGACAGAGAAAATCAAAGTTCAAAAATTGATAATTTTATTTCTAAAAAACCTAAATTAAAAATAAGCTCTCAAACCGAGGATATTTCTCCAAATGTAAATCCTGAAGTTATTTCTGATACAGGTTTTATGACAGAAACATTGGCAAAGCTTTATCTAAGTCAAAAAAATTATGAAAAAGCAATTCAATCTTACAAAATATTAAGTTTGAAATTTCCAGAAAAAAATAGTTACTTTGCAGACCAAATTAAAAGAATTAAAAAATTAAAATAACATAAATGGGTTCATATTCAATCTTCTTAGCACTTATCGTAATTGTAGCATTCTTACTAGTAGTTGTAATCATGGTGCAAAATCCTAAAGGTGGAGGTTTATCATCTTCATTTGGAGGAGGAGGAACTCAGCAACTTGGTGGTGTAAAGCAAACAACAGACTTTTTAGATAAAAGTACTTGGTATCTTGGTGCGTTTCTAGTCGGACTAATTTTACTTTCAAATATAACTTTTACCCAATCAGTTTCTAATTCAGAATCTAAAGCTCTTGATTCTGAACAAATTGTAGCGGAACCCCTTCCTGTGATCCAATCAGAAGATATTTCTTCTGAAGACTCTGAATAGTTACCTACACATGCAATTTTGTCAGTATTTTTTGACTGGCATGATTTATGAAAATTTTAAATAAACAATTATTATGAAAGTAAATATTAAACCACTTGCTGATAGAGTTCTTGTTGAACCTATGCAAGCTGAGACAAAAACGGCATCTGGAATAATAATTCCTGACAATGCAAAGGAAAAACCACAAAAGGCTATTGTTGTAGCTGTTGGTAATGGTACCAAAGATCACTCAATGACAGTAAAAGTTGGAGATCACGTTCTTTACGGTAAGTATTCTGGAACAGAACTCAAGTATGAAGGAAAAGACTATTTAATTATGTCAGAAAAAGATATACTGGCAATCGTTTAATTAAAAAAAATTATAAAATGGCAAAAGATATAAAATTTGATATTGAAGCTAGAGATGGATTAAAAAGAGGTGTAGATGCTCTAGCCAACTCTGTAAAAGTTACATTGGGCCCAAAAGGACGTAATGTAATAATAAGTAAATCATTTGGTGGACCACAGGTAACAAAAGATGGTGTTACGGTAGCCAAAGAAATTGAACTTGAAAATGAGTTAGAAAATATGGGGGCTCAAATGGTTAAAGAAGTTGCCTCTAAAACAAATGATCTAGCTGGAGACGGTACAACTACCGCAACAGTTTTAGCTCAAGCAATTGTAAAAGAAGGGTTGAAAAATGTAGCTTCAGGAGCAAATCCTATGGATTTAAAAAGAGGAATAGATAAAGCTGTTTCTTGTATTACTGAAGAGCTTAATAAACAATCTAAACAGGTCGGTAATTCCTCAGAAAAAATTCAACAAGTAGCAAGTATTTCAGCAAATAATGATTCCACTGTAGGTAATCTTATTGCAAAAGCATTTGAAAAAGTTGGCAAAGAAGGAGTTATTACTGTTGAGGAGGCTAAAGGTACTGACACCTATGTTGATGTTGTTGAAGGAATGCAATTTGACAGAGGTTATCTTTCTCCCTATTTTGTAACAAACGCAGATAAAATGATCACAGAGTTAGAGAATCCATATATTTTACTTTTTGATAAAAAGATTTCAAATCTTCAAGAAATATTACCGATTCTTGAACCCGTATCTCAGTCAGGAAAAGCATTACTTATAATAGCTGAAGATGTTGAGGGGCAAGCACTAGCAACTTTAGTAGTTAATAAGCTTAGAGGTGGATTAAAAATTGCTGCGGTAAAAGCTCCCGGTTTTGGAGATAGACGTAAAGCAATGCTTGAGGATATCGCAATCTTAACGGGCGGTACAGTTGTTTCTGAGGAAAGAGGGTTTTCATTAGAAAATGCTGATTTAAGCATGCTTGGTACTGCAGAAACAATTACTATTGATAAGGACAATACAACTATTGTTAACGGAGCAGGAAAAGCTTCTGATATTAAAGCTAGAGTCAGTCAAATTAAAGCACAAATTGAAACAACAACAAGTGATTATGATAAAGAAAAGCTTCAGGAAAGACTTGCTAAATTAGCAGGTGGAGTTGCCGTTTTATATGTAGGTGCTGCAAGTGAAGTTGAAATGAAAGAAAAGAAAGATAGAGTTGATGATGCATTACATGCAACTAGAGCTGCCGTAGAAGAAGGTATTGTTGCCGGTGGTGGTGTTGCTCTTGTAAGAACAAAAGAAAAATTAGCAAAACTCAAATCTGAAAATGCAGATGAAACTACTGGAATTCAAATAGTAGATAAAGCCATTGAAGCACCCATTCGTACGATTGTAGAAAATGCAGGTGGTGAGGGAAGTATCGTAATAGCAAAAGTAATCGATAGCAAAGACAATATGGGTTATGACGCGAAAAATGAAGAGTACGTTGATATGCTAAAAGCAGGAATTATTGATCCAAAGAAAGTTACAAGAATTGCACTAGAAAATGCAGCGTCAGTTGCAGGTATGATTCTAACTACAGAATGTGCGGTAATTGACATCAAGGAAGATACTCCTGCACCAATGCCACCAATGGGTGGAGGCGGTATGCCAGGAATGATGTAATCCCTTAAATAAATCTTGATTAAAAGAGCGATAATTAATTTTATTGCTCTTTTTTATTTGATGTATGTATTGGTTTTCTGTCTAAGCCGTGGTCTATTATAACTTGCAAATCACGATATTGACAACAAGGATCTAATAAGCTGTAAGCTTCATCGGAGGCAATTTTTTTCTCAGTATCATGACCAATTGATCCTAAAAATTCATGAATCTCATTTATTGTAATATTCTTCTCATTATAAACAACTTTCAATACTCTATTATCCAAATTCCAATCAGCTAACTTAATTCCCTTTACGTCAATTGCCTTTTTTTCAATTCTTTCTTCACACATCATACAGACCCCGTCAACAACAATTTTGGCAGATTTAGTTTGACTAAAACTATTTAATGTAAACAATAGAAAGATTGAAATAAATAGATAGTTGTTATTTTTCATGAATTACTAATTTAATTAATTTTATACCTAAGTCCAAGATACGACATTCTACCAAAAACTGGACCATAAATCATCGTTGCATCAAAATATTGACCAAAGGGATCAGAATTAGAAATAATACCATCATTTTGTTTGTAATTAGTCAGATTTTCAACCCCTAAATAAACTTCAAATGAATCTGAAAAAACCCTTGTAATTTGAGAATTAATTAAATCTAGCTTTGAAGTGTAAGGATCTAATCTGTATATTTCTGGATTTTGAATGGTTGAAGGTATTCTTTGTTTTCCTAAATGATTATAAGTAACATCAAATTTCCATTTCCTTGATTTTTCGTTTGAAGGTCCATCGTATGAAAGGTTCAGAAAAAATCTGTTGGAAGGTGTTAATGGGTTTTGTAACCTGCCAGAAATATAATCTGTTTTGGCATTAGTGTTTTTATAAGCAAATAGTAAATCAATACTATTTGCTAAAGAATAAGAAAATTGTGCTTGAAAGCTCTTAGCAAAACTTCTACCAACTAAATTATAAAATAAAATATTTGAAGGGCTTTCCCAATCAACAACAACTCTGCTTTCAAAATCTGTAATGTAGTAATCTATTATTAATTGAGAATCTTTACCAAATAGTTTGAAACTTTGAATTATTGAAGCTCCATAATTCCAAGCAACTTCTGGCTTCATGTCAAAATAATTATATGACATAAACTCACTTGAAGCATCTGCACTGGAAAAAGAAATTAATCTTGAACTGTAAAATAGTTTTTGATTTTCAGAAAAGAGATTGGCGATTCTGTTTGCTTTACCTGCAGACATTTTTATCGTTGTTTTTGGCAGCACCTGATATCTCACATGTAATCTAGGTGAGATGAAATTACCAATAATGTTATGATTGTCATACCTTATCCCAGCAGATAGATTTAAATTATCAAGATTATCATAGTTGTATTCAAAATATGCTCCAATTGACTTTTCTGTTCTATCTAAGTCAAAAAATGATGTATTTAAATTGTTAACGGATTCGTCATAATTATCGTACGCAAATGAAATTCCGGTTTTAATTTTACTTCTAGTATCACCAATTATAGAGTTATATACCAGATTGGAATAAAAACTAGTATGTCTTGTATCATGAAAACTATTTCCAAAATCAGCCCCCTGATCAACATTGCTATATGACAATTGCAAACCTAAAGACCTGTAAGTTATTTCTGGATCAACATATCCAAATTTTAAAGTACTTCTAATTATATTGGAATCTGCAGAACCACCCCAAGAATCGTTAACATGAGGTCCAGGAATAATAACGGGATCAAAATAATCAATTTCTCCATAGACCCTTTCATCACCAACATAATTAATATCAAAAAAGCCAACTAGACCCTTAATTGCATTGGTATACTGAAATCTATTTAAAATATTAATTTGTTGACCCGTGGGAGCATCACCAAAATTATCATTGTTATGATCGTCTCTGTTGTCTTTTTTATCAGCATGCAAATACAAACCATAATCAATTTTTTCCGTCAATTTTGTGGAATAATGAGTGTTTAATTCAAATCTTTCCATAGAGTTGTAATACGCATTAGCGAAAAACTTATTATCAGACATGGGTTTGAGTAGTTCAGCATTAATCTGTCCTGAAACACTCTCATAACCATTTACAATACTTCCCGAACCCTTTGCAATCTGAATACTTTCAATCCATGTACCTGGGATAAATGTTAGTCCATATGCATTTAAAGCTCCTCTTATAGAAGGTATGTTTTCAACGGATATCAAAATATTTGGACTAGCTAAACCTAACAAGTTAATTTGCTTTCTTCCAGAGATGGCATCCGAGAAATTAACATCTATTGAAGGAGTGGTTTCAAAACTTTCTGCAAGATTACAGCAAGCAGCTTTTAATAATTCTTCAGAACTTATTTTTAGCACATTTGCAGAACTTAGTAAGGATACAGATGAAGATTTTTCTTTAAACTTAATTGTTATAGCTTCTAAACTTGAATCCTGTTTTAATATAATTTTTGAATATTTGTTTTTGGTTTTAAGTGTGTCATTTAAATAACCTACATAGCTAACAACAAATTCTTTTGCATCATTAATATCTTTGATAAGAAAATTTCCATTTTGGTCAGAAACCACTCCCTTTGAGCCGTCAACTAAGTAGATATTTGCGCCAACAATTGGAACTTCATTATCGTCAATTATTTCAATAACCATCCCAGACAGATTTTGAGAAAAGAGGGTCGCTGAGCAAAGAAGAAAAAACAGAAAAAATACCTGCTTCATAAATTAATATATTAATAATGTAAAAATAATAAATATCGAATTAGATATTACACGAATAACAAAATATTAACTTATCAAAAAAAGGTGTTAACAAAATTGAATTCTTTGATCTTTAATTAAGATAATTCGTATATCAATTTATTTACTTTTGAAAGTATGAATGATACAAGAATAAAGTCTGCATTAATTTCTGTCTTTTCAAAGCAGGGTATTGAACCCATTGTTGAAGAACTATCTAAAAATGATGTAAAAATATACTCAACTGGTGGAACATATAAATACATTTCAGAACTTGGCTATAATGTTATTGAGGTTGAAAATGTAACCGACTACCCCTCGATTTTCGGAGGAAGAGTTAAAACCTTACATCCAAAAATATTTGGCGGCATACTTTATCGAAGGGATAATAAAAATGACATTGACGAAAAAGAGAAATTTGATATACCATCGATTGATCTTGTCATTGTTGATCTTTATCCGTTTGAAGAAACGGT
>TARA_B110000003_G_scaffold206386_1_pt1 | contig 12319 bp, 8 predicted proteins | sample TARA_B110000003 | Tara Oceans TARA_B110000003 (sample SAMEA4396424) | marine metagenome | biome: Westerlies Biome; feature: [SRF] surface water layer (ENVO:00010504); material: water (ENVO:00002006), including particulate matter (ENVO:01000060) such as... | depth 5 m
GCCATTAACTTATTTAATTCAACAGCATATTCCATGGGTAATTCTCTGGTGAACGGTTCAAAGAAACCATTGACAATTAATGCTAAAGCTTCTTCTTCAGAGTGTCCTCTACTCATTAGGTAGAATAATTGATTATCACTGACTTTTGATACACTTGCTTCATGCTCGCAACGAGCAGTTGGATTGGCGACTTCCATTGTAGGGTAAGTGTCACTTCTACTATCTTCATCTAGAATTAGTGCATCACATACCACATTTAGTTTACAATTTTCAGCCTTTGGAGATACTGTAACTAAACCTCTGTAAGATCCTCTGCCTCCATCTTTACTTATTGATTTTGATAAAATTTTACTTGTAGTATTGCTTGCAAGATGATGTATTTTAGCGCCAGCATCTTGATGTTGTCCTGATCCTGAATATGCAACAGAGATAACTTCTGCATGAGCCCCCTCGCCTTTGAGAATAACTGATGGATATTTCATAGTTAATTTACTACCAATATTCCCATCTACCCATTCAATCTTAGAATTTTCATGAGCAATCCCTCTCTTTGTTACAAGATTATATACATTCGCACTCCAGTTTTGTACAGTACTATATCTGATGTGAGCACCCGGTAAAGCAACAAGTTCAACCACCGCTGAATGCAAAGAATCTGTGGAATATGTAGGGGCGGTACATCCCTCTACATAGTGGATGCTGCTACCTTCATCTGCAATTATCAATGTCCTTTCAAATTGTCCCATGTTTTTCGCATTTATTCTGAAATAGGCCTGAACTGGTAACTCAACATGAACTCCTTTGGGTACATAGATGAAAGAACCACCTGACCAAACTGCTGTATTTAGAGCACTAAATTTATTATCGGAATATGGTACTACGCTTCCAAACCATTTTTTGACAAGTTCTTCATGTTCCCTTAATCCACTGTCCATATCTAGGAATATTACTCCTTGTTTTTGTAAATCCTCTCTAATTGAATGGTACACTGCTTCTGATTCATACTGAGCCGTAACTCCACTAAGCCATTTTTGTTCAGCATCAGGTATGCCCAATCTATCGAATGTATTTCTAATATCTTCTGGCACATCATCCCAATCATTTTCGGTAGCTTTAGATGATCTTAGGTAATAGCAAATTTTCTCAAAGTCAATTTCATTAAGCATTGACATGTTACCCCAGGTTGGCATGGGTCTTTCATCAAAATGTTTGAATGCTTTCACTCTCATTTCTGTCATCCATTCTGGTTCATTTTTCAGCTCAGAGATATCTCTTACAACTTGTTCAGATAGCCCAGCATCAAATCGAATAGTAGAATTCTCAGGGTCGTGCCATCCAGCCTTGTAATCTCCAACGGCTTCTCTTGCTTGATTAGTTGTCATCTTCCTCTCTCCTTTTTATTCATCAGTTCCTGTCTCTAACCAGTCATAACCTTTTTCTTCAAGTTCGAGAGCTAATTCTGGCCCTCCAGTCTTGACAATCTTACCTGCAATTAGTACGTGAATTTTATCTGGTTGAACATGTTCTAAAATTCTAGAATAATGTGTGATAATGAGTGCTCCAGAATCAGTGCCTCTTATTGCAGCATTGATTCCCTTGGCTACTGTTCTTATTCCGTCTATATCCAATCCTGAATCTGTTTCATCAAGAATTGCTAATTTTGGCTTGATTAACATTAATTGTAATATTTCAAATCTTTTCTTTTCTCCGCCACTAAAACCATCATTGACATATCTACCAAGAAAAGATGCTGGTATATCCAGTTCTTTCATACTTTCTTTCAGTTTCGTTCTAAATTCAGAACCTTTGGCTGCCTCATCTCCAAGAATTGCAGCGACTGATTTACGGAGAAAGTTTCCGACTTGTAAACCCGGAACTGATTGCGGATATTGAAATGATAAGAAAACTCCTCTCCTAGCCCTTTCCCAAGTTTCCATTTCTAGTAAGTTCTCACCATTAAGTTCAACAATTCCACTATCAACTTCGTAATCAGGATGACCCATTATTATATTAGCAGTGGTAGTCTTACCACTACCATTTCTACCCATAATTGCATGAATTTCTCCTGGCTTGATATTCAAATTAATTCCTTTGAGAATCGGAGTATCATCAATTCCAGCGAATAAATCTTGGATTTTTAGTAAGTTTATATCAGTAGACATGCTATTTCCTAACCTTTCGTGCGTGCCGCCCCTTTTCAATAGATGCTTATTTGCCTAATAAAATCATCAAGAGATATCAATCCTGAATTGGTCACCCTAAAGTGAAAACCCCTCCTCGGACAAGATGATGAGTTCCTCTCGCGACAACAAACTTCCTGTATCACAAGACCTATCCGAGTCGTACAGAAATCAGATTGAAGATATTATGAAAGCAGAGGCTGCACGTAGAATTAATGAGAATCATAATCCTCAAGAATTAGAACGACTTAATAAATTATCTCTAGTGAAATTATTTGAATCTAAAGACTCTGATTTAGTACCTGCATTAATGTCAAGATTAGGCTCTGTCAGAGCCGCTTTAGACGGGCATGGAGGTAGTATAATCGTTAGTTCAGCGGAAATTGAACTGAATCATGACGGTAACAAAGTACTTTCTTTAGTTATTGATTTAGATGGTGCTTGTGTATCTTGTGGAGCAGCTCCTGGGACACTCAAAGGAATACAAGATGACTTATTAATAGATAATGAAATAATTTCAATTCGTTTTTCGATTTCAATGTTAGAGTGGTTTGATGAAATTCAGAAAGAGTTTGTACTGAAATTCGGCGGTGTCGTTTTTGTTTAGAGAAGTTTAGTTTTCAGTTCATTCAAGGCTTCATTTGAAAATCCTAGAACAGTTAACTCCTCTCCATGAATTAACTTTGTATATTCACTAGCATCACCTGCTAAGTCATATCCCCCTGCTTTTCCATTCCATGAATTACTTTCAATTAATGAGATTATATTTTCATCAGTCAATTGAACAAACTCAACAATTGAATAATTCGTCCATATTTTATACCTCCATTCTCCATGAATGGGGATATATTCCTCATTTTTTTTCATTAATATCGCAGTTGAAGACCACACCCTATGTCTTTTTCCAGATAATCTTAGTAACATATTTGTCGCTTGTAGTTCGTTCTTTGGTTTTCCCATTGGAATCATTGAGTTATCTGGATCTTCTACAATTGTGTCCGAAACAATAATTATTTCAGGAATATTTCCTTCTTCTTTTTCGATAATACTCCACTCTAAAGCAGCATTTTCAGCCTTTTTGAGGCATATCTCTGTTACTTGAAGTTCAACACTTTTTCCATTTATCAAACTTTTTTCTGTACTAGATAATGCTTGCATATGTACTTCAAAATCTAGGATTTTTTCTAGGCAAGAAAATCTTCTTCTGGATGCGGAGGCAAGTAACACCCGCATAGATTCACCTAAAGGTCAATTCTTGCATTACAAATAGGGCACTTAATCATCTTTAGACCCATAGAAACTTCAAATCTTGCTGTGCATTCAGGGCATATTACTGCTCTATTAATTGTAGGCATTTGGGCTACTTTTCCAGAAGGTAATGGCATTGGCATTACTGGCATTTCTCCTTTCATTTCTTTGTATTCAGGAACTATATTTTTCCTTTCTTGTCTACGTTCTTTTCTCACATTGGCTCCATCTGTTATTTCTGAATCTACTAACTCAATTTCAGATGATTTTATTTCAATATCTGTTGGTTCAACTATGTCTACTACATTGTCTTCTAAGATGATATTTCCTGATACTTTCTTTCTTCTCTTTCTTCCAGCCCATTTCATTGCACTTATCGACATTGTAGAGAGAACGACTAGACAAAGTAATAGTACAGTTATGGCAATTCCTGACATCAATATAGCAAAATTCTGTTCATCAAGTCCTAAGTAAACTCTTAATTCATCAAGGAAATTTAATTCACCTACATCTGGATCATTATCATCTATCAAAGCTCTTATTTCCCATCCTGATAATTCATTCCAACTTAACAAAATAGTTTGATCACTTAATGGGCTCCTATCTGCTGATGATAGATGATTTTTACCTGATGTTATTCTATTCGATAGTCCGATCCACTGATCATCTTCTGAAGGGCTCATCATACCATATTGAATCTGAGAACCTGAGGGGCCGACAAAATCGTAAAATATTTGTATTCCTAAATGTGTCTCTGTCATTTGTATATTTCCAACTCCTTTGGATGAAACTTCCATTCTGAGATTTTCATAAGGCGTCATTGTCGAATCTGCGATCATAGCAATTAATTTAGATTCAGAATCTACACCTTCCTTCCAAACTGCAAAGAGGTAATCTTTGTCATCTATAGTTTTTACAGACATCATATGCATATCTGCAGTATCTCCAATTGCCTTCCTGTATGTCCACGAACTTTGCTGACTAGATCCGTGAGAATACCATAATCCCAATCTCTCTTTACCGGTTATATCGTCTCTATTTGATTGGTAAAGGATGTGTGTATGTTCCTCTCCAAATTCTACAATGACTGGAGCGGCTTCATTCATATTAATTTCAATTTCACCGATGACGTTTGGAGTAAAAATCCAGTCTGACGATGATGTTGGATAATCAGATGTTAGTAGAAAAACACTCGTCAAATCTTTGTAAGTTCCGCCTGTTGATATGTCTCTATGATATCCTCCAATCATTATTTCAGTACCTCTAACGTCCATGTCAATTCCATAATATTTACCATCAGATAACGATATTGGCTCCATTAAATCTTGTACTGGACTAATTTCACATGTTGCGTCAATCCTTGCATAACTTAATGTTTGTAGGAAATAACCTTGATTATCGATATATCTTCTTGTCCAAGCAATATGAGCATATCCATCACTTGTACTCCATGATGCAAAGTCTCCTGACCACTTGGTTTCCAGCATGTTAGAACAAGGAACTAATGCAAGATTAGAATTTAGACGGTATAAGGACAATCCTCCTTCTTTACTAGTTATGACTAATCCTTCTCCATTTAGATCAATTATTTTAACAGGTTCTTCTCCATAATTGAAAGATATTTTCCTAGCACCTGTAAGAGAAGATTGATCAACAAGTATAGTTGTAATAATTTCGTTATTATCCCAATCTAAGTCTGATAAACTATCGCCCTGTATTGATATTTTTATTTCAATAGGTCCCACTTCATTGGCAATGTATGCGAATGCGACTTGACTAGCCCCTTGACCCACTACTAGTGAAATTGTAGTTGATTGTACTTCCATCCATCCAAGCTCATTTTTCAACCAAAGTGTAGCACTAACACTAGTGGCGTCATTAGATCCTAGATTATCAATTCGTCCAGTAATCAGGAATTGCTCATTGGTTCTAGGTATTGATGGCTCTGTCTTAACTGCCCCGTCTCTGAAGGCCAGGTCAACACCCTGTGGTCTCTGTAGTACTGGAAAAATTATCGAAATATCATTATCTGATTCATTATTTTCTTGAATTTCATCAAGTGGATCTATGGAGATAGTTAGTTGTTTATCTCCGACAGTTGATGGGTTCCATGAAAGAGATATTTCTATAATATCTCCGCTTCCTATACTTTGAATAATTATCTCATCCTTCCTAAAACCATCTTCTAGGAGATATACCGATAGCTCATCTGCTGATAAATCTCCGATATTTCTAATCTGTACTTTAGCTTCTAAAAATGTATTAACATATGTTTCAGTAACTGCTATTCCAAATTCTTGAATTGAAATCCCTGTCCTGAACATTAAATCAGGAGAAGGGGGATTATTGTCAATTTCTATCGTGGTCCGGATTTCTTCCGAAGATACTCCTACGCCACTCACTAATCTTACCGAGAATCTTTGGATTCCATCATCGGTATCTCTAGTATTCCAAGGAATTGACCATTCTATTTCTTCATTGCCATTTCCTGAATAATAAGTCATATTTTTCCAATCATCTGTTCCCAATCTCCATTGTAATTGGGCACCATTTACTGTTTCCATTATTCCGTTTATTTCGATATTCCCGCTTATAATATCTTGATTACTAGGTGAACTGACTTCTAGTGATATTTTCCCGACATTATGTGTATTTTTGGTTGTATTACTCCATTGTTCGAATTCATTTCTAGACTTTACTTCAATCTGAAGTGTTTCTGCATCTACATCTTTGTCTTCTTCAAAATTAGGTAAATCAAAGTTAGTCGTCCAATTTATAGTGCCAAATGCTTGATGCCAGTCTACAAGTACTCCTGTGGAAAGTGGTCCACCATCTGTAGGTCTGTACTTGTACGTGACACGAACTTGGACCTCTTCTGTACTTCCGTTTTCCTCCCCCGCATCATTGATGTGTCCACGGACACTGTAACTTTCCCCTTCAATTAGCCATAAGCCACTCGGTTTTTCAATTACTGCCCAATTTCCAGTACCTTCTCCTACTGGCGGGTCAGTTCCGTTATCAGGTGGATCACCACCACCTCCTGTATCATCCCCAAGTAAAGCTTGAAGGATTAGATTTCCATCAATTATCCCGAAACCATAATCTTCGTTCCATTTATCTGAAACTGAGGGCATAGATGGAGTTCCTCTGACTTCAGAATTATTTCTGAGAAGATCTTTTACTTCTTGAGGATCCAGTCCATCATCAATCTGTAAGATAATAGCTGCTAAACCTGCAACAGCAGGAGTAGACATACTTGTTCCATCCAATGACACATAACCATCGTCTGCTAAGCCTCCAGAATCTTGTCCAGGAATTGTTGAAGTTGATGCGGCATGTTCAGCAGATGTGATCCCAGAACCTGGGGCAACAACATCTGGTTTCAGTTCATCCCATTTATTTCCATCATTATCGTCGACTCTTGGCCCTGAATTAGAATAATCTGCAATATCATCATCATTTCTCTGAATTGTATTCTGATCATCAATTGCCCCTACTGTTATTGCAGAATCAGCGGCTCCTACAGATGTTACTCGATTCGTTCCGTCATTCCCTATCGCGGCAATCGGTACTATTCCAGCATCTGCACAATTATTTACTAATCTTGCAGCAGAGTTGTTACCGTCATCTCCCTGGTCATTATCTCCAACAGGTGAACTACCACTACCAAATGACATGGTCATAATATCAATTCCTTCGCTTGAATCATTATTTCCCCAATCTGTATCTACATTTTGTAAAACCCATTGTAGACCTTGAATTATAGGACCTTCATCTCCACCAGCGCTACCTCCAGAATCCGTCATAACTTTGACATCAACTAAATATGAACCCGGTGCATATCCTTGATTTATTCTTCTATCATCTCCAGTACCTAATGCAATACCTGCAACATGTGTCCCATGTCCATTACCATCATCTGGGTCAAATTCACCATCATTACATTCTTGAGAATTCCATGAAGTAGCATCACATCCTGCTAACCATTTAGGGTCTGAAAGATCATCTGGTTCATTTTCATTATCATTATTGTTATCCGAGAAATCATCTAAAGAGAAATGCTCATTATCTACTCCTGAATCTAGAACAGCAATTACTACTCCTGAACCATCATAACCAAAATCTCTTAGAGTTTCATCATAAACATCAGAATTTCTAACTTTTGAGCCTCTAGTTGCTACACTTAGATATGATACGATTTTATCTTGCTCCTCAATCATTACTACTCCATCTTGTTGCCATATTTCTATCAGAGAACTAACTGGAACATGATCAATTACTACTGAATCGATATAATCTACTGGAAAAAACCATGACCCTTCTTCTTCCCAACCATGTTCAACTAGGATTTCTTTCAATTTTAATAAATCTGTTTCACCTGGGTGCCATGAATAGCCTACTATTATTGCGGTTGTCATCCTTCCATCATTTCCAATTATTGCAGTAGACGAGTGAGATTCTTTTTGTCCGTCAATCATATACTGAAGACTGTCTTCCATTCCATTAGAATCTTGATCAGTAACAAAATTTTTCCACCAATACGGTTCTTCTACTGCAGGGCTAGCATCCCATGGTGGAAATCCTATTCCTAGAAACTTATCTGGACAATCTTCATCATTACATTTCAATACAGGAATTTCTAATTCAGATGATAATAAAATTGATTCTAATTCATGATTTCCATCTTGTTTACTATCGTCCTCATCCGGAACTATTGCCGAAACTCCAGCAGATAAATCTAGGACTAGCATCAATGCTACAACTAACATTGGAACTACTGTTTTTGATGCTCTTGCCATGGCTCTCTTAGAGAGCCAGCATCAAGTGGGGTATAATTTGAACCGATAGTTAATTCATTAATTGTTAAATTAAGGCCAAAATAGATGATCGCCATTGATCGTACAAACCAGTCGATAAATCTCATCTTTTTCGTTGATTTTTATTTCACCATTACAAATTGGGCATATCGTATTTTCTGCAAGTTCTTCTAACCATGCTTGTCTAGTTTCTAATTCATCTCCTTGTAATTTTAGTTGTTTCAATATCCTACTCGCATTTCCTTCGAGTGGTTTATCTGCTAATTTCCATGGGTCATCTGTTAGATCACCCATTTTCTTTTTTGCTATTATCCTCATTGATTCATTGTGTGATCCTGCTGTAGGTTTAGAATCATCAGTTGTTAAGGAACTAGGGGCACCTCTGGCAATAATCCTTGCCAATAAATATGCTAAAATAAAACCTCCAATATGTGCCATATGTGCAATATTTGTCTCTCCAGAAGTACCTTCTTGAATTGAATATATTTGATAAATTTCTAGCCCTAATCTTACAAATACAATTATCCAAACTGGCCATGCTCTAATCAAGAATAGTAAGGGGAATTCAATTTCATCATTTGGCCAACACGCCATGTAAGCACCAAGTAGTCCAAATGCTGCTCCACTAGCCCCAATGGCAGGATTATCTGATTCAGGATGAGTCATCACCCATGCAAGATTACCTCCAATAAATCCAATAAAATACACAATAATCCATCTCTTACTCCCAAGCCTTTGTTCAAGAGGGACCCCTACTAATCCTATGACCAAAATATTCGAAAGTACATGTAACCAATCTGCATGGAGCCAAGCTGCAGTAACATACCGATATATTTGCCCCGGGTCATCAGATATTATTGGAATCATTGCTAATAATTGTATTTCATGAAACCCAATATCTAATAAATTCAAAACATATCTTACAAACATTACAAGCAGTAATGATAGAACCATTGCCAAGGCAACACTAGTTTTTTGTCTGTAAGAATTGATGAATGGAATCAGAGCCACAAAAATATATATTGATAAAAATATCAAATCACTATTTTCCAGCTCATGCCAAAAAAAATCACTGTCGGAGGTGACTACCACAAATTACATCCGACCGTATTCTAGCAATAGCGCCTTCTATTCATTGACGAACGACTCAAACGATGAACCGCACTCGGAGGCATGTGAATGCGCAGCCATTAATTCAGTTGTCTGGTTTAGATATTCATAGAGGCAACCGACTTGTAATTTCAGAAATAGACTTTGAATTATCAGAAGGTGAAGTTGTGGCATTTGTAGGACCTAATGGTTGTGGTAAGACGACTCTTATAGAATCTAGCGCAGGCATGCATACAATTTCTTCCGGTAAAATCCACTGGAGATTTGATAATTCGGAGTTGAAAATTATTAGAGACTCCGAAGGAAGAAGAAATTCTTTACCTCCAATGGGATTGACATTACAGAAAAATGGTATGTGCGGTGAAGAAACTGTAGAAGAGCGACTGAATACAGTTTTGGCTGTGTCTGGTTGTGAGATTAATCATACCAAAGTATCTCAACTTCTTACATCTTGGGGTCTTGAACACCGTAAATCCGATCGTATTTCCCAACTCTCAGGAGGACTGGCAAGGCGTCTTGCTGTACTTTCGGGTCTGGCACCAGCTGTGATGTCTAAAAACCCTCGAGCAATTTTATTGGACGAACCTTCTGAAGGACTCGATGAATCAGCCAAATCATTACTTGTTAACTGGTTAAGTGGGCTTTCATCACGAGGTCATGGGATTATTTTAGCATCGCATGATTCGGAAATAATATTAGCGGCCGACCGAGTAATTCGATTTGATGAAATGAATAATATCTCTGAAAGTTCCCAAAATCCTGTTCATACTGATTTTAATCTACCAGAACCAGTTAATGACGCTGAAATAAGTAAATTATCTAGTTTATTTCTTTGGGCTTACAGAATGGAAAAAAGAAATCCAATTGATACTATTGGTCGCCTAATCCCTGCAATCTTAGCTTTACTAATGACTCATACATTAATTTCTCAAGATGAAATCTCATTAGTAGGGACTGATTTCTTTTCCGCTCTAATTTTATTGCCTTCATTTATCTGCGCAATAATTCCTCCAGCGCTTATTTCGAGATATTCTGAAGAGAATTGTGGTAGATGGTGGGCAGCAATCATCGGTCCGAAGTTTCGTATGGCATCATCAATAATAGGATCATCAATAATACTCCCTCTGCCCTTGATATATATTTCTTGGATAATACTCAGTGATAGAATTGATTATTTGAATAATTCTGAAATACTAACATGGCTATGGTTGCCTGGTTTAGTGATGTTTATTGTGGCTCTGGCAGCATCTGCTTTACATCTATTAGTTTCCGATCTGAGACGTTCTGGTGTATCTTTAGTTTCTCTATTATTGCTAGTTTTAATATGGCCATTTATAGAACTAATAGATGCTTTAGAAATGATTATTCTAAATGGAATGAGTTTTGGTTACTCTTTAGATGAACCATTATCAATGATAATTTTAGCCAGCCTGGTAAGTATACTAGTTTGGGGAATTTCTGTTTATCTTCCGGATGCTTGAAAACGAGCATTCATGATAGAGTATGTGTTCGCGGGTTTATGGTCTCAATGAAACACTATGGTTGGGTCATGACTTGTTTAGGTGGAGCGGGAGTTTTACTAACTGCAGTATTGGGTTATACATATGCTCCTTTGGTACAGTCACCCCCATTTAGAGAACCTGAAGCTTATCGTATATTATTCTGGCATGTGCCTTTTGCTTGGACATCTTTACTTGCTTTTTGTTTATTATTTATAGGGGCGATTGCATGGTTTTTAAAGAGGAAAGAATGGGGTTGGAACTTATTCTGTACTGGTTCTGATTTAGGTTTGCTTTTTGGTTTAGGTGTTGTGATTTCTGGACCTATATGGGGTTCTGCAGAATGGGGCGTTCCTTGGGATTGGGCCGACTTGAGACTGAATACATTCGGCTTATTAACTGCAGTAGCACTTTTCGTAGTACTTTCTCGGCGTTCTCAACCTGATGGTGTTGACACGAGAGATACACTTTCTACAATCGGTTTGTTTGGTTTTGCCCTAGTGCCGATTACTGCAGTTGCTACTACTGTCTATCAAAAAAGACATCCTGCTGTTGTTATAGCACAAACCGATGAAACTGGACTTGACCCTAAGATGCAACAGGTATTAATGCTAGGGATTTTATCCTTTTGCATACTAATGATTGGTCTGTCAATTTTGACTTTTTTAGCATATAAACTAGAAAATAGACTGCAAATATTACTCCATTCTATAGATGATGAGGTGGTTCATTGAACGGTTTTGAATCATACGTAATTACTTATACAATCTTAGGTTCTATTTTATCTTATTATGTTATCTTAATAGGACGTAGATTAGATGATCTCAGAGTCAGAATTAAGGAGGCTGAATGGATGCTTCAAAACTCTAATTTAGAAAAAGAGTAATTTCCATGCCACGAATGTTCTAATGTACGGTGCTTCCGCATAGGTTGAGAGACATGTCTAATGACGCATTTTGTATTGTTTGTGGTAAAACAACAAATCTTTCCTCAAATCGTCTTTGCGAAGTCTGTTTTCGTAAGCGTGTTAATTTATCAAAAATGCCCAAAGTAATTCAGCAATTTCGTTGTCCTAAATGTGAATGTTATGAAATTCGTGGTAGATGGTCAAAAATGGATCATGAACCATTAGCGGATTTAAGAATTAGAGATAGTCTTGAAGTTGATGAAAGAGCGGAAGATGTAGATGTTGATTTTGGTCTTCAAGTTATTGATGATAGAACAAATAGAGTTCAATTAGATGTGTCTGGAACTATTGACAGTTTTCTTTTCCAAGACAGTTATGAGGTTTTAATACAGACTAGTAATGCTATTTGTACGCCATGCACTAGAAAAGATGGAGCTTATTTTGAGGCGATAGTTCAACTACGATCTGCAGGTCGTAAATTATCGAAAAATGAACTAAAAGAATTGAGAGTGACTCTTGATGAAATGCTTGGAGGAATGGAAGCAGATCCTATGTTTT
>TARA_B110000003_G_scaffold245432_1_pt1 | contig 12299 bp, 9 predicted proteins | sample TARA_B110000003 | Tara Oceans TARA_B110000003 (sample SAMEA4396424) | marine metagenome | biome: Westerlies Biome; feature: [SRF] surface water layer (ENVO:00010504); material: water (ENVO:00002006), including particulate matter (ENVO:01000060) such as... | depth 5 m
GCTAAAACAGAGACTGCACCTGTGGCTAAAACAGAGACTGCACCTGTTGAGCAAGCAGAAAATTCAGTTGCCACCGTCCAAGAAGTTCTTGGTGACATGATGGGTGATGCCCCTGCATGTAATGAGTGTGGTCACATTACGATTAGAAATGGATCGTGTTACAAGTGTCTCAATTGTGGTAATTCTTTAGGCTGTAGCTAAAAAAATCTCTATTAATTTAAACAACTCAATATAATTAAAATTCGGGCGCTTAGCTCAGTCTGGCAGAGCGCTTCCCTTACAAGGAAGAAGTCACAGGTTCAAATCCTGTAGCGCCCACAGGGAGTTTTCTAAAATTAGAGCAAAAAAATATCCTTCACAATCCTTAATTATGATAAATTTGGATTCTATAGTGATTAGCTAAATTTAAATTATAGATTTTGAAAAGAAGCTTAGTTGTCTTAATAATTACTTTAAAATACAAGTGTGAGAGAAAATTCCATTTCTGATATAAAAAGTTTAGATTTTAGGAAAGACATAAACCTACTAAGAGCTTTATCTGTTCTAGCAGTAGTTTTTTATCATGTCGATAAAAATTTACTACCAGGAGGTTGGCTGGGAGTAGATATTTTTTTCTTTATTTCAGGATATTTAATATCGAATAAAATTATTGTTGAATTAAATAATGGTAAGTTTAAATTTAAAAATTTCTATATAAAAAGAATTAAAAGAATTATTCCACCAGTTTTTTCAACAATTATATTTTCAATTCCATTTGCATTTGTACTACTTCCTCCAAAAGAGTTGTTTTTATATCTTTCAAGTATTCAGTCAACTATACTATTTTATTCGAATATCTTTTTTCAGAATTTAGATTTTTACAATTCTCCTTCCAGTAAGTTTTTTCCAATGCTGCACATGTGGAGCTTGTCTATTGAGGAGCAATTTTATATAGTTTTCCCACTTTTAATATTTATCATTTTTCGATATAAAAAAAATAAAACCCTCGAAATTTTAGGCGTATTTGTCATAGCTTCAGTAATTTTTAATTTTATTGATTATGGAAATGCTACTTTTTATCAACTTCAGTTTCGAATATGGGAGTTTTTGTTTGGTATTTTATTTATGTTATTAGAAAGTAAAATAAAGTTACCTAGAGGCGCTAAATATCTTGGATTGTTTATAATTTTATTTTCGTTAATAATCTTTGATGATGGGATGCTTAATCAATTCTTTACAAAAGCTTTATGTTTAACAGGGGTGTTTCTATACCTAGCAAAGTCAAAAGAAGATATATTTCTTAGTAAGTTAAAAAATTATAAAGCAATACAGCAAATAGGTTTAATTTCATTTTCACTTTATTTACTCCATCAGCCAATGTTTGTATTTTACCGAATTTATGATGACAGAGTTGCTGGCTTAGGTGATGCAATATATTTTTTACTAGTATTATTATTATTTTTATTTTCATATTTAAATTGGAAGTTTATTGAAATTCCATTTCAATATAGGTTCACCAAAAATAAGAAAATTGTTCTAAGTGTTAGCTTTTTGTTAATTTTAGGATCGACTTATACATTACTTAATGATGATAGTTTGATAAGCAGATATACCAATTTACCATCAAAAGCATTGCTGTTAACTATAAAAAACCAAGATGTGATAAGCAAAAATGGAATTAGTTGTGAAAATAGATCAATTGAAGACACGTGTGAATTTATAATTCCTGGAGCAAGTCGAGATGTTTATATATTAGGTGATTCTTCCTTGAGAACTATTAGTAAAGACTTACTAAGCAAACAGGTGGAAGGTCGCTACAACCTAATTCATATTGGTGGGAATGATTGCTTGTTTTTACTTGATTCAAAATTAAGTGATGATTCTTGTCCAAATAAGAACATTGATGAACTGAACTCACTTGTCAAAAAAATTGAAAACTCAATAATTGTATATGGAGGGAGATTTCCAAGATATCTTTCTGGAACAGGATTTAATAATTCTTACTATCAAGAAGACAACAATATAGTGGTCATAGAAAATTTTGAAGAAAAACTTCAAAATACTCTTGTCTATCTTTCTTCAAATAATAACGACCTAATTTTACTATATCCAATACCGGAACAAGGCTGGAATGTACCTGAATTGTATTTTTACAATAAATTTGAGTGGGGGGAGACTGTCTCTTATCCTTTTGCAGTGTGGCAAGAACGAGTATTGCCAAGTAATAACTTATTAGATAGTGTATTTTCAGATAATATTTTTCGTATATATCCAGACAGGATATTCTGTGAAAACATTGTAAAAGGAGAATGTGTTGGGGCAATAGGAGAAAAAATATTTTATTCTGATGATGATCACCTCTCGATTGAAGGTGCAAGACTAGTTGCTGAGATAATTTTTAATAATATTCAAATTCTTAACACGAAATAGTTCTAAATTAATTTTAATAGTTTGTCAACTAATTCAGCTGAAGGTGATTGTACTTTACCTGAAATGGTTCTCTTTTCCGATAAATTGTCTATAAAGTTATAAATAGTTCCAGAATCATATTCTGAAAGAACAACATTCCTGTTTAAATACCTTCTATCTTCAACAACATCTCTCCAAATAATTGTGTTTAGGCCCAATATTGAGCATTCTTCTGATATAGACCCACCATCTGTAATTATAAGTTTTGAATTGATGAGCTCTTTAATAAATTTTTCATGTGTTAATAAAGTTCTAACATTAATTTCATTTTTCTCTAATTCAATGATTAAGTTATATTTTTTGAGCATGTTTAAAGTTACGTCATGACAAAACCATTGTATTTTATCAAATTTGTATTTGGTATTTATATCAATAAGTAGAAATACAAGTGACCTTAAAACCTTTTTATTATATATATTTTCAGTTCTGTGAATTGTAACAGTAAGTGTATTATCAAAAGGTGATATTCTGTGTTCTAAAAATTCGTGTAGTGAGTCATAAATAGTATTTCTAGAAATTCTTATAATTTTTTTATTTTTAATAAATTTTAAAATATTATTATATTGCGAATCACCATCTACTACTAAAATATCGGAAAACCTAGAAACTATTCCTCTAACTAATTCTTCTGGAAAAGGCTTTAAAATGTTATTCGACTTGTAGCCTGATTCTAGGTGTATAGTTTTTATGTTATTTCTTTTTGAAAAGATAAGCCCAATTAAAGTACTTACTGTATCTCCGTGTACCAAGCTATATGAAATTCCATCTAATTTATCCTTTTGTTTTGATGAAAATATAATTTTAAAAAACCATATAATCATTCCAAATATTGTAGAAATATTTTTATTATTATCACTTAAAGACATGTATTCATACTGTAATCCAGACTCATTCAACTCTTTATGAGTGAGTTCTTTGTGTTGTCCGGTGTCTAATATTAATATCTCGACATTATGGTTAATTAAATTATGCAAGATATACTCACACTTAACAAATTGTGCTTTAGTGCCTAAAACATAAATTATTTTTTTATCTGGCTTATTCATAAGTATTTAAGGTATATATTCTTATAAATCCTATCAATCCAAAAAATAGGTCTGTAATAATAAATACTAACCTTACTTTAATTGCGTAATCTAGCAAAAGAACATCTGCTAAGAAATTATTTGTGACCATAAAGAATATTGCTTCTCGAATACCAATTCCAGCAGGAACACCAATGAAAAATAAACCTAGACTCGATGATAAAAAATAATAGCAAGCTAAAGTAGTTGAATCTTGATACCCAATATTTTCCGCAATAAAATAAAGCACTAAGAACTGGGAGAACAGGTAAGAAATAAATAAATATGGATAACTCATAAGTGTGTTTTTGTTGCCTCTAATTTTTGAATAAAGAAATTTTATAACATAAAAGAAAATTCCAAAATAAATTGGCAGTAAATAAATATATTGATTTTTAAAATTATGAGATAAATAAAGCCCTATTGCTGGGATTGAAACTAGAGGAAATAAAAATTGTTCTTCAAGGACGCCATAAAAGATTTCTTTAGAGGTTTTATTTTTATTGACTTTTTGATTTAACCTAACGGTGAGAGTAACAAGCCCAGTTGGAATAAATTTTCCAATTTTTGAAAATGACCAATTGTAAAAGTAATCAGAAAGCTTTCCTTGATAGTTATCTTTCATGTATTTAGACCAGAGTAAGCCAGCAAGTATATAGGAAATTATTACTAAAAAAGCCTCATCTATAGTTAAGTTAAATAAAATATTACTTTTATATTGAGTAAATATATTCCATATAAAATAAATACAGATGAAGCTTAGTAATAGATTTAGTTTTTTTAATATTCTCTGATTTTTATCTTTAGAAATAAAATAAAAAAAATTAAAAAAAATATTTTTCATTTTAACTTTCGCTATCAATGCTATCGTTTCGAATTGCTTTTTCTTCTTTAAATGAAGACACGAACAATACAATACTAAGTAATAGTGAAAAAATGAATATGAAAAGTAAGTTCCCTGGATTAATTAATGATGATGTTGCTACAAAGACTATGTAAAATAACTGAATTAAAAGGTAGGAAGAGAGCAGTAAACTAAAAATAAAAAACATATCTAAAAATGCTGACCTTTGATATATCCCAATTCCTTTTTTGATTTTTATTTTTCTGAAATAGAAGATTACTGTTAATTTAATAATTGTGTATAAGACTTTTAATGATCTTAAACTACTTTCTTGGTCATCATAAATTACAACGTTGTTAACTTGATAAGTTTTGTAGCCATTTATCACGGCTGATACTGATAGAAAATAGGGGTATCCGTATCTTTTTGGATAATACTTTTTATTTAGCTCTTTCGTTATATCAGTAGATATTGCGAATAAACCATTCAAGGGATCAAAAAGTTTATTAGTTCCTGTTGTAATTTGCATAAAAATTGTAGCTAATAGGTTTCCGAAAAATCTTTTTTTTGGAATATTACCTTTAATCCCTCCCTGCCAGAATCTATTTGACTTAATGTATTGATAATCTCCAGATTTTGCGATTTTTACAATTTTTCTAACATCTTGTCCCGTAAATTGTCCGTCACCATCTACTTTTAATAACATGTCGTAATTTTCTTTTTTGGCACGTTCAATAAGTTTTTTAGTAGATAAACCAGCTCCAATATTTTTTTCATTTTTAATAATTATTATTTCGTACTGCTTATTTAATCTCATCAGAATCTTTAATGTTTTATCGGTACTTGAATCATCGATGATGATGAATTGCAGGCCTAAGGAAGCTAAATCTTCTACAACACTCTCAATGTATTTCTCTACATTAAAAGCTAAAATTCCGATAGCTATTTTCTTTTCCATCTATAAAATATCCTACACTTAATAAGGAGGTTCAAGGTATATATTTTTTTTTGTTAGTCGGCAAAAAATACAAAGTTAAATACTATAAGTAGAAATGAAACTATTAAAAAATAAAAAATTTCAAATCATTCTACTTTTACTTATGCTCTTACTTTTCCTTAGAATTGATTTTAGATTTGATACAACTGTTAAATGTTGTTCTGATGAATACGATTATTTTACGCATGCTGTAACCATTGTTGATGATTTTGATTTAGATTATTCAAATCAAAATATTAGAGATTTTAGTTATTATGGGAATGGAAAAAATACTCCACTTGGATTTATCGGTACTGGCTTGCTTGCATCACCATTTTTATTTATTGGAAGTTTAATTAGTAGTTTGTTTGATGAAAATCTAATTCAAGAAATTCTTAACTTTAAATTTTTAATTTATTCGCTTTCTTCGGTCACTTACTTTTTTTTATCATATTTTTTATTAATTAATTCTCTTACAAACTTAAATATCAAATTTAATAAGTACATCTTAATACTCGTATTTAGTGGATCAGGCATTACCTACTATGCTTTTGAAAGATTTGGAATGACCCATGTGTTCGAAGTATTTGGTTTAAGTTTGCTTATCAATATTTCAATAAAGTATTATAAAAATAAAAATTCGAGGATTTATGCTTTCGTTATTCCATTTGTAGTTTTTATATGCTTTGTAACGAGAATGTCAAATATCTATGTGTTCTTAATTCCACTAATTACAAAACTTTTATTAAAAGATAAAAAATTATTAGCTAACAATTGGCTAATTTCTTCTAAAGAATTTATTGTTGCTACTGCTTTATCTAGCTTTATTTATTACAAACTTTCTTATGAGCTTTACGGTATGTTGGTATTTAATGCTCAAAAAATATACGGAACAAACATATCAATTACAAATGTGTATGAAAGTCAAAATAATTTACTAGATTTATTTATCTCTCTTATCAATACTTTATTCATAACTTTATTTTCAAATGAATTTGGTATCTTTTGGATAAGTCCTATTTTATTTTTAGGATTATTTACAATTTTTTATGATATAAAAAAAATATTTTCACCTCTGAAGCTATTACTTCTATTCTGCTTTGCACAGAATTTATTCATAGTTCATATTTGGCAAGCCTTGGGTTCATCCTATGGGTTTCGTTATTTATTTTCCTTAACACCCTTATCAATAATTATTTATTTTTGCTATTTAGACAAGAAGTTCTTTTTTAAAATCTATTTATTCGTATTTTCAGTTTTTTCAAATCTATCAATTCTTTTTTTTGAAACTACAGAGCAGACTCAGCTTGCAACAACAGATGGAGCAAACTCATTTGGTAAAGTAATTAGATATATTGAGCCTGAATATGTAACAGGGGTCATCTTATCTTTATTTGAATTCCAAAGCTACCTAATAATTTTTACAACTAGCTTTTTAGGTGTTTTTGTTTTTAAAACTTTATTGTTGATAATAGATCAGAATAGTTTAATAAACTTTCTAGAAAGACTTGGACTCCCTGTGCAAAACCAAGACTTTTCTGATTATATTAATGAACTAAATATTATTGGATATGAGAAGGTTTTATTTGTAATGTTATTTTTATCTTATTTTTCATATTTGATTGTAAGGAATAAAAAATCTGTTGATTTAAAAATTTAATTCTAACTTTAATAAATTAATTTTTAACATCTAAGATTAAATAACCAAGCTCGTTTAAATCTACATTGTCATACTTATTTATGAAATATTCTTCAGAAATACTTCCTTTTGGTAATAATAAATCCGTAACATTAGAACTATATATAATATTCAAGATTTCTTCAGAAGTTAATTCTGGAATGTTTTTTCCATTGAACAAAGTTTTATAAGTTTTGTATATTTCATAGTTTTTTGAGCTGTAAGGTATTAATGAATAATCTATTAGTACACCTCTTTTGGTTTCCTTTCTAAAGTATGAAAGGCTTGGGTCAATCAGAATTAGATCTTTTTCTGTTGTTGAGTTTTTTATAAGTAGTATATTTTCAACAGATATTTGAGATTTATATTCATATTTAAGATTGTTTTGAAGCGAGCTTGTGAAAAGAGTTGAGACTAAAAATAAAATATATATGCTCATTGTAGAAATACTTATTTCAATATTCTTTTTTGATGTAAGTAGGTGAACCCCAAGATAACAAATAGTAGATAAGCCAACTGAAACGAGTAGATAGTTATTGATTTGGATTTTATCAATTAAATAGAAAATATAAAAATATAAAAAGCCCAACGTTGTTACACGGAAAGAAAATTTTGGTTTGTTTAAAAATAATAGGAATGTTGAAAAAGCAATAAATACATAAGTGTATTTAGATGAAAGGTCAAAATTAGGTAGTAGGTCAATATTTTTTATGTAAGTTACCTGTGTACTGTATAAATAGAATAAAAGCGGCCATATTGTAAATAAGTAAATGGAGTACTTATTTGATACATTTTTTAATATAAATATCCCTATAAAAAACCAAGTTACACTTCCAATTCTATAAAAATTTGAAGCTATAAGAAAATTATTTAACATTGACTCATAAAAAAGATTGCCTAAAATTATAATTATTGAAATCCACCCTAATGATGTATAAAATGTACTTTCTACTGTCTTAAAACTGAATAAACCTTTACTGAGAAATAAAACAACGACGATAATAACTAGCGTTGACTGTTGGAAAAAATTATTTAGTTCATATTGAAAAAATAATCCAATATGGCCCGACCAGTCAAAATGAATTTTGATATAATTTTTATAAAATTCAATTAAATCACTTTTGTAGATTTCTGTAATTGAAATACCATCAAGATTATTTAAAAAATATGAGAATATAAAAATAAAAAAAATTTGAACAGTATCTACAAATTTTTTTTCTGTACTTACCAAATAACAAAGTCCAATATATAAAGGGATAAATAGTGACCAAAAAGGATGAATGAATATAAGTAAAATTAAATAAAAATAATCCTCTAAATTATGGTTACTTTTATAAATAAAGTTTGAAATATTAAAAATTGCTAATGAAAAACCAAGTATTGCAGGTAGGAAGAAAGGGAGACTTGTATAGTGTCCCGAAATCTGGGGGTAAAGAAATAATGGTAATATCAATACAATTTGTGAATAATTGTTAGTTAAATTTCTTTTATTGCTTTCAGATAATATTTCAAAAGATTTAGTTAAAAAGAAGTTTTGTAATATAAATCCAACGAAGAAAAAAGTTTCAAAATAATTTGTTTCAATTAATAATGATGAGATTTTATAGATCCAATAATGAGGGAATTCTTGATTTGCAAGAATGTCTGAAGAATATAGTGTAGGGTTGTTATTTAAGTTGATTGGTATTCCAAAACTATTCCAATCAAATTCATATACTAAATATTCCATTCCGGTTATAGCTAGAGACCAATTCATTAAAAAAACTGTTCCTAAAACTAGTTTCATCATCTTAAGGTATGTTGCAGAACCTAAAATTTTAGTTATTTGATAAATTGCTAGAGATAATAGAAGTAAGTTAACTGAAGTCAATATTTCTAGTTTTAAAAAAAGAAATGATTGAATTGAAATAATACTAACTACAGAAATTAGTTGAACTGTAAGAAGTTTTATTTTATTTTCTATCATTGTATATATTTTAAACACTAATTTAAATCATACTTATTAATGTATGTGATTGATTATTAAGTAAAATATAAACTATGTTCAAGCACTTAACTAAAAACTTGACTAATTTAGGGTATTTTTTATCAGTAATTATTTATTTTATATTGAGCTATGTTCGCTCACCTGAAATAATTACACATGGTCGATTTTTTGCTGAAGAAGGCTCTGTTTACTGGAGTTACGCATTATCAAACTCTGCTTTTAACTTAATTCAATATGTACCGGTTATCCAGGGATATATTTGTTTTAATTGCAACTTACAAATCTATTTATCAACATTCGTACCTACACTTTTTGCACCCCTTGTTACTGTTTGGACATCACTATTCATTGCCTTACTGCCTAGTTTCTTTTTCTTAAAACTAACAGAGAATGTTTATAAAAAAGAATTTAGAGTCTTAGCAAGTATTACTATACTTTTTTTGCCCTCCCTAAACTTATTAGAAGTTTTTGCTAATTCAATTAATTCTCAAGTCTATTTAGCAATTTCTAGTTTCATAATCTTACTTTATGGATTGAAGGATGAAAAATTGATAAAATCTCAATATATAGTTCTAATAATTTCTTTTTTTTCAACTTATTATTCTCTTGCTTTCTTACCATTTTTTGTAATTAGGTTATTTAGAGAAAAAACAAAGAGTTTATTTTATGCATTACTATTTGGAACTTTTGGAACTGTTGTTCAATTAAATATTCTATATTATGTCTACACTACAGATTCCATTTACCAGGGAAAGCTTCAATTAAAAGGTGGTTTTGATTACCTATTTGAAATAATTAAATTGAGTCTCACCTTAAATTTTATGGGTGAAAAGCACTATAGAGGTAATCTTGGAACAGTAATATTTTTTATAATAATAATTAGCATATTGTTTTTTATGTCAAAAAATATTGACTTTATATATCGAACTATTGCTACGTCATTTTTCTTTCAAGTATTCTTAATATATTTCGGACAAGCAGGGAATAGTTACAGCCAAAGGTATGCGGTTGTACCCACTACTGTTATATTCTTTCTTTTTATTCACCATATAGGAAAAAATAATCTGCTTAATAAATATATTTTATTCTTCTTATTTATAGGTATTTTAAATTTCCAAACTCAAGGAGGTACATATTTTGTGGATTGTGATGAGCATTGTGTTTCTTGGGATATACAAGTTGACAAGGTAAATAATGAAGAGATTGATAAATATGTACACTGGCCAATGGGAGAAGGAGATCCTTATTGGTTCACTGATGCAAAAAATCCTCAACCGAATCCGGCTCCTTTTCAAAAAGAAATAATTGGAGAAAAGTTTAAAGATTTGTATAATTTAACCCTTTCTGAAATTGTCAAAAAAAATATTTTAAATTAATATCTAATTAATTTGGAATTTAAGTTTAATAATACTTATTAGCATTTTAAAACCATCAACAATAGGTTTTACAGTTGATACTGTGTCTATACCAAGATCTACTATTGGTATCTCAAGAATACTTTTTTTCAGTTTATATGCTTTTACTATAAATTCTGTTGTAATTAAAAATTCTTGATTCCTCAAAACCCCAATATCATCCAAGATATCCGATTTAAATATGATCGTACCCTGGGTATCATTAAAAGGTATTGAGAACATAATTTTTAATAATGAATTAAAAATTAGAGAATACAATTTTCTTGATTTGGACCTTACTATCTTAGAATCAGAATGTGTTTTAGACCCAATGAAGAGATGATGGGTTTTGTACAAATTATTTTCCTCAATAAAAAGCAACTCCGAATTTCCAAAACTAAAATCAGCTGGAATAAAATAAACCCATTCATTTTTACAATGTTTGAAGCCCTCAATTAAGGCATTCCCAAGTCCTTTATCTGAACTGTATAAAGTTATATTATTTTCATCTGAGAAATTTTTAATACATTCTTCAGCAATCTGTTTCGATGAGTCTGTTGAACCATTTTCTACAACAATAATTTGTAAATCAGGTGAACCAATATAATCAATTACTTGTTTTAATGTTGATTCTATATTTGACTCTTTATTGTATAAAGGAATAACTACTGATAAAGTCTCTTTAAAATGAACTTTTTTTAATTCATACATTACTTAATTGTAATTTAAAACTGTGTAATTAGATAAAATCAATAAATAAATTGTAGATAAAAAAAATATATCTGATTTATAATTTTGATATGAAAAAAAATAAGTTCTTTCAACATAACACAGCAATAGTATCTGATAAAGCACGAATAGGAAAGGATACAAAAATATGGCATTTTTCACATATTCGTGAAGATGCAGTTATTGGTGAAAATGTGTCTATTGGACAAAATGTATATATCGACTCCGGTGTTCGAATAGGAGATAATTGTAAAATACAAAATAATGTTTCAATTTATAAAGGGGTTGTTATTGAAGATAAGGTATTTATTGGCCCTAGCGTAACTTTTACTAATGATCTTTATCCAGAGGTTGAAGGCTGGAACGATGAGAGGATAGTTAATACTCTTATAAGAGAAGGTGCTTCTTTAGGTGCAAATTCTACAATCATATGTGGGGTTTCAATAGGAGTTAATTCTCTTATTGGAGCTGGGAGTGTTGTAACAAAAAATATTGATAATAATACAGTTGCTTATGGTAACCCGGCAATCACTGTAAGGGATGACTATAAAAAATAACTTAGCAAAATTCAATGTTAATAACGTCTATTACAACGTTCGCTCCATATAGATTAATTTTTATCTTATAATTAGAGTATGAAAATTCCTATTGCAAAACCTAACAGCGAACTCTCTGACATTAAAAATTTTGAGTCTAGATTCATTAATGAGGTTAATAAGGGTGTCTACATTGGTGGTGAGAATGTAGCTTCCTATGAAAATGACTTAAAAAAATTTCTAAATGTGAAGTATATTGCATCACTTAATTCAGGTACTGATGCTTTAGTACTTTCACTATTTTCTATGGGGATCAAACCTGGTGATGAAATTATTCTTCCCTCTTTTACTTATTTTGCAACAGCAGAAGCTGTGATGCATGTTGGTGCTATTCCAGTATTTGCAGATGTTGATGAAGAATCATATTGTATATCAGCAAATACAATTGAAAAATTAATTACAAAAAAAACTCGGTGTATACTCCCAGTGCATCTGTATGGTTATGACTCTGATATAGAAAACATAGTTAAGCTAGCCAGGAAATACAACCTTGTTGTTTTAGAAGATGTTGCACAAGCTTTCGGAAGTAAAAGTTCTAAAAACAAATTTCTAGGTACCTATGGTGATATTGGAGCATTCTCAA
>TARA_B110000003_G_scaffold271395_1_pt1 | contig 12295 bp, 4 predicted proteins | sample TARA_B110000003 | Tara Oceans TARA_B110000003 (sample SAMEA4396424) | marine metagenome | biome: Westerlies Biome; feature: [SRF] surface water layer (ENVO:00010504); material: water (ENVO:00002006), including particulate matter (ENVO:01000060) such as... | depth 5 m
AACCGAAAATGGAAGTTCCCGCACCCAACCTAAAGCCTCACCCGTGGCCTGCCTTAGCGGACCGACTGCCTTTCGACTCTCCTCACTACGCTACTCCTCGAGGTCCATCCAGTTCGGTAATGCCTGAACCGAATTCCCTTACTTTACATGGAGCTGAGTCTTTGGAATCTAATTTTGAACAGGCCATGTTGGCAAGGCGCCTAACATCTCAAAATTTGACTGCCACCACCAAGATCTCCTTTAAGCCAGAAAATTTTCAGCAGATGGCGGGGTTGGCTGCGTACTATAATACCTATCTTTTTCACTACCTCTATTTATCCATGGACGAGGAAAAAGGTCTGTGCCTCCAGATTCATTCCTGCGACGACGGAAAATCAAACTTCCCACTCGGCGGTGAAATCATACCTGTTTCGAATAATGAACTTTTTTTGCGGGCCTCCTTCAATGACAAACGCCTTCAATTCTACTATTCGCATTGCGGACAAGATTTCCTTAAAATAGGACCGGTCTTAGACGCTTCGATTCTTTCCGATGACCACGGGGAACATTGGGGATTCACTGGAACTTTCGTCGCTTTGGCCTGCCAGGATCTAACCGGAAAAAAACTTCCTGCCACATTCGAATTTCTCGAATTATGTAATAATCAAAAACCCGGGTAAACATGTCTGATACAAAACTTAAACCAATTGAGAAAATAGGATATGGCTTGGGCGATTTCGGCTCCAATGTTGTATTTCAAACCATTCTAATCTTACTTCCCGCCTTCTACACGGATGTTTTTGGACTGGCACCGGCGGCAATGGGCACCATGTTTCTTGCCGTTCGTCTACTTGATACTGTGACCGATCCGATCATGGGAATGGTCGCTGATAACACCAATACGAAATGGGGAAAATTCAGACCTTACCTTCTTTGGTTTGCCATACCATTTTCCGTGGTTTTCGTTTTCACATTTATTACTCCAGATTTTAGTGAAAATGGAAAACTTGCTTATGCATACCTCACCTATGCGGCACTAATGGTTCTCTACACTGTAGTAAATATTCCTTACTGTGCATTGGGCGGTGTGATCACTTCGGATTCACAGGAGCGGGTTTCTGCAAATTCATATCGTTTCTTCATCGCCACTTCGGCAGGCGTTCTCATTTCTTATTTTGCACCTGATTTAATCGAATACTTTGGAAACGGAAACGAGCAGGACGGATATCCTTATGCGATGTCGGTTTTTGGTGTACTTGCCATCCTCGCCTTTTTCGGCTGCTTTGCTCTGACCAAGGAAAGGGTCAAACAAGTCGCTCCCACAAAAGGTTCTCTGTCAGTAGACTTTAAAACTTTACTCAAAAACGACCAATGGCTGGTGGTGGCCCTTCTTTTCCTGGTGCTCTTGGTTCCGATTGTATTAAGGGGAGCCTCACAGGTTTATTATGTAAAATGGTTCATAGGGGACGCTGAACTGATTGCGGCCTTTCTGACCACCGGTACTTTTTGCCAAATGATTGGTGCAGGCTTTGCCTCCAGCCTGACTAAAAAGCTGGGAAAAGTACCTGCATATATTCTGGTTCAAAGTATAATCGTCGTCGGCTCAATCGCTTTGTATTTCGTAAGTAGCTCGAATCTGTATGTAATATTCATTCTTTTCGGAGTGGTGAATTTCTTTGTCCAAATGGGGGCACCCATTCTTTTTACAATGGCTGCAGATACGGTCGAATATGGCGAACTCAAAACCGGCCGACGGGTAACTGGTCTGGTTTTTTCAGGTGCCCTCTTTGCTCTAAAATTAGGCGTGGCCGTGGGCGGCTGGCTTATCGGACTGATCCTTGCCTATTATGGATATGATGGAAAAGCGGAAGCCCAAAGCCCCGAGGCGATTCAGGGAATCGTTCTCTCCCTGACTCTTTTTCCTGCTATCGGACATTTCCTTCTGATTCCCATCGTTTCTTTTTACAAACTCAATAAAAAGCGTTGCGATGAAATTCGGGCAGAACTCGATCAAAAAACAGACTCTTAATCACCAATGAAAAAATTAATTACCCTTCTTGCCCTCGTAGCTCTGTGGACTGATCTATTTTCAGACTCTTATTCAGCCCGTTTTTCTCCGCCTCCCGGGAAAATTCTCGTCTTCGCCGGGCAGGATAACAAATCAGTTGGCGGAACCGCAAAATATCGGGACGGCTATGTCGATAATATCGGAGTACCCGCAGGGATTACCCATTATGTTTATTTTGCCGAAGGCTGGACCAATAAATTTAATCGGACCTATGCGAAAGGGAAGGTGGATGGACTGAATGAGGAAACCGAATGGGCTGCGGGACCGATGAATCAGAAAGCTTATCTCGACTCACCGGTTCTCGACCGATGTGTGATGCATCTTTCCATTTCAATGGAGGGAAATTCAGAAGACAAAGTTGCCGATGGTTCTTACGACCACCTCATTGATGAACTGGTTGACTTCGTACGGGATCATTCGGATCATCCATTCCTTATCCGCATAGGTTATGAATTTGATGGAAGTTGGAATGCGTATGATCCGCAAAACTTCAAGGCGGCATTTCGTAGAATTGTGGAAGCCCTCCAAAAAGCTAAACTCACAAATTTTGCCACCGTGTATGCTTCCTCGAGTGGAGCAAAGCCCCAGCAGTTTATCGATTTCGATCCGGGAACCGAGTACTATGATTGGGTAGGATATTCCTGGTGGGGAGGAGACAGGGACGGACAGGCTGCTCTTGATTTCGCACGAAAGGTAAAGAAACCGATTTTTATTGCCGAGGCCACTCCCCGCGGAATTTTCTTTGACAAAGACGATCATCAGGGAATCTGGGACTCTTGGTTTACGAAGTTTTTTAAACACATCGAAGACAACAAGGATGTGGTACGTGCCGTGTCCTACATCAATGCGGATTGGGAATCTCAGGATATGTGGACAGGAGACGGTTGGGGCCAGACCCGCCTTGAAACGGCTCCTCTGCTTAAGTCAAAGTGGTTGGAAAAAATGGCTGAAAGCCAATTTATCAATGCATCCGACAAGCCTTTCGGCCTGATTGGGTTTCCGGCAGTAAAACCAAGAACCTTGCTAACCGGTTCCTACAAAGACCCCACACTCCCAGTGGAAAGTCGGGTCGAGGACCTGATCAAAAGAATGACCATTCAGGAAAAAGTAGCCCAACTCACCGGCTGGTGGGACCCGAACGAACAAAAACTTAGGGAAGATGGTAAGATATACGATTCAGCTTTCTATGCAAAACACTGCCCGCACGGCATCGGGCAACTCGGACCATTACACAACCTGACTGTGGAGGAAGATATCAAACAATACGCTGCGGTGCAGGAATATTTCAGAAAGGGGACTCGGTTGGGTATACCTGCGATTCAACACGACGAAGCAGCCCATGGCTTCATGCGTTTCGAAGCGAATTCCTTCCCCTCCCCAATCGGACTCTCCTGCACATGGAATCCCGGATTACTTGAAAAGATTTATGATCAGGCAGCCCACGAGGCAAGGTCGCGCGGAGTGTCTCACATTCTTTCCCCCATTGTGGATGTAGCCCGCGACTTGCGATGGGGTCGGGTCGATGAAACTCTGGGAGAAGACCCGTTTCTGGTTGGCCGGTTAGGTGAAGCGATGGTTTGCGGACTACAGGGTTCCTCAAACGGAGAAATCGACTCCGACCATGTTGCCGCCACTCTTAAGCATTTCGTGGGTTATGCCGGAACCGAAGGAGGACGAAATCGATCGCCCTACCCCTACGGCCCACGTTACCTGCTGGACCATGAAATCGCCCCTTTTCGACATGTGATTCATTCCGCCCGTCCCGCTTCGGTGATGGCTGCATTCAACGAGGTGGATGGTCTGCCCTGCCATATAAACCCATGGATTCTGACTGATGTTCTCCGTAATCGGATCGGATTTAAAGGACTCATTATCGGAGACTATCAGGGAATCGACTTGGTCCGCCAATATCAAAGAATTGGAAACTCGAATGCAGATGCCGCCCGAATGGCACTCAATGCCGGCCTTCAACTTGAACTTCCCAACAACTTTGGATTCCAACACCTTCCACAACTTGTTCAGCAGGGAAAAATCAATCTTTCCAAAGTGGACGAAGCGGTTCGGGCAGTCCTGTCCTTAAAGTTCCGCCTCGGTCTTTTTGAGGCACCCTTCAATCTGAATCGGGAAAAAGCTCTTTCTCATTCCCGCTCTAAGAAAGCACTTGAACTGAGCCGGGAAGCTGCCAGACAATCAATCGTTTTACTCCGAAACGACCAGGGTTTACTTCCATTAAAGAAAAGTGACCGGCATACAATTGCCGTTATTGGACCCAATGCCAAAGTATGCAGACTGGGAAATTACTCAGGACGCCCACTCAAAACCGTTTCAATTTTTGAGGGAATCCAAAACTTGGTTGGTGATCAGGCCAAAGTTCTCTTTGCGGAGGGATGCAAAGTCGCTCATAACGACACCGGCGATTCCTATTCCAATTGGCGCTATGTGAACGAAGTTGAGTATGCAACGGTCGAGGACAACCGCCAACTTATCTCTGAGGCGGCTCAAGTAGCTGCGGAGGCAGATATTGTCATTTTAGCCATCGGAGAAAGTGTTCTGCTCAACCGGGAAGCTTGGGGTGGTAATCATGTTGGAGACCGTTCCACGCTTGATCTGACTGAAGCCCAAAAAGCCCTGGCTCGAGCAGTCCTTAAAACTGGCAAACCGGTCATCGCTTTTCTGAATCACAGCAAACCGGTTACGCTTGGCGGTCTCAGTGACCAATTTTCTGCGATCCTTGCGGCTCATTACGCGGGACAGGAAACTGGAACTGCTGCCGCCGAAATTATTTTTGGTGTGACCAACCCGTCGGGAAAATTGACCCTCAGTTGGCCAAGGTCTGTTTCACAAATCCCCTGTCATTACAGCCAACATCGAAGTGCTTTGGTTTTCGACTATTTAGACGCACCCAAGGGAGCGGAATACCCATTTGGACACGGATTATCTTACACTTCATTCGAGTATGAAAAAGTCTCCCTCTCCGCCTCCAGTATTCGGCCCGGCCAATCCATACAGGTCCGATTCGATTTGACCAATTCCGGAAAACGAAAGGGAACCGAAATAGTTCAGTTATATGTTGCGGGGGAATCCTATGAAATTGCCCGGCCTTCCATCGAACTCAAAGCATTTTCCCGAGTTTCTCTCGATCCCGGAGAAACCCGTCGGGTCAGCCTCGACTTGAACGCGGACGATCTTCATTTCCATGATTCCACACTGAAACGCGTTCTGCCAGCGGGTAAATATTTAGTAAGTGTTGGAGGTTCCTCAGCTAAACGGTCCCAAGACATTCCTCTTACCACCATAGCAGAGAGAGTTTCCTCCGGTCCGGTTCGGGTTGTTCAATCCGAAGGTCCACTGTATGCCGAAAAACCAAAACCATCCGCAAGCACACCTAATGTTCTTTTTATTGCAATTGACGATCTCAGACCGGAGCTTGGCTCATATGGTTCGAAAGTAAAAACACCTCACATGGACCGCCTCGCTTCCAGTGGTACTTTGTTTCGACGGGCCTATTGTCAGCAAGCGGTATGCGGAGCATCTCGCTTGTCCATTATGGGTGGACTCTATCCCACACTGACCGAGGAACAAACCTTTCATGTGGATGGTTGGAGAAAACGACATCCCGACCTCAAAACACTTAACCAGCATTTTACCGAGCAGGGATTCAATACCATCGGATTGGGTAAAATTTACCACGGAAATAATGGCCCCGGAGTTGATCCCAAAAACTGGACACAATGGGTAACAGTGAAAGGAGCTCCTCATTACGCCAAAAAAGAAAATATCGATATCTTAAATAAAGCACTGGCCGAAATCCAACCAGGGCATAATCATAATCCGCCCAAAGGACCTTTAACCGAAAGTGCCGATGTGCATGACGACACTTACACAGACGGAAAAACGACCGCAAAAACAGTCGAGCTCTTAAAAGATCTTGGTAAAAATAAAGGACAACCCTTTTTCCTCGCAGTCGGCCTGACCAAGCCTCACCTCCCTTTCGTCGCTCCTAAAAAGTATTGGGATCTATACCAACGAAATGATTTCTCCATGCCATCCAATAAAGCCATTCCACCGGGATATCCGATTTACGCCGCCAATCCACGGGCTGCGGAGATGCAAAGATATTCGGATTATGAGGGAGCAAGTCCAAAGGATTTCCCGGAGGAAACCAACCGGCGTTTACTGCACGGCTATGCGGCCGCCACCAGTTATGCTGACGCCTGTGTCGGCCGTATTCTTGATGCACTGGACAAAAACGGACATGCTGAAAATACCGTGGTCGTTCTCTGGGGTGATCATGGATGGAAACTGGGAGATCATTCGAGCTGGTGTAAACATACAAACTTTGAGTGTGACACTCGTGTGCCACTAATTGTCAGGGATCCCCGTCTAAAAGGTGGGCAAAAAACCAACCGTCTGGTTGAATTGATTGACTTGTACCCGACCCTTTGCGAACTGACTGGTATCTCCATTCCCCAACACTGTCAGGGAAGAAGCTTTAAAAATCTACTCTCCGATCCCGAATCCGGTCATCGGTTGGACGCATACAGTTCCTACCCGGCGTTAAAGAATATTGGGCACAGCATTCATTTAAAAAACTACCGTTACACCGAGTGGAGGAATCAAGAGAACAAAACTGTTGCCAAAGTTCTAACTGACCTGCAGGCAGACCCTGGTGAGGTCACCAATTGCATAGACGATCCAAATTATGCCGATAATCTGGCCTATGCACAGGAAAGGCTCGATCTTCGCATCAATCAGTCATGTAAACCAAATCCACCCAGCGAACCACAACCGGCACAAAAACAAGTTATCCAAATCGATCCTTCTCCTGAAAACCTAAGACAGTCAATTGACGGATTTGGTGGCTCGATCGCTTTCTGGGGTATCCGGGCCGATGATGAGGCCCTAAAATGTGCATTCAGCGAATTGAAAACTACGATTCTTCGGGCTCAGGGAGAGGTTTCAAAAAAAGGAATTATTGATCATAACCGCGAAATTCTCCAACGGGCTATGAAACTAAATCCCGATCTCGAAGTACTGCTCACTTTCTGGCAACCCCGTTCGTCCACCCTTCTCAAGACTGAAGACTGGCTTGATGAAATCAAAACCGAAGAGGGAAAGGATGAACAATACTTTCTCAAACCTGAAATGGAGGATAAGTGGGCGGAAGAAATTGTCCACCGGGTCCAACAATACTTAGACTGGGGAATTAATGTGACCAACTTGGGGGTTCAGAATGAAACCAATTATTCCCACATCGGCACCCAGACTTGTATATGGGATCCAATAAAGCTGAGAAACTTTATAGAAAATATATTAAAACCAAAGCTGGATAAGGCAGGGCTTGATGTGCTCATCACCGCACCCGATCTTGCCTTTGTTGGCTATAAAGGGAGCGAACTCGAACGCTTTCTACCCACCATACGAAGTAAGGAGGTCGACTTGGTGGCCTATCATATGTACGACAGCTTTCAGGAGGGCAGTGACGGCAGTCTTGAAATCCTCCGGGAAAACAGTCGCCAAATCGGAAGAATTCGAAAGGAAAATTTCCCTCGTAAGAAATTTTGGATGACTGAAACCACAGGTGCCCAATGGAATAATGATGTCTGGCACACTTATGGATGGTTCAAACAGGCTACGGAATTTGATAAAGCCATCCTCGCCGCTCAATACATGCATATGACTTTTGCCCAAGCCGAAGCCAATGCATTCTTATGGTGGGGATTAGTTTATTCCCTCGCACCGGACAGTGTAACCGAACCGAACACCCGGGAAAAACACCGGGACGAAGGCCTGGTCTTAGTGGAGGAAAAAGGAGGAGCAGGGGGCTTCCAAAAGTTCATCGAAAAAACCAAAAAGTTTTACTTCTTTAAACAGTACGCAAATTTTATCTGGAAGGGATCCAAGCGCATTGAAATAAAATCCCCGAATCCCCTTGAAGTAAGCGCTTACCAAACCTATGACAAATCAAGAATCGTGGTGATTGCACTCAACCCATCTGATACAGTACAGGCAGTCGACCTTAACCTTCCGGAGGGTATGGATTTCAAAAGGGCCTTTCAAACAGATCGAAAATTGAATTGTGAACCGGTACCTCACTCTAGTCCGCTACCAGCTAAATCGATTCGGACTTACATCTACTCTCGCTGAAAAAAAGGAGTTGAATTAAAACGGATTATTCAGATTACTTTTGAGGAATCTCGTTAAGAGTATAGTAAGCAACTTCATGAAGAAGTGGTTGTTCAGTATCTTTCCTGCGAATGCCAGGCATTTTTAATTCGTGCACATGCCCCTTTACCATTCCATCAACTTGTAAATGAACGTGCTTACCATTCTTTCTGGGAATAGCTTTCGTAATCACTGGAACCGTTCCGTCAACCTCTGGACTCCCATATCCCTTTTGATAGATGTATGTGTAAGTCTCCATGGTGTAGGAAGAAATATCGGCCAATGTTTTAATGTCGGCTTCCTGCGTAAAGGTTAGTTCAAAGCCATCAGGCTTCACCCGCATCTCGTGAACCTCGAATGGAACCTTTCCTGTCCAGTTTACCCGTTGAAAGGAGAAAGGGCTTTTTCCTCTTGAACCCCATCCACGATTGGTTCCACCCGTAAACATACTGCCATCCTTGGCGAACCTCGCCACGATATTACCGGATCCAAAACCTTCGAGAAACGGAAACACCGCACCCTGATAAAACCCATTTACTTTTTCCAAAAATACACGATGCACTTTAGAATGAGTTTGCTCGGAAACAAATAACTGATTTTTGAACGGACCGAATTTCCCATTAGTCTCATCGCATTCAATCCCAGCCGGTGAATTCCCCACCTTTCCGTGAGGAAGAACAACCGGTGGAGGGATAAGATCAGGAACTCTCTTTCTTTCAATTTCAATCCGGCTACCGGATTCTGGTTCTGGTGGTTGGGGACCTAAAGCATCAGTCAATGCAAAGTATTTGTTGCCCGTAGGGTTTCCCTGAAACCCACCTGGCTTTAAATGCTTCAAAGAGCTCGAACCGTTCCATAAACCTTGGTTGTCACAATAAAAAACATCGCCCAAATGATTAAACCCGATCCCTCCAGGTGAACGAATTCCATATCCGGTTGGAATGCATTCACCTTCTTCCGTCACACGCATGCACCAGCCACGAAATGGACTCTTATCATCCGCTCCTCCTGAACCCGTAAGACATAAAATCACCCAAATATCTCCGTTTTTATCGTGCCGGGTACCGAACGCGTATTCATGGTAGTTTCCATTAATCCCCCAGTCATCTGCAACGGTTTCAAATACATCTGCCCGTCCATCACCGTCCCGATCTTTCATACGGGTTACTTCCGGACGCTGAGTTGCATAAAGCCAACCATCTCTCCAAGAAAGCCCTAGAGTTTCATGAAGTCCCCTCGCATATAAAGTCCATGTGGGTGAAGGTTCATCTTCCCAAACGCCCTCCCCTACAAAAATATCTCCTCTTCGGGATGCGACCGCCACTTTATTTCCGGGAAGTATTTCGATGCCGCTTACTTCTATGACCTCCCCTGAAGGAAGTGGAATCGTGGTAATGGGATAATAATCGGACTCAACCGGTAAACTTTTAGAATGATCGTCTGCGAATAATTGAGGGGTAACTGCATAAAAGAAAGTTAAGAGAGTGATGAAAGTTTTCATATTTAAAATGTATAGTTTGTTTAGCTGAACCCAATTACTCAGCCCAGGAATAAGTAATTTTTAATTCGGACTTTCCTTCATTAAATTCAATCGGCACCCGAAGTTCACCCTTTTCAGCAAAAACTTCCCCTCCCTCAAGAGAAAGAGATAATTCACTATTGGAAAAAGTATCCTTGTCTTTCTTAAAATTTCCCTGAGCAAGTCGAAGATAAAGATTTGTAGAATTCCCCTTACCCACAAATTTGAGCGTTCGACGGATTACTCCCGGCTTTTCCTCGGAGGAACTGCCAACCGGAACCGGTTTGTCCGTAATAGAAATTTCATCCCGACTGTATTTAAATGTGGGCCTTTGCATCTTGTCCAAAACATAGCCATCAAATTCTAATTCTTTGGTGCGGTATTCGGACTCTGGCCAAGCGGAATCCTTTGTCATTAGCTCAGCGATAGCTAAGCCCTCGGGCAATCGGATGACATCATTCCCGGCTGGCGGTTGAAAACCTTGCCCTCTTCCGATCCAATGACGGGCCCCGTCGATAAATTCACCATGCCAAATCATTGCCAGTCTCATGTTGTTTGCATCAAAAGCAAGATTCACTCCCTCATGGTACCCCACTCCAATCGCTCGCGGCCCTGCACCATCAATAAAGTTCCGGTAAATGGTTGCTTCCCCTTTTAGAGGTTCGATCAGCATACCTTCAACAACCTGTCCAGCCTTAGGTGCAGTTTTAGAAAGGGGTTTATTTTTAAAGCCGGGCCCAGTCCATGAGACACTAAGTGCTTCCCCACCGGCAAGTTCGAAATATTTCACTTCAATATCGTGCTTTCCTTTTTTCAATTCAACCGAACCTGCCTTTGCCTTAATTCCATGAACGCCATCGTTATCGACGATCATCTTGCCATTAATAAAGAGCTGTGATCCGTCATCCGAAGAAATGGTGAAAGAATATTTTCCATCCTTTAAGCATTCAATTTGGCCATTAAAAATAAATGCAAAGTTGTTATTAATCTCACGCATTGAAATATCAAAAAGGCCTGTGGCCAGGGCTCCAGATTTGACTGCTTTAAATTCAGAAAAATTTGGCATCTTACTCCATTTTCCGTGATAAATTTTATAAGTAAGATTGGTGACCGGGTTGGCTTTCTTGGTTATACCCATCACGCCATTCATTAATTGATAATGCCCGGGAAAAGTACAGATATAGGGATAGTCACCCTCCACCTTTGGGGTTTTAAAATAAAAGGTTACCTCTTTGCCAGGTTGAACCATTCCTGAACTGGCGAGAATTCTAGGATGCCCCTTCGGCTCCCAATCCATCTTCACTCCCTTGTCACCTAGCTTAAGCACCGCATCAATCACCTCCTGCCCTTTATCTCCGCCTTTTTTCTTACCGGGCGTACAAAAAATAAGATTGTGAGGGAGCGAATCAGGATTCTTAAAAATTACTTTCACCTTGGAATTTGGCTTAACACTAAAGCTCTGCACATCGTATTTCATCTGTGCTTCCAGCGTGCTGATTGTAATCGACTGGTCAACTTTCTCAAAGCCTTTGGGAGGATCCTCTGCATGTATGACAAGCGAGCTCAAGAGACAATTTGCAAAAATATAATATATGGATGGAAACTTCATAAAAACCTTTCTCCAAAATGATCTTCCATCACAATGGCAACCTTAAACCTACGATCATCTTGAAATGATTATGAACAGCCTCTTCAGAAAAGAATTAATAGGAGGCTAAAAAAATCTCGATCCCATATCCAAGCTCACTCAAAGTGAAAGGATGATAAGAAACTTACTTTTCTGTCTTTTCTCTTTAAGCCTCCTTAGCCAATTTTCCTTAGGCTCAGAAGATGCAGATACTTTCGGTTGGGCTAATTTTTCCTCCCAGCAAGAGCAGGCAAAATACATCTCGAATCAATTAAAGAAGTGGAACAATAAAACCTCGAATCTCCGCGATAAGCCCCTCCGGGTGATTTACTTTCATGCCAAAGATCGGAAACCACTGAAAAATCATCTAGAGAGATGGAATGGCATTCTTTCGGATATTCAAACTTTCTTTCGTACTGAAATGGGTCGACTTGGATACAATCAAGTTACGATCTCTCTTGAGAAAGAAAATGGAGTTCTAAAACTCCACGAAATTCAAGGAACACAGAACGAGGGTAATTATACTTATAAATCTGGAGGCAAAATTAGGGGAGAAGTATTTAAAGCCCTGCGGGCAAAAGGAATTAATCCTGAAGAAGAAACTCTTCTCATTGTCTGCGGTCTTTCTAAAACCAATGGTAAAAAAGTTACTATTTATTCCCCGTATTATGGTATGGGGGCGAATCATAACAAGGGAATCTGTTTCACTGCTGACATGGAATGGTTATCCATTGACGGACTCAGACCTGATCCAAACAAGATTGTACTCCAGGTCAAGGAACACAGAAACTACGAACCCTTTACCCTGAATCGGTTCAATACTGTGTATATCGGGGGTACCATTCACGAACTCGGACACGGACTTTCCCTGCCACACAATCTGGCCACCAAGAATGAATCTATCCGAGGAACAGCACTGATGGGGGCCGGTAATTAC
>TARA_B110000003_G_scaffold12145_1_pt1 | contig 12294 bp, 10 predicted proteins | sample TARA_B110000003 | Tara Oceans TARA_B110000003 (sample SAMEA4396424) | marine metagenome | biome: Westerlies Biome; feature: [SRF] surface water layer (ENVO:00010504); material: water (ENVO:00002006), including particulate matter (ENVO:01000060) such as... | depth 5 m
AAAGAGGCAGTTTTAAGAATTAATTCTTCAAACAAAGATCAACCAAACAAGCCAATTATCTTTTCGACCTTTATTAGTGAAGAGCTAAGAGAAATAGTAAAAGATGTCGATGGCTTGCATTTAGATATTTTTGATGTATTCCTTGAGCCACTAGAAAAAGAATTAAAATTAAAATCAATCAAGAAAAGTGGGTTAGCGCATGGAATGAGTGATGCGAATACTTATATGAAGCGCATAGAGGCCACAAATTATGCGCTTTCAAATGATGATGGAGGCATCACCAAACATTATGATAAAGCTGATATCATTTTACTGGGAATTTCGCGATCTGGAAAAACACCAACCTGCCTATATATGGCCTTACAGTATGGTATTTATGCCGCAAATTTTCCATTAACTGAGGAAGATCTGGAAAACAGTATGATTCCAGAACCCCTAAAACCTCATCGAAAAAAATTATTTGGACTGACTATTTCTGTTGAGAGGCTCAGACAAATAAGAAAGGAGCGACGGGCAATCGGTAATTATGCTTCAATAAAACAGATCAGTTATGAAATTCGTGAGGCTGAGAAACTATACATAAAAAATTCTATTAAATTCGTTGATACTTCAGAGTTATCTATAGAGGAGATATCAGGTAAAATATTAGAAAAAACTGGCGTACAAAGACGCTTTAGACCCTAATCTTTAATATTTTTTGTTTAATTTTTATGTATGATCATCAAATAATTCCCCAAACTATTGTGAAGTCAAATTCATTTACTGGTCTTATGACTTTATATGAAAGTAATTTTCTTAAACTAATTGATTTTGTTCCTGAATTTACGAATTTAGAAGGTGAGCACATCGCGAGTAGTAAGGAAGAAAATGATGTAATTTTCAGTATTACAAAAAAAGAAAAGCATACAATTTTTTTCTCAATGTCCTATATCTTTAAAGATATAGTTAGTATTGAATTAAGACCTAATTTGAAAATTGTTGTTTATTTGGACGGTCAGCTTGCACAAGTAACCGATATCGATGAAACACAGGAATGCTCTAATTTTAATAAAATAATATCTCCTCATAAATATGTTATCAACCAGTTATGGAGAAAAAATATTATATTTAATAAATGGTTAGAGCATTTAATTGATCTTAATTATAAATTAAATTAAATTTATAATTTTAATAAACATTCGCTTGTTGATTATCTTGCATAGTGTTGTCTCTTATAATTACGAGATCTGTGGCAATTGCCGCTGCTTCATTTAGGTGTATATCTTCGTTAATCACTTCTTTGGATTCTTCGGATTCTAGATCATTATTTACTGTTTCAGAATTTAATTGGTCTCTTTTTTCTTCACGAATTTTTTGATTTTCCTGAGCTTGCTCTCTTTCTCTAGTCCTAATTTCGGCATTTAAGGAAATTAGTTTCCTATTTTTAGCATCTTTTATAGCCAAGGTATCCTCATTTAAATAAATAAGATTTGGATCTTCTTTCAGTCTCATTTGATGATTCTTATTTAATTCAGAAATTGTTTTTTGTAATGAACTGCCACTCTTATATCTGGATGATCTAATTGTATCCCATGGTAAAGCTGTTTTTCGAGCACTTTCTCCTGTCGTGTCTATATCAATATAGGACGGTAATTCGATATCAGGATTAACTCCTCGATTTTGTGTACTTTCTCCTGTTATTCGATAATATTTTCCAATAGTTAGTGTAAGCTGACCTAATTCTTCTTCATCTTGGTTTTTTACATACCGATCAAGTGGGTAAAGATTTTGTACTGTACCTTTACCGAAGGTTTGTTGTCCTACTATTACTCCTCGATCATAGTCTTGAATTGCAGCGGCAAATATTTCTGATGCAGAAGCACTATAACGATTCACTAGTACGATTAGAGGACCATTATATATAGATCTAGGAACAGGATCAGGATCATCTAATCTACTAATACGACCTCTAGCATTTCGTAATTGTACGATTGGCCCATTATCTATAAATAAACCAGATAAAGCAGTTGCTTCTGTTAGATGACCACCACCATTGTTACGTAAATCTATGATAAGCGCATCAATATTTTCTTTTTCAAAATCCGAAAGTAGTCGTTTAACATCTGACGTGGTACTAGTAAACTCATCATCACCACTAGTGAGTGCATTGAAGTCCCGATAAAAGCTTGGGATATCTATTACTCCAATATTATATTTTTGATTATTTTTATGTGTTTTAATTAGGTTGCTCTTTGCAGCAGATTCTTCAAGTTTTACTTGATCTCTGATAAGGCTAATAATTTCTGTTGGCTCTCCCAAGGATAGTTCATCTGGTGATATCTCAAGACGGACAATAGTTTCTGCGGGCCCTCTAATTAATTGAACAACATCATCTAATCTCCAGCCGACAACATCTATCATTTCTCCATTTTCGCCTTGACCTATTGCAGATATTCTATCTTTTGGTTTAAGTTGACCATCAATTGCAGCAGGGCCACCAGGAATAATATTTACAATCGAAACATATTCATCTTCAATAGAGAGGGACGCACCTATTCCAAAATATGATAAGCTCATTTGGATCTGATATTCTTCTGATTTTCTGGGTGAAAAATAACTGGAGTGTGGATCCAATGTATGAACAACAGAGTTCATAAAAGTCTCAAAAACATCATCATTGTTAATTTGTTGAAGCTGTGTGAGAAAACGTTCATATCGTTTCGTGAGGAGCTTTTTTGTTTCAGACCATTCTTTTTCATTTAGAATAAGATTTAACGCATCATTTTTTATACGTTTTTTCCATAATTCATCAAGATCTTCAGCTGAATCCATCCATGATGCATCGGATCGATCAAATTGATATTCCTCTAATGTTGAAAAGTCAGGCTCATTATCGAGTATTGAGATGGCGTATTGCATTCTAGAAATTGCACGCATCCTATATTTTTCAAATATCTCAAATGCGGGCTGCAAGGAAGCAGGTCCAAGCATATCATCTATCTTAAATCTAAATGACTCAAAGGAATCAAGATCAGAATTTAAAAAATAGGAACGATTTCCATCAAGATTGTCTATATAGTTATTGAGTATATCGGAGGATAAATCATCATCTACTTTTGTATGATTGTAGTGGGCTCTCTCTATTAGACGCTGAACAAGAACCCCAATTTTTTCATGCCTTAGTTCTACATTTAATGGTACTTCTAATTCATTATTAGCTGCAAGATTCGATGAAAAAAAGATAAAAGAAATGAATAGAAAAATAATATTATTATTTGATCTTTTTATTATTTGATAGTTCAAGTTATGTTACCTTTTATTTTGAATAATTAGATATTTTGAATGTTGCTTTTGTAATTATGTAAACTAAGTAAGGGGAGAGTAAAATAAACCATGCTGCAATACTTCCACTTCTGAGTAATTGATAATATTCCATATAATATCCTGTAAAACCTTCACCAACATATTTTCCAAAAATAAAATCATTAATTGCAAAAAAGATAAATGGCAGTATAAAAAATCCTGACAAAATAAAAACTAAGAGAGTTATTATATTTTTCATTTTAGTTATTGATAATTATGCTAATCATATGTATTTCTGATATAAATATTGAGATCAATATAATGAGTATAAAATTAATTATCCAGCAATAAAGATTTTAAGTTGCTCAGATAATCCTTTACATGCCTTTGATTGTGTTCTTGCAAATAATGGTATTGGAACTACAATCGCTGGCATAAAGGATGTTCCACTATATTCAGCACTAATATTGCCCTCATTTTTAGTATCTTGTATATCCCATACAGTCGCTTCATAGTTAGAGTCATTTTGCCACCAAGCAAAACCAAAGCATCCACCCCCTGTGGGTCCTACTGCGCATGACATACTTCCACCACCACCACTGCTATCAGTATTACCATCTAGCCAGATAATATAGCGTAAATTTTGGCTATTAATAGCATCTTTGACTTGACTTCGCATTAATAATTTGGCGAGACTCACAGTATCACTTGGAGCAGTTCTGGGTTCGAACCATGGGAAAAGAGAATCTTTAAAGTTACTAGTTGATATTACTCTGATTCCACTGGACCCTTTACTAATATTTGATCCTATGCACTTTATAAAATCACTTTCTGTATCATTACCGAGGTGATAGCTTTTCGCAAGAATAACAACACCTTCACCTTCGCCAATTCCAGTGTTACCTATGCGATTATCTTCAATTCTAGCGGTAACACATCCACTCAAAGTAAAGATTATAAGCGTCAATAACCAGTAGGTTTTTATTTGAGCAATTTGTTTAATAGTGATCAATATCTGTATGTTCATGATTGTAGGTTATTGAATTCTTGAGTCTTTTCTAACTGAAGGATAACAAGAGCAGCAGCATCTCGCATAGCTAGTATGGCTGCTTTAGCTAAATCTTGTTCATCAGAGAATGTTGAAGTTGAAGTCTTTCCATATGCACTTATTGGCCAGTTCACAATTTCTTTTCCGTTATCATTATATATTTTAATTCTGTAACGTATCCAAACCGAGAAAGTTTCATCTTGGCTTTGTTCAGGTACCGAGAATTCAATCGCATCAATAGTTGGATAAATAGTAAAATCAAAATTTTCAGAGGCGTTATCATTTGAGCTAACTATAACTTTACTCGTTGTGAAGAAAGATCTAAAAACTTCATTAAAGAGAAGTATGTTTGATTGCGTAAAATCTACTTGCCAGGATTTCTTACCAATCACTTTTTCTTCGTGAATAAAGCCATCAAAATTATCAGGATAAATAATACCTACTGTGAATGGTAATTGAGTTACAAGGAGTTTTGGTATATTTGGATTGTCAATTTTTACTTGAGATGAGCAAGCGCTTAAAATTGTTACCGCAAGCAGTAAGGTAAATATTTTGACTTTCATACTGAGACTTTAGACTGCGATAGTTTTTAGTGCAAGAATCAGATGCAACAAACTTACGTTTGGTTACAATGATAAATTTAGAGGCGGCTCTTGAGTGAGTGATAGCTGTTCTCTTAAAGAAAGAATGTGATCATCCCAGAAGCGAGGAGTGCCAAACCAAGGAAATGCAATTTTAAATGCAGGATCATCCCATCTTTTGGCGATCCATGAGGTGTAATGCAGTATCCTGAGGGACCTTAATGCTTCTATAAGATGTAATTCTCTGTAATTAAAAGTTCGAAATTCCTCATAGCCATCCAGTAATAAGGTCATTTGTCTTTCTTGCTCAGCTCTTTCGCCAGATAAAAACATCCAAAGATCCTGTATTGCAGGGCCATTTCGAGCATCATCAAGATCAACTATTTTAATTGTTTTATCTTGCGTTAAAATATTACTGGGATGTAAATCTCCATGAATTTTGAATATTTTATAACTCCCACAAGCAGTAAAGCATCTTTTTATATTAGTGAATAAATCATCGATTATACTTCTATATGCTTCATCTATGTCTGGAGGTATAAAAGAATTTTCAAGTAAAAATTTTGTTGATTGATATCCATAACTATGAATATCGAGGTTCGGCCTATATTCAAATTGGCTCATCTCACTATGTAAGTGAATTCGAGCAACTAGTCTTCCAAGTTGTTTGAGTATCTCATCATTATCCAGATCAGGTGCTCTTCCTCCGAAACATCTCCATAAAGAAAATCTGAATGATTTATAATAATGCAATGTTTTATTATCAATTTTCATTGGCTCAATAATGGGAATATCTAGTTTTACCAATTCTTGGGCAAAATGATGCTCTTCTTTGATAGCAAGGTCACTCCATCTTTTGGGTCGATAGAATTTTATGACAATATTAGAATCATCTTCAAGACCCAGTCTATATACACGATTTTCATAACTATTTAGAGCTAATATCTCTCCATTGTCTCGATAGTTTAGTGAGTTCAGTGCATTTAAAATTTCATCTGGTCCAAGATTGGCATATGCTGGATCTAATTTTTTTTTGATTTTCACATCTAGAGGGTAGCACTTTTAGTTAATTTATAGGACTATCTGGACGCTCTTTTGCGCTCTACCTCTGTAAGTAGTTTTTTTCTGATTCTAATATTGTTTGGAGTTACTTCAACTAATTCATCATCATTTATGAACTCCAATGCTTGTTCTAGTGAGAAATTTATGGGTGGGGTAAGAACTATATTCTCATCATTACCTGATGCTCTCATATTATTCAGTTGTTTTGCTTTTGTGGGATTTACATTTAGATCATCATTACGACTATTAATTCCAATAATCATGCCTTCGTATACTTCATCAGCATGTTTAGCCATTAATTTCCCACGTTCTTGAAGGTTATATAGAGCATACGCAAGAGCTTTTCCAGTAACCATAGAAACTAAAACTCCATTATTTCGCTGTCCTAGAGTAGATTCAATTCGTGAATCATACTTATCAAAAATATGATAAATGAGGCCTGTACCTGATGTTGCTGATAAATATTCAGTTCTAAATCCAATCAAGCCTCGTGTTGGAATATTATAATCTAATCTGACTCTCCCTTTGCCATCAGGGATCATCTCAAGTAACTTACCTTTTCGATCTGCTAATTTCGTCATAATTGCGCCTTGGTGATCTTCATCAAAGTCAACCGTAAGTTGTTCCCATGGCTCATATATTTGACTATCTATTTCCCTATAGATTACTTCAGGTCTAGAGACAGCAAGCTCAAAACCCTCTCTGCGCATGTTTTCAATTAATATTGAAAGGTGAAGTTCCCCTCTTCCAGACACACGAAATTTATCAGGATCATCTGTATTTTCAACTCTCAAGGCAACATTATGAGTCAGTTCTCTTGTGAGTCTTTCATGAATTTGTCTACTGGTTAAGAATTTACCATCTTTTCCTGAAAATGGGGACTTGTTGACTTGAAAAGTCATACTTATTGTAGGTTCATCGACTTTTAGCGGAGGAAGAGATTCTATGTGGTCTCGACAGCATAGAGTATCTGATATGGATAAATCCTCAATACCAGATACGGTAATTATGTCACCTGCATGAGCAGAATCAATTTTTATTCTTTTTAATCCATCAAAGCCAAATAAATCCAATATCCTAGCATTTTTTGTAGTGTTATTTTTGGAGACAATTGTTATAGGAGAGTTTGTATTTATCTCACCACGTTGAATTCTACCTGTACCCAATAAGCCAATATATGGATCATAACTCAAACTTGATATTTGCATTTGAAATGGGCCTTCAGGATCAACTAAAGGCGGAGGCACAGCTGATAAAATAGTATTTAACAGAGGATTCATATCACCCTCTTTATCTAATGGGTTAAGACTAGAGTATCCAGATAGAGCTGAAGCATAAACAACAGCAAAATCAAGTTGATCATCAGTTGCTCCTAACCTATCAAATAGATCAAATGTTTGATCGAGAACCCAATCAGGCCGTGCGCCATTTCGATCAATTTTGTTAATGACTACTATAGGCTTTAAACCTCTTGCAAAAGCTTTTTGAGTAACAAATCTAGTTTGTGGCATTGGGCCATCCACAGCATCCACGAGAAGTAGGACGCTATCCACCATAGACAATATTCTTTCAACCTCACCACCAAAATCAGCATGACCAGGAGTATCAACAATATTTATTCGGTGTTCATTCCAGGTAATTGCAGTATTTTTTGATAATATTGTGATACCACGCTCTCTTTCAAGATCATTAGAATCCATGGCTCTTTCTTGGGATTTGGCACGTGGATCAACTGTACCAGAATATTTAAGCAGTTGATCAACAAGCGTGGTTTTGCCGTGATCAACATGAGCAATAATTGCAATATTTCGAATATTGTTAATTTTAGACATAATACGGTGTCACTATAATTGATTAGTGCTAATTCGAGTAATTAGAAAAGAATCGCTATTCTATAATATTTTGAATGTCACGCCAGCTTTTGTTTGGAGTCTAGAGATTAATTTTTCTGATAGTGCTGAAGCTGGCGTCCAAATTCCACCTTTAGTTTCAATTTCATCACAAGCCAGACAAATAGCAGTTTCACTCAGCATTTTACTTGTTGAGCCATATCCTGGGTCACGATCACCACAAACTTCAATAGATATTTTTTGATTATCTTTTGTTTTACCCTTAAGGAGTAATTTAAAAAACCCAGTTTTACGCTGGTGCGCATTGGGACCTTGCCCTGGTTTTGGTAGCAGTTTTTCAATAAAATATTTTCTTGTGAAATTTATCGAACTAAAGATGTAAAACAAACCAATAGTTAGAGTTAAGAATTTTGCTTTTAGGGAGCCAGTGAATTTTTTTCCACATATCACACTCTCTGAATATGAGAAATCTTTACCATAGCGATAATTTAAGAGAGCATTAGTCCTTCTGACTATCCTGGTATTGATAGCTGCCATAATAAAGGGTGCAGTCCACATGCCAATTGTTTTGTTGTATAAAGGTGATTTTTGATCATATTTATCTGGCCCGATCATTTCATTAAGAGGATTTAAGCTGTATGGATGGGCTACAATTTTTGCAATTTCACGATTTTTCCCACCCTCAATAATAACATTTAAAATACTTGCTATTGTTCCCCCACTTGCGCCACCTTTCATAGCTTTAACGAATAATTGAATATTATTGAGTGGTTGCTGAAATCTTCGCAACGCTTCTTGCTGCATAAATAGGACACCTAGATCAGATGGAATAGAATCAAATCCACAAGAATGAATAATACGCGAGCCATTTTTTTCTGCTTCTTCTTGATGCGTATCAATCATTTTTCTTATCCATTGTGTCTCACCCGCTAAATCACAGTAATCTGTACCATTTGAAACGCACGATTGTACTAATTTTGATCCAAATTTTGCATATGGGCCGACTGTTGTTAATATTACTTTTGTCTGACTAGTTAATTTATCTAATGCAACAGCGTCATCACTATCAGCAGTAATGATAGGAATTTTGGTGCCATTATAATGTGAATTATTATCTATTATTTGATAGAGAATTTTTTTCAATTTTTCTGGATTTCTACCTGCAATAGCCCAGGAGAAATTTTCACTATTAGGGTAATTATTATAGAAATATTCAGTAATTAATTTACCAGTAAAGCTGGAGGCGCCATAGATTATGACATCATATTTAATATTATTGTCTAAGTTATTGGTCTTCATGACTGCAAGAGTATGCGAACATGCCTTCGCTATCAACTAATAACTAAGGTATCTTTAGTAACTGATGATGATATTTTTTAAAAAATATATTAACTATTATGAAAAAATCAGAGCATAGTGAAACTTTAGGGACATACAAACGACTTTGGCGTTATGTTGTTCCTTATAAAGTTATTGGTGTCATAGCTGTTATTGCAATGGCATCAACCGCTATTGTCGAAACATCAATGGTTGCATTAATTGAGCCTTTGTTAGATGAGGCACTGGTCGCAAAGAACTTAGAGGCTTCAAAGTGGCTGCCATTTGCATTTGTGATTATTTTTATTGCGCGAGGTATATCTGGTTATGCTACAGAAGCGTCACTTGGATGGATAGGAAGAGGGGTGATTAGTTCGTTAAGAAGAGAGGTATTTGAAAAATTTCTCTATTTGCCAACTAAATATTTTGAAAATAATACTACAGGCAAACTTCTCTCTAGAATGACTTATAATGTTGAAATGGTTGCTGAATCGGTAACCAATGTCGTAACTATACTTGTAAGGGATGTGCTGACAGTATTTGCTGCAATCGCCCTTATGATTTATCAAAGTCCAAAATTATTCCTAACAGTTGCACTTGTTCTCCCATTGATAACAATACTAGTTAAATTTCTTGGATCTGTTTTTCGTCGATACAGTGAAAGAATTCAAGATTCAATTGGTGAAGTAACTCAGGTAACAGAAGAGGCTCTTACAAGCCATAAAATTATCAAGATATTTGGTGGTCAGAAGTACGAATTGGAGCGACTGGTAGGGATTGATGAGGAAAATCGAAAACAGAATTTAAAATTGATTCGCTCCCGATCTATGGGTGTGGCTGTCACTCAAGTGCTTTTTGGGTTTGGATTGGCTGGAGTAATCTATTTTGCAGGCATTGAATCTTTAAACGGACATCTAAGCCCAGGTAGCTTTATGTCATTTTTTGGAGCAATGATGTTGATGTTGCAACCAATTAGAAGGATTACTAATGTCAATGCTATTTTGCAACGTGGAATGGCAGCAAGTTCAAGTTTATTCGAAATAATTGACGAACCAGGCGAGGTTGAGAATGGACTAAAATCACCTGATATATCTACTGGCAAAATAGAGTTTAAAAATGTTAATTTTTCATATGATGGAAAATCAAAGATTATTGATGATGTATCTTTTACTATCACATGCGGCCAGTCTTTGGCTATCGTAGGCCATTCTGGTAGCGGTAAATCTACATTAATAAATTTATTACCTAGATTCTATGATTACAAAGATGGAGAAATTCTTCTGGATGATATTCCACTTCAGGATTATAGAATGAAAAATCTAAGGCAAAAAATAAGTTTAGTAAGTCAAGATGTAGTGTTATTTAATGATTCAATTTTGAATAATCTTGCTTATGGAGAATTAAAAAATCGATCAAGAGATGATTTACTGAATGCTGCAAAATTAGCTCATATATTGGAGTTTTCAGATAGATTTCCAAATGGTTTGGATACGGTTATTGGAGATAAAGGTGTTTTATTATCTGGTGGCCAACGTCAGCGAATTGCAATTGGTCGAGCCATTTTGAAAGATGCTCCAATTTTGATACTTGATGAGGCAACTTCTTCTTTAGATACTAAATCTGAGTATGATATACAAGGGGCCTTAAAAGGACTCATGAAAAATCGAACGACATTGGTAGTTGCTCATCGATTATCAACTATCGAGAATGCAGATCAAATAATTGTCCTGGAGAAAGGACGGATAGTTGAAAAGGGTGATCATAAAACTTTACTGTCAAATAATAGTTTTTATTCAGATCTTCATCGTCTTCAATTTAAAGAAAAGTAATTTGATATAGATCATGAATGCGCATATACAAAAGTGGTTTTTAAGAGTTTGGTACACAGAGAATGCTTGTTATATATTCCTTCTACCTTTGAGTTGGTTATTTTACTCTTTGATCACTCTTAGAGGTTGGTTGTATAAAGTTGGTCTGATGAAAAGTTATAAAACTAACTATCCTGTTATTGTAGTTGGGAATATTTCAGCAGGAGGAACAGGCAAGACACCAATAGTTATATGGTTGGCTAATTATTTTATTTCAATTGGCTATAAGCCAGCTATTATCAGTCGAGGTTACGGTGGTAAAGTTGGTACAAAACCATTGGAGGTTTCAGAGAGTTCTGACGTCAGAATAGTGGGAGATGAGGCATTGATGATGGCCTTAAAATCCAATTGTACTGTAATTGTTCATCCTGATAGAGTATTAGCTCTGAAGTACATAGCTGATAGAGATATTGATCTAGTAATAAGTGACGATGGACTGCAACATTATCAGTTACATCGAGATTATGAAATTGTTACTGTAGATGGGCAGCGTATGTTTGGTAATTCTCGATTGTTACCTGCAGGTCCACTAAGAGAATCTATCTCAAGATTGAAGAGCGTCAATACTGTATTAATACAGAAAGAAGTCATAGATCATAATGAAGAGAATTCTTTCTATCTCAATGGTGAATTAGCTATTAACCTAATGTCAGGAGAGCTAAGAGAATTTGAAAAATTTTCAAATAAAAATGTTCATGCCATAGCTGGAATAGGAAATCCTAAGCGATTTTTTAGATTTATAAAAAATAAAGGTTTTAATGTTATTCCACATCACTTTGAAGATCATAAGCTCTATACATCAAATGATATGTTTTTCGATGATGAGCTTCCCGTTTTTATGACTGAAAAAGACATGATCAAATGTCGAGCGTTTGATAATAAAAAATTATGGTATGTACCGGTAGATGTTGTTATTGATGACTCAAAAATAAAATGGTTAAAAAATATAAAATCTATCATAGATAAAGGTGATAAATGATTGATTATAATATAATAATTCCTGCTAGATATAATTCAAATCGTCTTCCTGGAAAACCTTTGATTGATATTTTGGGCAAGACGATGATTGAGAGAGTCTGGTTGAATGCTAGAATGAGTTTGGCTCAAGAAGTGATAATTGCTACGGATGATGAACGTATCGCTGATAAGGCGAGAAATTTTGGTGCTAGCGTGGTTCTAACTTCTGATAAACATAAATCAGGCACTGATCGGATAACTGAAGTTATTGATTATTTGAAGTGGCCTGATGACCAAATAGTTCTTAATCTTCAGGGTGATGAGCCACT
>TARA_B110000003_G_C16654234_1_pt1 | contig 12290 bp, 7 predicted proteins | sample TARA_B110000003 | Tara Oceans TARA_B110000003 (sample SAMEA4396424) | marine metagenome | biome: Westerlies Biome; feature: [SRF] surface water layer (ENVO:00010504); material: water (ENVO:00002006), including particulate matter (ENVO:01000060) such as... | depth 5 m
GAGAACTTATTTCTCATCCTGAAATTCTTCCAAAATTAGATTTAATTCCTGATATTTCTGATAGTGAATTGTTTTTAGTGGTATTTCTTTTGCCTATTGCTGTTCAATGGTGGAGTGTTTGGTATCCAGGAGCAGAGCCTGGTGGGGGGGGGTATGTTGCTCAAAGGATGCTTTCAGCAAAGGATGAAAATAATGCTGTATGGGCTACCTTACTTTTTAATTTTATGCATTACGCTGTTCGACCATGGCCGTGGATTTTAATTGCGTTAGCATCTTTAATTGTATTTCCAAACCTTGATGATTTACAGTTAGCTTTTCCAGAAATTAGTAAAAGCATTATAGGTCATGATTTGGCATATCCTGCTATGATGACTCTTTTACCATCAGGTCTTTTAGGACTTCTTTTAGCCTCTTTAGCTGCAGCTTTTATGTCAACAATTGCCTCACATTTAAACTGGGGTTCATCCTATGTTGTTAATGATTTTTATAAAAGATTTTTTGAACCTAAAGCCTCAGAGAAAAAACTTGTTTTATTAGGCAGGATTACAACTGTTTTGTTAATGTTGTTTTCTTGCTTAGTGGCTCTATTATTAAGTAACGCCTTACAAGCATTTGCTATTTTATTACAAATAGGAGCAGGCACGGGGTTACTTTTTATACTAAGATGGTTCTGGTATCGAATTAATATTTACAGTGAAATTTCTGCTATGATTATTTCTTTTCTAGTAGCTTTTTACCTTCAAATTATTCATCCAAGAATAGGTTTTGATCCAATATCTACAGAGGGTCAATTAATTATAGGGGTAGCTATTACAACATTTTCTTGGATACTAATAACTTTCTTGACTCCTGAGGAAGATAAACAGGTATTGAGAGATTTTTATAAAAAAATTCAACCAGGAGGTAAAGGTTGGAAAAAAGTAGTAGATGAAGCCAAAGGTGACGGGATAGATTTAATCGGGAAGAAAGAAGCTTGGGATGTTCCTTCTGGAATTTTATGCATGGTATTGGGGTGCTTTTTTATATATAGCATTCTTTTTTCAATAGGATATTTACTTTATTCAGAATATACTTATGCCATAATATTACTTACAGTATCTATTGTTTCATTATTCTTTTTACAAAAAGCTTGGAAGAGATTAAAGATGAATTAACCAATTATAATTCCAGCAATTGATGCTGATATTAATGAAACAATTGTTCCAGCAATCATTGCTTTTAAACCTAGTTGAGTAAGCATTTTTCTTCTTTTAGGAGCTATTATACCAATTCCACCAATTTGAATTCCAATCGAAGCAAAATTTGCAAAACCACAAAGCATGTAAGTTGCCATAATTACAGATTTTTGATAAGTAAAATGAATATTACTATTTATGTTTTTTAGATCAATAAGCTGAGTATAACCAATAAATTCACTTGCTACGAGTTTAATTCCTAATAATTGTCCCATAATTGTAATATCTTCTTTAGCAACTCCAATTAACCACATAAGGGGTGCAAATAAATATCCTAGTAAAAATTCAATGGAAAAGGAATCATATATTGTATTATTTTCAATCCAAGAATTAATTCCAAAAAGATTTCCAACACCTGATAACCCACCATTAATCATTGCTATTAGAGCTAAAAAAACTAAAAGCATTGCACCCACATTTACAGCCATTTTAATTCCTTCACTAGTTCCTGCTGAAATTGAGGATAAAAAATTATCACCAATACTCACATTTGAAACATCAATTTCTGAAACAATTTTTTCAGTTTGTGGATAAATAATTTTAGAGATCACAATAGCCCCAGGTGCAGCCATAACCGAAGCGGCTAGTAAGCTTTTAGCAAATTCTAATTTTAGAACAGGGTCATCTCCTCCTAAAAAACCTATATAAGCACCTAGAACACTTCCTGCTACTGTAGCCATTCCTCCAACCATTACCAGAAACATTTCAGATCGATTCATTTTATTTAAATACCCTTTTATAAGTAATGGCGCTTCAGTTTGACCTAAAAAAATATTACCAGCAACAGATAGGCTTTCTGATCCTGAGATATTTAGAAGTTTTGTTAAAACCATGGCCAAGAATTTTACTATTTTTTGAATGATATTGAAATAATATAAAATTGAGGTAAGAGCGGAAAAAAATATTATAATAGGTAATGCCTGAAAAACAAAAATAAAACCGTATTTTGAAGTGTCAGCAAGTTCTCCAAAAAGCATTTCAATTCCTGATCCAGTATATTCTAAAAGTTTTACAAAAAAAACTCCTATTGTTTCAAAGAGTGTTTTTATTAAAGATATCTTTAGAACACTAATAGCGATTAAAATTTGTAATGTAAGTCCTATAAAAACTGTTTTCCATTGGATTTTATTTTTATTATTACTAAGTAAATAAGCAAATAGGAGAAGAATAAATATTCCAGAAATACCTCTAAAAAAAGATTCTAACGATGTACCACTATTAGGAATTAAGTCCATTTAAATTGAAAATTTAATAGTTTTTATTTTTTTTTCTTTCCTCTAAAATTTTTTTTGCTTTAACAATTGATTTTATTAGGTTACTTTTTGTTTCAATATATTCAATTAAATTTTTAACCTTTTCCTCATTTTTATTTTTCTCATATAATTTTTGTTTTTCTTCAGCAATTGTTTCTTTAATATCTTTGTACGTTTTTACAATAAAAGCAATAATTATAAATACAGCAGCAATTAAAACAACAGTTTCTTCTAAATCGTTTAAATACATGATTTTATTTAGAGATAAATTTAATTTTAATAAGTTAAGTTTTTTTGATCATATTTTTTTATTATCAATTATATTTTGCTTTAACATAATAAACGCTCAACAAAAATCTACAACTTCTACTATTACTTTATCAGAGGTGGTAATAAAGTCCTTAAGGAATTCATCAAATTATAGTTTAACTCCATTTTCTGTAACAAAAATTGATTTTCAAAATCAACAACCACTTAAACAACAAAACTCTTTTAATGAGTATTTGACTAATATACCTGGTCTTTTCGCTTTAAATGCAAATAATTTTGCTCAAGATTTAAGAATATCTATAAGAGGTTTTGGTTCTAGGGCTGCATTTGGAATAAGAGGAATAAAAATTATTGTGGATGGAATACCTGAGACAACCCCTGATGGTCAAAGTCAAATTGATAATCTACCATTATCATTAATAGACAATATTGAAGTTATAAGAGGGCCATCATCTAGTATTTATGGTAACGCTTCAGGAGGTGTAATTTTTGTTTCTTCATTGGACAGTATAAAAGGAGGATCCCCTCAATTTAGATCAACCTTTGGATCTTATGGAATGAAAATGTTTTCTTTTGATATCCAATTGAGAGGAAAAAAGACTTTAGCTCTTTTACATCAAAATTTTTTAAAAACTAATGGGTTTAGAGACCATAGTAAACTTAGTCAAAGAATTTTTAATTTAAAGGTTCGACATAAATTTTCGCAAAAAACAAAACTTGATTGGCAATTAAATTTAACCAATAGTCCTTTGGCTCAAGATCCGGGGAGTTTAAATATTGAATCTGTGAAAAATAATAGAACATCTTTTAGACAAAGGAATAAAGATTATGATGCTGGAGAAGAAATTAATCATTTTAAGACAGGATTGAATTTGAAAACTAGTTTAAGAAATAATTTATTACTTAATAATTATATTTTTTATTCTAAAAGAGATTTTAATGGAAAACTGCCATTTAAAAATGGAGGGATTATAGATTTACAGAGAAATTATTACGGCTTTGGAAGTAGTTTAGATTTTAGTAAAGAAAAAAATCAATTTAAACACAAAACTAAATTTGGAATAGAATATTTATCACAAGAGGATCAGCGAGACAGATACGAAAACAACTTTGGCGAAAAAGGTTTGATCACTTTTTCTCAATTAGAGTTTTTTAAAAATTTTGGTATTTATCTTTTGTCAAATTTAAATTATAAAAAGCTATTTTTTCAGTCTGGATTGCGGTATGATAATCAAAATATTGGAACTAATGATATTGGTAATGATATTCATTATAGCTCAATTAACCCAAATATTGGCGTAAGTTATTTGGTAGGCCAAAAAAATAGAATTTTTGCAAATTTCTCAACAAGTTTTGAATCACCTTCATTAAGTGAACTGTCCTCTAACCCTTCAGGAGAAGAAGGTCTCAATAAAGAATTAAACCCTTCAAAAGCAAAAAATTATGAAATTGGTTGGAGATTTTTTGGAAAAAACATTATTATTGAAACAACATTGTTTTATATTAATTCATCTAATGAATTATTGCCCTATGAACTAGAAGAATTTCCCGGCAGGTCCTTTTATAGAAATGCAGGTTCTACTAATCGAACTGGTGTTGAAATGTCTTATAAAAGATCTTGGAAAAATCTTAATATGATTAGATCATTAAGTTATGCAAAATATATTTTTGATGATTATATAAAAAAAGGAGAAGATTTAAGTGGAAAAAATATTCCAGGGATTCCTAGTATGACAAGAAATTTTGAATTGAATTATGAAAACAATGGATGGAAGGTTCAATTTAGTTATAATAATATTGGAAAATTTTATGCTGAAGATGAAAATCAAGTTAAGATTGATTCATATAGTATTTTTAATTTTCAATCAAGTAAAACATTTTATAATAGTTGGGGAGAAATATTGTTATCTGGAGGAGTAAAAAATATTTTAAATAAAGATTATTATGATAATATCCGAATTAATGCATTCGGAGGAAGGTACTATGAAGCTGCACCAGGAAGAAATTATTTTACTAGTTTAATGGTTAAATTATAAATTAGGTGAGAAGGTTTAAAATATATTTTTTTTTATTTTTTTTTATTTTTTATCAAAGTATTAATGGTCAAAAAAGTTCTTTAAGATTAAATGTTATTGGAACTATTCAAGATGGAGGATCCCCTCACATTGGGTGTGAAAAAAAATGTTGTAAGTCTTTATCAAAAAAAGAAAAAAATAAAAGATTAGTAACTTCTCTAGCTCTTGTAGATATAGATTATGATAAACTTTTTTTATTTGAAGCAACTCCAGATATTGAAAAACAACTCAGGTTATTAAATAATAATTTTAAAAAAGAATTAAACCTTAAAGGAATTTTTTTAACACATGCGCATATAGGCCATTATTCTGGGTTAATGTATTTAGGTAAAGAGGCATTAGGGGCCAATAGTTTAGATGTTTTTACAATGAAAAGAATGTTTAATTTTTTAAAAAATAATGGGCCATGGTCTCAATTAGTAAATGAGAAAAATATTGTTTTAAATAAAATTATTGAAAACGAGAAAATTGTTTTAAATAATAATGTATCTGTAATTCCAGTTATAGTTCCTCACAGAGATGAATTTTCTGAAACAGTTGGTTATTATATTAAAGGTAAAAAGAAAACAGCTTTATTTTTACCTGATATTGATAAGTGGGACAAATGGAATAAGTCACTTATTGAAGTTTTGAAGAATGTAGATTATGCTTTTATTGATGCAACTTTTTATGATAAAAAAGAAATAAATAATAGAGACATATCAGAAATACCTCATCCTTTTGTAATAGAAACAATGAATTTATTAAAAGATTTATCTATTTCAGAAAGAAAGAAAGTTTACTTAATCCACATGAATCATACTAATCCCCTTTTAGACTCTTCAACTAAAGAATATAAAAAAGTAATCAATTTTGGATTTAATATTGCAAAGATTGGAATGAGTTTTTATTTGTAAACGGAAAATAGAATTATGAAAATTTACATTCTTATAACTTTTTTTCTTTTTAATATCTTTTTTTCTTTTTCTCAGAAATACAATAAAAGAATTGAAAGGAAAATAAAAAAAATTGAGGCTTTAGATGGGGCTCATATTGCTATAAGCCTTATAGAATTAAATAGTGGAAAAAAGTTTATTACTAAGGATGAAAACAAGTATATGAATCCCGCTTCAAATATTAAATTATTAACTTTTTTAGCTTCTATTAATACTTTTGATAGTATTCCTTCTGTTAAATATTATATTGAAAATGATACGATTTTAAATTTCAAATCTACAGGCTTTCCACTATTACTTCATCCTTTCTATCCAGATAAATCTCTTATTAATTTTTTTGAAAATAAAGATCAACTAGTATATCATAATTCTAAAAATAAAATACCAAAATTTGGTCCAGGTTGGTCATGGGATGACTATAACTATTATTTCTCTTCAGAGATTAGTGCATTCCCTATTTACGGAAATGTTGTTTCATTTTATAAAGATTCTTTAAGTTCAAAAATTAAAGTATTCCCAAAGTTTTTTAATAATAAAATAAAAGTTATTGATAAAATGGAAGAACCTTTAATTGAAAGAGGAGAGGATAAAAATGTTTATTTAGTAAACGAAAAAAAGTTTGAAATTAATGATACTATACAAAGACCATTTATTACTTCAGATTCACTATTTATTAATTTGTTATCTAAAGCATTAAAGAAAAAGATTAAGATGAAAGATGAAAAGAATTCAATTATTGATTGGAAGACTTTATATACTAAATATACAGAAGACATTTATAAAGCTCTGCTTCATGATAGTGATAATTTAGTAGCTGAATCATTATTATTAATGATAAGTAAAAATAAATTTAATAGTTTTAATAGTAATCAAGCAATTGATTTTTTTAAAAAGCAGTGGGATAATTTCCTGCTTGACCCTTTGATATGGGCTGATGGATCAGGAGTGTCCAGATATAACCTTATCACCTCTAGAGCTCTTATTTCTATTTTAAACCAGATCCATATGAAGATTGGATGGAAAGGGATTAATAAATTATTTCCAGCGGGAGGAGTTTCAGGTACTTTAAAAGATTATTATAAATCAAAAAAAGAACCTTTTGTGTTTGCAAAGACAGGAACCTTAAGAAACAATCATAATTTATCGGGTTTTTTAATCGGCAAATCAAATAATAAATATATTTTTTCTATTATGATAAATCATCATAGAAGTTCTAATAAAGATGTAAGAAACGCAATTGGAGATTTACTTTTTTATCTTAGAAAGAAACTTTAATTTTTGTTTTGTAGGGTTTTAGCTACTTTTTCTGTTTCATCTAAAACTCTAAGTAAATTACCACTCCAAATTTTACTTATTTCACTTTCGGAGTATCCTCTTTTTACTAGTTCAAGAGTTACATTAAAGGTCTCAGAAGCATTTTGCCAACCCTTAATTCCTCCTCCTCCATCAAAATCGGAACTTATCCCTACATGATCAATACCGATTAGGTTTTTAATATAATCTATGTGATCCACAAAATCTGAGACATCAACTGGTAGATTTAATTCTGGATTTTCAAGATGGTCCTCATGTTTTATTTTATTTATAAATTCGTCTAAAGCTACAACATGAACTACTCCTCCATTTTCTTTAATCCATTTAAGTTGCTCATCATCTAGATTTCTAGGATGATTACTAAGATGTCTGGCAGAAGAATGAGAGGCTATTACTGGAGCTTTAGTATGTAAAATTGTTTGACGAATAGCTTCTTTAGAGGGGTGAGAAATATCTACCATCATTCCATAGTAGTTCATTTTATCAATGACTTGTTTACCAAGTTCACTAATTCCATTTTGTAAACTAGTATTATCAAATTCACCAGTATTAGAATCTGATAATTGATTATGACCGTTGTGTGCAAGAGACATGTATCTTGCACCCATATCATAGAATTTCTTTACATAAGCCGTATCAAGTCCAATAGGGTAGGCATTTTCTACACCAATCATAGCAACTTTTTTCCCCGTTTCTATTATTTTTTTTACTTCATTTGATGATCTAGCCAATTCAATTTTATCTGGAGCATACAAATAAACTAATCTTTGAATAGCATTAAATTTTGAAAACGCATTGTCTTGTGCTTTTAAATAACCATTATTATCAAGAGTCCCCTGTTTTGTATATACAATTAACCAAGAAACATCTAGGCCTCCCTTAGTCATTTTAGGAAGATTTACCTGGTTTTTAGTGTCTATAGAATAGTTATAAGTACTCTTAAAGTTTTTAACATCAATATCATTGTGAGTATCTATGGTTATTACTCTTTTATGAATTTCCTTAGCTTTATTTATTAAATCATTATTTGAATTATTTACACAGCTAATTATAAAAAAGAAGTTTATTAATATAAAAATGGGTTTCATAAACTATTTTTTTTCAATTTAACAAACCTTATTTATATAGCATCTAAATTTAAATAAAAAGTGTATTGACATTGCAAAAACAGCAGTTTGGCACAGTCTTTGCACTATGTATTTTGCATTTTAAGTGTAAATGTGATCTGAAGTGTTGATTTTCCTAGGATTTTTGACATTCTTAACTAATAAAAACTTAAAAGGCAAACAAATATTAATTTAATTAAATTTTTATCAAATGAAAAAATGTTTATTATCTATTTTGGCTGGAGCACTTTTAATAGTGAGCTGTCAAAATTATGATGATCAGTTTGATGACTTAAACAGCCAGATTACGGCTCTTGCATCGCAAGTAGCTGGGTTGTCTAAGGTTCAGTCTGATCTTACAGCGCTTCAAGGCACTGTTTCTTCACTTTCGGGGTCTATTGCCTCTACAGTGGATTCAGCTCTTGCAAGTGGACTAGCTGGAATTAACGAAACGGTTGCTACACTGGAATCTCAGATAGATGGAATTGCTTCATCTGAAGAGGTTCAGGCTATTCAATCGGACGTTACTGCAGCTCAAACAGATTTAACAGAACTGTTGAATAACAGTAATGTTTATCAAGGAGACCTTACTATTTCAACACCTAGTCAGTTAAGTGCAGCTTTGGCTTTCGGAACTAAACTAAATATTGTTAATGGTAATGTATATATCACTCATGAAACTACAATGGATGCTGATTCTATTCAAACGGTTGTTAATAGAATTAACACGGTTGTTAAAGATTTTAGCTATTTATCTCAATCTTCTTCAATAAAAGAAGTTACATTTTCTACTATAACAGGTGTTGCTTCTTTGACTGCTAAAGGAGTTGGATATCAGTTTCCTAATTTGGAATCTGCAACTAATGTCTTTTTGCATGATGAATATAAAAGTAAAATAAGAGTTATCGCTTTTGATAAGTTAGCTAGTGTTACAACATTAAATACTAGAAACGGTTCTACTGATACAGCTGGTACTGTTGCTTTTAATAAAGCTACTAATTTACATCTTACTGCTTTAAAAAGATATCCTGGTGCATCTCTTACGTTAAGAGTTGATGAGGGAGGTACTATTTTAATAGACGCTTTAGATAACCTTGATGCTTTAGGCAAGAAAACTGCTTTGGCTTTAACTATTGAGGGACCATCTACTGTTAATTATACTAAGTTTACTAAGGGTACTATTACTCTTAAAAATGTAGCTACAGCTACTGTAGACAATAATACAACAGGAATCGTTCTTGATGAAGGAGTAGTATCATTTACTTCTAATTCAGTTGTTACTTTAAATGCTACTGCTGCTACTGATCTTGAAACACTAGATATTACTGGTGTGAAAAATGCTGCTGCAACTCCTGTTGCACCTGCAATTTCTTTTGTTAGTGCTACTGACCTTACTAATTTAACATTAAAAGGAGCAATTGCTTCTGTTACTGCTACTGGTAATGGAAATTTAGCGAATGTTACTATTGCTGCTGCTGTTACTGGGGCTGTTAATTTATCAACAAATACAGATTTAGTTGGAGTTACTTTAACAGGAAGTTCTATGACTGGGTTAACCTTTGCTGGTAATACAGATATGGAAAACTTAACTGTTGACACTACATGGAGTGGTACTACTATAGATGGAACTCTTTCGGTTACAGGTAATACGTCTTTAATTTCATTGACATGTTCTTCTGATAATCTTGAGAATCTTACTGTTACAGGTAATGATGATTTAACTACTCTTAATTTTACAGGCGTTACAAAAGGCGGAGCTACTGGCTCTCCATCTGTTGCGATTTATGGCAATGATTTAACTGCTAGTGCGGTTGATACTATTGAAGATCCTGCTGTTACTGATTTTGGTGCTACTGATGGAGGTTCTTTTACTACTTCTTCAGGAATGGAAACTTTAAAGGCTTATTTAACGGCTATTGCTGCTGATGCTGATACAACAGCTCATGTTTTCTGGGATACTATGGAATCATTTACTGATGAAGCTTCTGCAGAACAAACTGATAAGTTGTATATTTCTACTGATACTGTTGATGCACAAACTAATGCGGCATTTATTACTATTTTAAGAGTAATTCCTAATACTGCTGCTGCTGGAAGTGGTGCAAAGGCAGCTAAAAGTGCTTGGACTCTTGATGGTGTTTCTGCTGGAAACCTTCTAAGATTAGTAAATAATTCTACTGAAATCTTTGCTGGTGGAGCAGGCGAAACTTATGTTGTAAACACTGGAAGTAGTCTTACATTATCTGGAAATAAGACTTTAGATTTAGCTAGTGTTCTTAATGCTCAGCACGTAACAAGAGCTGCAGCTACTGAGGCAACACTTACTGCTGCTTTAGGTGGAAATATGGCTAATACTATTACAATTGCTACAGTTAGTGCTGCTGGTGGTGCTTCTGGAACTGTTTCAGGTGAAAGATATACTACTGGTGCTGCTAAAACAGCTGCTGTTTCTAATACAAACTTGTTCCCTGGTTACAACGAACTTTTAAATAGTGACGATTATGTTACTTTAACTGTTGGTTCTAATACTGTAACTGCTACAGGAACTGCTACAGGATCTCTAGCGCAAGCTGTTGCAACTGCGTGGCAAGCTAAGTATGGTGTTGCTGGTACAGCTTCAGCTTCTAGTAATGCTACAGTAACTGCTTCTGATGCAGGTGTAATTACGGTTACAGGTCCTACCCACTCTGGTGGTAATGGAATAGCTATTGGTCTTAGTGCTACTGGCTCTGGTACTGTTGGTACAAACGCTGAAGGAGTTGAATGGGTAATCGGAGCAACTTTATCTGCTGCTGATAACACATTAATTTCAAATGCTATTATTATAATGCTTGAATCAACTGTTGCGGGAACTGTGCTTAATAAGCTTGTTAGTCCTGCTCTTACAGGGTCTTCAACTATTGTTGAATTAACTACATCAGCTCTTTCAAATAGCGTTGGTGCTGGTGAGAAAACTGCATGGAGAGCTGCTCATGAAGATGCTCCTGATGCAAGAAATGCTGAGGATACTGTTGGTGCTGGTGCTTCAACTGCGGTTACAAAAACTAGAGTTGCTTGGCTTTAATTAATTATATAATTGTTTCTTAAAAGTTTTTAAGAATTAATTATTTAAACAAAAAAAAACCCTCTGTTTTACAGGGGGTTTTTTTATTTTTACATACAACAATAAAACTCTAATTTGAATAAAGATTCATTTATTAATCAGTTAATATTCAAAATTCTTATTGTAGGAAGTATTGGTATATATTTTATTCCAAATTTAGAGGCTTATGATAGGATTGGTAACCAATGGCTGGCACTTAGCATTATTAATCTTATTATTTTTTTATTTATTATTTATATAAAAAAATCTATTGCATTTATAAGTGAATTATTTTCAAACAAGATTATTATTTTTTATAGCTTGTTTTTATTTTTCTCTATTATTTCAATTATAAAATCTGAAAATGTACCAGAATCTATTATAACTTTTTCAAATTATTTTTCAGTTTTTTATTGCTTTTTAAATCTTATAATCTTAAGTAATCTTTTAATTAAACCTAAAAAGTTTTTCATTGATTTAATAGTATTATTTTTTATAACAGAATTATGGTTGAGTTTTTATCCAATGCTTAAAGATATATCTTCATTTGGAGGGCCTATTGCCAGAAGCATGTCTTATATGGGTGCATCAGCCAATATTAATGTAACTTCTTTTTCAATTGTTTTTAAATTGCCCTTTATTTTATATTATTTAGAAACAAGGAAGAAATTACTTTCAAAGTTTTTAGTTCTAGTATTAATATCAATTTCATTTTTTGCAATTATTATTTTAAATAGTAGAGGGGCTTTTTTAGGAGTATTACTTGTTTTTTTATTATACCTATTTTCAATCTTTTTTTTGAAAAGAAATAATGACTTAAAATCAAAATTATTAAAAAGTGGTTTAGTAATTATTCCTTTAATTTTCTCTATTCTTTTATCTAATTTGGCATTAAATTCTAGAACAGAAAATGCCTTATATAATAAAAATTATACTTTTTACAATAGAGCTTCTACAATTTCTTTTAGCACAAAAGATGGTTCTATTAATCAAAGGTTAAGATATTATAAACAAGCATTA
>TARA_B110000003_G_scaffold276529_1_pt1 | contig 12287 bp, 11 predicted proteins | sample TARA_B110000003 | Tara Oceans TARA_B110000003 (sample SAMEA4396424) | marine metagenome | biome: Westerlies Biome; feature: [SRF] surface water layer (ENVO:00010504); material: water (ENVO:00002006), including particulate matter (ENVO:01000060) such as... | depth 5 m
CTAATATGCTGTCCCGCAATACCAACAGTAACAGCATCAACTTTGAATCCTGACACTTCTTCTGCCTCAGAAACAGCTTGCTGAATCGATTGTATTGTTTGGGTAATATTATTTACAACACCTCTGTGAACACCTAAGCTTATTGACTTACCAACACCCAATATTTTCATTTTACTGAATTCATTAGTTTGACCAATCATCGCAACAATCTTTGTTGTACCGATATCTAACCCAATTGAAATCATATTTTCTTTCATAATATTTATTTTTTTACCGCTACAACTTGATTCTCAAATTGCAGATTAACTTCTTTGTAATCGTTTAAATTATTTTCTTCTTTAGCTCTCATATAAAAAGCCTTTAAATTTTGAATCTTTTTTTCTAATCTGATATTATTTCCCACTAATACTAGGGATTGGTATCCTCTAAGTTTCAGACTTATTTTATGATCCTTTATGATGATTTTAGAAACATTTTCTTTTAAAAAAGAATCCTCTCTAATTTGTAAACATAATTTCGTTAAAAATTCTAAATCACGCTTATCTCTATAGCCCAGTACAATTGGAACATTAACCGACTGAAGTTTTGAAAGTGACATGAATTTTGAATTCTTATCTAGGTAAAATATACTATCCTTTGTGATCAATCTTGAAATGGGATCTTTTTGCATAATATTTACAAATAAATCCTGACCAACTCCTGTAAAAACCTCAGACTTACTAACAAAGGTGTTTTTATCAATCTCATTTTCTATCAGTGAAAGAGTAATTGAATCTTTCAATTTATTTACATACTTTAAAACTATATTCTCAATCGAATCTGCAGAAATAAAATAGGATGTTTTCGGAGTAATCGTAACATTTACATTATCAATTAGTCTTGAGTTATTTTTATGATTAGAACTATAGAATACTCCAATTGATAATATTAAAATCATCACAAATAATATGTTCATCCAGTTAATTCGCATATATCAATTCTTGTTTTATATGTTCAACTTCATTTGCAATGTCTCCGGCACCCAATGTAATATTCACCTTATGTCCAATTTTTTTTATGAAACCTGATATTTCAGGTTTCTTGCATATAATTTTATTATCGCTATAAATTTTTTCTAAAAGCCAAGCAGAATTAATTCCTTCAATAGGAACTTCTCTAGCGGGATAAATTTCTAAAAGAATGACAGCATCAAATTGAGATAATGATTTTGCAAAATCGTTAATTAAATCTCTTGTTCTAGTGTATAAATGAGGTTGGAAAACTACAAGGAATTTATCCTCTGGGTATATACTCTTTAATGATTGATAAACCTTATTTATTTCCTCTGGATGATGTGCGTAATCGTCAATATATATAATATCATCACTATCTATTTGATAAGAAAACCTTCTTTTAATCCCTTTAAAAGAAAGTAATGAGCTTATAATTTGATTCTCAGAAACACCTATCTCTAAAGCTAAAGCAATTGCTGCAGTGGCATTTAAAACATTATGATGACCGGTTAACGGTAGTTTTAAATTATTTATTGACCATTTATTGGATTGAAAATTAAAAGTACTTAATCGACTTTTGAATTCTGGATTTGAAATTCTAAAATTAGATTCAGATTTGTCGCCATATTTTAGTGAGTTAAAATTTAAGTCTTCATGGGTAATTAACAAACCATCTGACTTAATATTTTCAGCAAAATCCCTAAAAGCTAAATGCAGTTGATCACTGTTTCTATAAATATCTAAATGATCAACATCCAATGATGTTATACAAGCATAATTAGGATTTAATTTTAAAAAAGATTTATCAAATTCATCAGCTTCAACTAAAATATATTCATCTCCATTACACAAGAAATTAGAGTTATAATTCTCCATTATTCCTCCAACAAAAGCGGTAAAGGACACATCTGAATGTTTTAATATATGTGCTAAAATAGAGCAGGTAGTCGTCTTTCCGTGCGTTCCAGCAATGGCGATACATTTACTTTTTCTAGAAATATTTTCTAAAATATCAGCCCTTTTATAAATCTCAAAATCATTATCTGTAAAATAATTCAGAAGAATATGATCAGGTTTAATTGCGGGGGTATAAATTATAAGGGTGTTGTTGTTGTCTAAATACGAATACCTTGTTTTAATATTTTCAAGATCATAATCTATTTTTGCCCCCATTTCTGTTAACTCTGATGAAATTATCGATTTCTCTCTATCGTACCCAAACACAGTTTTATTTTTAAGAATAAAATATTTCGCTAGACCACTCATTCCAATGCCTCCAATTCCTATTAAAAAAATATTATGTTTAGAATCTGTAATCATCAAATCATTATTTTTTTTATTTCATCAACAATGTCATTTGTAGCGTTTACAAAAGCAAGTTTTTTGATATTTTTAGAGAGTTTATTTCTTAATTCTGACGAAGAATTAAGCATACTTATCTTCTTTTTCAAATCCTCTTTTAAATTCTTTTCTTCAACTAAAATTGCTGCTTCATTATTGACAATTGCCTCTGCATTTTTTAATTGGTGGTCCTCAGCTACATTTGGGGATGGAATAAAAATGACTGGTTTTCCTACTATTGATAGCTCTGAAACCGAACTTGCTCCCGCACGAGAAACGATAAAATCTGAAACGGAAAATGCCAGATTTATCTGATCAATAAAATCGTATAATTTTATATTTTCAGAATCTACTTTTGACTTATAGTGATCATAATATAATTTCCCACATTGCCATATAACCTGAAGGTTTAAATATTCCAAATAATCTATCATTGAATAGATAGCTTTATTAATTTCTCTTGAACCTAAGCTTCCACCTACTACAAGCAAAGTTTTTTTATTATTATCCAGTTTAAAATAATTGATCGATTCATCAAAATAATCTGAGTTTGAAGAAATAGTTGATCTTACAGGGTTTCCGGTAAGAACTAATTTATTTTTAGGAAAAAACTTGTGTAAATTCTTATAGGCAACGCATATAGTTTTTACCCTTTTAGAGAGAATTTTATTGGTGATACCTGGATACGAATTTTGCTCTTGAATTAAGGTTGGTATTTTAAACAAATTAGCGACAAATAAAGTTGGCCCACTTGCATACCCTCCTGTACCAACAACTACATTAGGATTAAATTTCTTGATAATAATTATCGCTTGAAAAGTACTAACTAGTAATTTAAATGGGACCAATAAATTTTTAAAAATATTTTTTCGGTTAAATCCAGAAATCCATAAACCCAAAATCTTAAATCCATGTATTGGTACAATATTCATTTCCATTTTATCCTTTGCTCCAACAAATAAAATTTCAGAATTATTAACTCTGCTTTTTATTTCATTAGCGATTGAAATTGCAGGATATATATGTCCTCCTGTACCACCTCCCGATAATATGATTCTTTTTCTATCCATCTATATAGTTTCTTTTAATATTTCTAATGGACTTTCGTTATTGATTTCCTCTGTTTCAATATGACCAGAGCCACATTTGACACTTTGTATTATTCCTACTGCAATACAAGTCATCCATATAGATGTTCCACCGCTACTAATTAAGGGTAATGGCTGCCCAGTAATCGGGAATAATTCAACAGAAACTCCAATATTTATTAACGCTTGAAAAACGATGGGTACACCCAAACCAATCACCAGTAATGAGCCAAAAATAGTTTCTGATTTGTTAGAGATTATTATTATTCTAAAAAGAAAAAGTAAATACGCAAATAGAATTGACAGCCCTCCGATTAAACCATACTCTTCTACAATAATTGCAAAAATAAAGTCAGAAGACGATTGAGGTAAAAAGTTTTTTTGCACACTTTTTCCTGGACCTAATCCTCTTACTCCCCCTGTTGCAATTGCAATCTTAGCTTTTTCTATTTGATAATTTTCCTTTCTATCCTCTTTGTCAACAAAGTTTTCTATTCTACTCTTCCATGTGTCTACTCGATTTGGAAAAATTTCTGGATAGGCTTTAACAACCAAGACAAAAATTGATAAAATAAAAATTCCCGAAAATATAATAGCCGCCAAATATCTTTTAGGATAGCCGCCAACGAAACACAATAAAATCACCATACAAAATAAAATTCCCGTGGTTGAGAAATTTGCTGGTAAAATCAGTATCAATATTGATAAAATTGGTATCCATAATGGAATAATTGATTTACTAAAACGTATTTCTTGATCTTTAATTTTAGCAAGATATCTTGAAACATAGATCATCAAAACTACCCCCGCTAAAGTTGAAGGTTGAAATGTAAATCCAACAAAAGGAATTTTTATCCAACGACTTGTATTTGTCAATGAATCAGTTATTGTGGGTTGAAATAGAGTATACAACAACAGTACAATTACAACCGGAATCATAAGAATAGAAATTCCTCTAAAATATCTATAGGGAATTTTTAATATGAAATACATAAAAGTAAATCCAACCGACAAATGAACAAAATGTTTAAATAGAAAACTCATTGTATTACCCCCTCCAGAAACATATGCAAGATTACTTGCTGCACTGTACACAGGTAAAAAGGAAAATCCAGTAAGCAACAATATTACTGCCCAAAGAGTTTTATCTCCTTGAATATTTTCTAAAATTTTATTCATTATAATTTTCTAACTGCTGATTTAAATTGTCTTCCTCGATCCTCGTAATCATCAAATAAATCAAAACTTGCACACGCAGGTGATAAAAGAACCGTATCTCCTGAACTTGAGATTTTATAAGCTTCGCTCACAGCTTGATTCATTGATTCGGTCTCAATAATATATTCTACTGCATTTTCAAAATGATCAATAATCTTTAAATTATTTTCACCCAAGCAAATAATCGCCTTAACTTTTTTACTGACTAGTTTATTCAGTTCAGAATAGTCATTTCCCTTGTCAACCCCGCCCACAATCCAAATGGTAGGTGTTTCCATAGATTCTAATGCATAGTAAGCTGCATTGATATTTGTAGCCTTCGAGTCATTTACATATTTAACCTTATTAATCGTTAAAACATTTTCAAGTCTGTGTTCAACCCCTTGAAAATGCTCTAAACTTTTTCTTATAGTTTCTTTTCGGATCTTTAATAAATTTGCGACGGTTGCAGCAGCCATTGCATTTTTAATATTATGACTTCCTTTTACTAAAAAATTGTCTGTAGGCATAGTGATTTTATTTTTATCTATTATAATGTTAATTTCATTGTTTAAACAGTATGCTCCCTGATCAACTTTCTTCTTTGTTGAAAGAGGGAGTAATATTGAATTAATATTGTTTGTTTTTAAATAATTATTTATTTCGTTGCAATCTGAGTTGTAGATTAAATAATCCTTTGCAGATTGATTTTTTGTAATTCTAAATTTGGATTCGATGTAAGCTTTATAATTTGTATACCTGTCTAGATGATCAGGGCTAATACTTGTAAGTATTGCAATGTGAGGTTTAAATCTATCAATTCCGTCTAACTGAAAGCTACTTAGCTCGACTACACTATATTGAACAGAATTATCACAAACTGAAGAAAAACTGTTTCCGATATTTCCTGAAATTGAACAGCTAATATTCGCATCGTAAATTAATTTATGTACTAATGTTGTTGTAGTTGTTTTGCCGTTGGTTCCTGTAATTCCAATAATGGGTGATTTGGAAAAGTTATATGCAAATTCGATTTCAGAAATTATTCTAACACCCTTATCTAAATAAAACTTAATAATATCTGTAGTGTCTGAAACCCCTGGACTCTTAACAACAAAATCTATATCTTTTGATTTAGCTAATTTATGAGAGTTTTCTTCAAAACGAATATTCAATTCATTAAATTGTTTTTTAACAGGCATTTCTATTGCCCCATAATCAGAAACAAATACGTCATAAGAATTCTTCTTAGCCAGTATCGCACTACCCACACCGCTTTCCCCTGCACCAAGAATTATTATTTTTTTCAATTATCTTATTTTAAGAGTTATTATTGAAAGAATTGCCAGGACTATCCCAACAATCCAAAACCTTGTAACAATTTTACTTTCATGATATCCTTTTTTCTGAAAATGATGATGCAGTGGCGACATTAAAAATATCCTTCTACCCACTCCGTATTTTTTTCTTGTATACTTGAAATAAAAAACCTGTAGAATTACCGATAAATTCTCAATCAGAAAAATTCCACATATCAGTGGTATTAACCATTCTTTTCTTACAGATATAGAGATCACAGCTATAATCCCTCCAATTGTCAAGCTACCTGTATCACCCATAAAGACCTGGGCGGGATATGTATTATACCACAAAAAACCAACTAGAGCACCAACAAATGCTGCGATAAATATTGTGATTTCACCAACTCTAGGTATATACATAATATTTAGGTATTCAGAAAAAATTATATTTCCCGAAACCCAAGTGAAAACTCCTAATGTTAAAACAATTATTGCAGATGAACCAGCAGCTAGCCCGTCTAAACCATCTGTAAGATTGGCACCATTTGAAACAGCTGCAATAATTAGTACAACAAAAAAAATAAAAACAATCCATGTATAAGATCCTAAACTAGGATCAATCCATGTGATTAAATCAGAATAATTAAACACGTTATCTTTGACAAAAGGGATGGTTGTATCAGTTGATTTGTATTCGGTAAGTTTATCAATAAGCTGTATCTGATCAGAAAAAGGGCTTTGTTCTTTAACTGTTACCTCAGGATGAAAAAATAAAGTTAATCCCACTATTACTCCAAGTATCACCTGACCAATTATTTTATACTTTCCACGAAGTCCGTTTTTATCGTTTTTAAATAATTTTATATAATCATCTACAAAACCGATTAATCCCATCCAAGCCAGTGTAACAATCAATAAAATAATATATATGTTATCTAGTTTAGCGAATAATAAAACGGGGATAAGAGTTGAAATAAGGATTATAATACCTCCCATTGTTGGGGTCCCCTTTTTTTCATTTTGCCCCTTAAGACCTAAATCTCTTATAGACTCTCCAATTTGTTTGAATCTTAAATACTCGATTATTTTTTTTCCGAAAATTGTAGAAATTAATAAAGAAGTAATAACCGCTGCAGCAGCTCTAAATGAAATATAAGTAAATAGCGATGCTCCAGGAATCTGGTATTGGTTTTCTAAATATTCAAAAAGATAGTATAACATATTTTAATTTTTTTGATTTAATAAATTCTTTATAATATCGAAGTCATCAAAATCTGTTCTTACTCCACTTATTTCTTGATAAGTTTCATGACCTTTCCCTGCAACGAGTATTATGTCATTTGACTGAGCAAACTGACATGCTGCTTTAATTGCTTCTTTTCTGTTCGTAATCGAAATTGATTTATTGGAATGAAATGACTTAACCCCTTTTTTCATTTCTTCAATGATTAATTCAGGGTCTTCATTTCTTGGGTTATCACTAGTGAATATAACTTTTGAACTTAAAGCAGTAGCTATATTACCCATTATTGGTCTCTTTGATCGATCCCTGTTACCGCCACAACCAACAACAGTAATTAAATTATTATCTACTGACTTAATCTCATTAATAGAGTTTAAAATATTTTCTAATGCATCAGGGGTATGTGCATAATCAACAATTGCAATAATTTTATTTTTTCTGTAAAACTGGAATCTACCCTCAACAGCTTCCAAATTACTTATACCCATCAATAGCTCGTCATCGGGTAAGCCTAATGTTGAAGCAGCTGAATAGACCGCCAACATATTATAAGCATTGAATCTTCCCATCAGTTTACACCATATTTCTGATTTGTTTATTTTTAAAAGCATTCCATCAAAAGAAGATTCTAATATTTTTGCCTTAAAATCAGACATTGAATTTAATGAATAAGTAAGTTTTGCAGCCTTTGTATTTTGAAGCATAAACAATCCATTTCTATCATCATTATTTATTATTGCAAAAGAGTCCTTTCCTAATGCATCAAAAAATTGCTTTTTAACATCTCTGTAACTTTCGAAAGATTTATGATAATCTAAATGGTCATGGGTTAAATTGGTATATACTCCACCCTTGAAATTTAATCCTTTGATTCTACTTTGATCTATTCCATGAGAACTCACTTCCATAAAGCAGTATCTAACCTCATTACATACCATTTCATTCAAATATTTATTAATTGAAAGAGAATCAGGTGTAGTTTGATTTGCTGGAAAAACTTCGTCATCAATTACTATTTTAACCGTAGAGAGTAACCCTGATTTTATCCCTATATTTTTGTATAATTCAAAAAGTAAAGTAGATATAGTAGTTTTTCCGTTGGTACCGGTGATCCCTATCAAATTCAGTTTTGCAGAAGGATTGTCGAAATAATTTGAACTTATAAAAGCTAGAGCATCTCTAGAATTAGGAACGCTAATATAGACAACTTCATCAGTAATTTCTTTAGGAATATTTTCACAAACTATACAAACTGCTCCGTTTACTATGGCTTGATTTATAAAATCATGTCCATCAACATTAACCCCATTGATGGCTACATACATATCGCCTTTTGTAACTAATCTAGAGTCAAACTCAACTTTTTCTATAGAGACAGATGTGTTTCCAACAACACTGTTTATTTCAACTTTATATAAAATTTCTCTAATTAATTTCAAATCAGTTTTATTTTAATTGTTTGCCCCTTATTTATTTTTGAGCCTGCCCTTACAGACTGTCTTATCTTATTTCCATATCCTTCAACCAAAACTTTACATCCCGCATTTTCTAGTAGTGGAATTATATCCATTAATTCGTAGTTGCTTAGATCTGGCATAACCATATTTTCTAATTCAGTTAAAACCTTTGGATCAATGTATTTTTCATCGAAATACATGTCATTTTGATTATACATTTCGATACTTGGAATTTCAGAATAAATCTTTTGTGCAATTTCTTTAAAGACTGGAGCCGCTACTACATTTCCATAATACCCCTTTGACTTATTAGGTTTGTGAATAACTACGATACAAGAATATTTTGGCTCATCAGCTGGGAAATATCCTGCAAACGAAGAAATATATAAGCCAGAGGATTTCCAATACTCAGTTTGACATGTTCCTGTTTTTCCAGCCATAGAAAAATCTTCTGAGTAAATATTATGTGCTGTTCCATGCTTTTTCTCAACTACATTTTTCATCATATTTTTCACCACGTTAATCGTTTCGATACTACATACCGATTCAGAAATGATTTCAGTTTCAAATTCTTCAATTACTTGATCAAACTGTTTTACTTCTTCTAGAAATCTTGGCTTTACCATTACGCCATTATTTGCAATAGCATTGTAAAATGTTAATGTTTGCAAGGGAGTAAGAGAAATACCATATCCAAAAGCCATCCAGGGGAGATCCAGTCCATCCCAATTTAACTTATCACTAGGATGTGTAAAAACTGGAGCGCCTTCTCCTAGAATTGGCAGATCCAAAGACTCATTGATTTTCATTTCAAATAAGCCATCCACAAATTTATCTGGGTTTTCTTTATAATTATCATTAATAATTTGAACAAGAGCTGTATTGGATGAAACCTCAAATGCTTTAGCTGCAGATATTTTCCCATATCCACCTTTTTTAGAATCTCTTACTTTTCTTCCATAAAAGCTCAAAACTCCACTCTTTGTATCGATAATATCAGATGTATCGATAACTTTATCTTCTAATGCCCTAACCATTGCCATTAACTTAAATGTAGATCCCGGCTCATGTGACTCACCAACTGCATAATTTAATTTTTCATAATACTTACCTTCCTCGGTTCTACCCAAATTTGAAATTGCCTTAATAGCACCTGTTTTGGTTTCCATTACCACAACACTTCCATGTTCAGCCTCATAATATTCTAATTGTTTTAATAGTGCATGATGAGCGACATCTTGAATCTCGATATTTAAAGTAGTATGTAAATCATATCCATCTCTAGGTTCTTTTTCGTTGTAATCTAAAACAGGTTTCCATTGACCCATTCCTATCTTTTGGGAAAATCTACTTCCATTTTCTCCTTGTAAGTACATAGGACCGAAAGCTCCGTCTAATCCTGGTCGCATTGCATTTCCAAAATCATCATATCTTTCATAACCAACTGTTCTTTGTGCTATACCTCCAATTGGGTAATCTCGCTTAGTATATTGTTCGCTAATAAAGCCCCCTTTGTAACCACCAAGATTAAACAGGGGAAACCCTTTGAATTTTTTATAATCTAGATATCCTAGATTTCTCGCTATTAGTAAATATCTATTTTTATCTTTTCGAGCCTGTCTTAATCTATTAACATAATACTCAGAAGAGTTTTCAAAATATTTTGATAACTCATTAGCCAAAAGATCTATGTATTTTTCAAAATTTTTATTTGACGGTGCAACTGCATCAAATCGAATATTATATTTAGGTACAGAACTAGCTAGCAGCTTTCCAGAGTCAGAATAGATATTACCTCGATTAGCTGGTATTTCGATATTCTTAAATTCTCTTTTCTCAGAAATATTTATGTAATGGTCCCCTTGAAAAAATTGTAAATCGATAAGTTTAAAAATCACAGAAAAAACAACAACTATCAGTAATAGACTAACTAAGTAGAGACGGTTTGTTATATTTTTTTTAGTTACTGACATTAACAATAATTTTTACGGGTGGTTTCTTTGCTGTTTTTATCCCTTTTTCAAACAACTTGCTCTTAACTGTTGATTCCATTTTTGTAGTCATCAACAAGGTTCGGGTATCTACAAATTCCGACCTCATTAATTTGATCTCTTCGTTGAGTGCAGCTATTTGATAAACCTTTTTATCAATTGAATGGGAAGATGAAATCATGATAATTGATAGTATTAAAAAGAGAAAAATATAAAGCCAATTAGAGGTGGATTTTTCGTCTACTAAAAAAGACCCTCTAATTATATTTATAATTTTATTTTTCATTTTCTAATTTTTTTCAGCTATTCTAAGCTTTGCACTTCTTGATCGTTTATTAATTTTTACTTCCTGATCACTTGGGCTTATTAATGAGCCAATTTTTTTAAATGGGACCGAAAAATTTCCGTAAAAATCTTTTTCAACTTCTTTTGAAAAACTACCATTTTTAAGGAATCTCTTTACAATTCTATCTTCAATTGAATGATATGATATTACACTTAATCTACCTCCGGCAACCAATAACTCACTTGATTGTTGTAAGAAAGATTTTAATACTCCAATCTCGTTATTTACCTCTATCCTTATGGCCTGATAAATTTTTGAAAGATTTTTATTTAAATAACGCTCAGGAAAAAGAGGCTTTAGAACAGAATTAAACTGAAAAGTCGTTTTTATTTCTTTTTCCGCTCTTTTTTTACAAATATGTTCAGATATTTTTTTTGAGTTTTTTAAATCTCCAAAATCAAATAAAATATTTGCTAATTTTTCTTTTGAATAACTATTAACTATACGAAAAGCATCATTTGAACCCTCTTTGTCCATACGCATATCTAAAGCTGAATCATATCGATATGAAAACCCTCTTTCAGGTTTGTTAATTTGATATGATGAAACCCCTAGATCAGCCAGTATGCCGTTTACCTTTGTAAATCCAATGTTTTTCAAAAACTTTTTCATATGTGTAAAATTTTCATTTATGAAATGAAATCTCTTGTCATTGAAAACATTTTCAAATGTGTCAGGATCCTGATCAAATGAAATTAATTTTCCGTTTTCTGAAAGATTATGTAAAATTTCTTTACTATGACCTCCTCCTCCGAATGTCACATCTACATAAATACCTTCGTCATTAATATTTAATCCCCTTACAGATTCTTTGAGTAATACTGGATTATGGTAATTATTCATCATCTTCACCCATAACTTCCTCAGCCAATTGAGCAAAATCATCTCTCGAATCCTCAATTGCCCCTTCATAGCTTTGCTTATCCCAAATTTCAATTATATTGACCGATGATGATAAGACTATATCTCTTTTAATATTTGAAAACTCAATCAAATCTTTAGGGATTAATAACCTTCCATTATTATCGAGCTCAATGAATTTTACACCTGCAGTGAATCTTCTTATAAAATCATTGTTTTTTTTCTTGAATCTATTTAAGGAATTAACCTTAGAAATCAATTCTTCCCATTGAGAAATCGGATAGAGTTCTAAACAGCTCTGAAAAACAGCTCTTTTCAATACAAAGCCTTTGTTAATCACAGGTGCCAATTGCTTCTTAAAAGCAGATGGGATTAGTACCCTGCCTTTTACATCAACTTTACACTCGTATGTTCCAATTAAATAATTCAAGTTCAATAACAGTTAGATTATCTCAAATTTAATAAAAATA
>TARA_B110000003_G_scaffold117973_1_pt1 | contig 12272 bp, 7 predicted proteins | sample TARA_B110000003 | Tara Oceans TARA_B110000003 (sample SAMEA4396424) | marine metagenome | biome: Westerlies Biome; feature: [SRF] surface water layer (ENVO:00010504); material: water (ENVO:00002006), including particulate matter (ENVO:01000060) such as... | depth 5 m
TTCATCCAAACGCAAAAAAGCCCTGCATTTTTGCAGGGCTTTTTCTTTCGGGATCGTAGTCGAGGAGATTAGCTCTCCTTCACCTCTTCAAAATCCACATCTGTCACCTCAGCATCTTCTGTCGGTGCACCTGCGTCGCCTTGAGGTTGACCACCTCCTTCGGCGCCTCCTTCCGCTTGCTGCGCAGCGTACATTTCCTGGCTTGCCGCTTGGAAGGCTGTGTTCAGGGCCTCGATGCCAGATTTGCAGCCATCGATGTCTTGTTCGCCATGGGCCTTTTTGAGGGCTTCCAATGCATCATTGATGGGTGCTTTTTTGTCTTCTGGGAGCTTGTCCCCAAACTCACTCAACTGCTTTTCTGTTTGGAAGACCAGTGCGTCGGCTTGGTTCAAGACATCGGCGCGCTCTTTGGCTTGTGCATCTGCATCGGCATTGGCCTCAGCATCCGCCTTCATTTGTGCGATTTCTGTTTCGCTCAATCCGCTTGACGCTTCGATCTTGATGCTTTGTTCCTTGCCTGTGGCCTTGTCCTTTGCGCCCACATTGATGATGCCGTTGGCGTCGATGTCGAAGGTGACCTCGATTTGTGGCACCCCGCGTGGGGCGGGTGGGATGTCGGCCAAGTGGAATCGGCCAATGGTTTTGTTGTCGTTGGCCATGGAGCGCTCTCCCTGCAGGACGTGGATTTCCACACTGGGCTGGTTGTCACTGGCCGTAGAGAAGGTCTCCGACTTTTTGGTAGGGATGGTGGTGTTGGACTCGATGAGCTTGGTGAACACGCCACCCATGGTCTCAATGCCCAATGAAAGTGGGGTCACATCCAAGAGCAACACATCTTTCACATCGCCTGTAAGGACTCCGCCCTGGATGGCAGCACCAACGGCGACGACTTCATCCGGGTTGACCCCTTTGGAGGGCTCTTTGCCGAAGTACGCTTTGACGGCATCTTGAACGGCAGGAATTCGCGTTGATCCTCCCACGATAATGACCTCATCAATGTCACTTTTCTCAAGCCCTGCTGCTTTAAGGGCACTTCTGCAAGGTTCGATAGAGCGCTTCACTAGATCGTCCACCAACTGTTCAAACTTCGCGCGTGTCAGGCTGCGGACAAGGTGCTTGGGCACTCCGTCCACCGGCATGATGTAAGGGAGGTTGATTTCCGAGCTCGTTGTGCTGGACAATTCAATCTTGGACTTCTCAGCGGCCTCCTTCAAACGCTGAAGGGCCATGGGATCTTTGCTCAAGTCCAGCCCACTGTTTTCGCTCTTGAACTCGTCCACGAGCCATTCGATGATGGCTTGGTCGAAGTCGTCTCCACCCAAGTGGGTGTCTCCATCGGTGGAGAGCACTTCAAAGACGCCGTCTCCAAGTTCGAGAATGCTGACATCGTGTGTTCCGCCACCGAGATCAAAGACCACAATTTTCTGGTCGATGGATTTTTTATCCATGCCATAGGCAAGGGCTGCCGCTGTGGGCTCGTTGATGATGCGCTTGACCTCGAGGCCGGCGATTTCACCTGCTTCTTTGGTGGCTTGGCGCTGGCTGTCGTTGAAGTACGCCGGCACAGTAATCACTGCACCAGTGACTTCTTGGCCTAGGTACTCTTCTGCTGTTCGCTTCATTTTCTGAAGCACCATGGCAGAAATTTCTTGTGGTGTGTATTTGCGGTCGTCGATGGACACACGTGGGGTGTTGTTGTCTCCTTTGACGACATTGTACGCCACCCGACCTGCTTCCTTCTCCACCTCACCAAAGGTGGTTCCCATGAATCGCTTGATGCTGGAAATCGTTTTGGTAGGGTTGGTGATGGCTTGACGCTTTGCGGGCTCTCCCACCTTTCGTTCACCTCCTTCGATGAAGGCCACCACGGATGGGGTGGTGCGCTTGCCTTCGCTGTTGTTGATGACCACGGGTTCGTTGCCTTCCATCACTGCTACGCAGCTGTTGGTGGTCCCGAGGTCGATGCCAATGATTTTGCTCATGTTGAGGGGTTGATTGTTGTTTTGATTTGTCCCTCCTAGGTCAAACCTGGTGCCAACTGTTGTGGAGGCCCTGTCAACCTGTCAACCTGTCAACGTTCTCACCTTTGGCCTGTCAGAAGCGACATGTCCGGACCCTATGGGCTGACAGGCTGTCGGCATTCAGGAGGCAGGGGAGCATTTCGCCACCCAGTCCGCCACCTCTTGCAAATGGGCCGCCACATGGAGCATGCGGGAGCCATACCAAGAGAACGCTTCGCCGTCCACCAATCGAAAGGCTGCCAAGGGGTGGTCTTCTTGCAGGGCTGCCAAATGCTTTTGTTGGAAGGGGAAGGGTTCAGACGGCAGGAGCCAAAGGGGAGCATGAGGCACACCGCGACTCGATTCCTCTGCCAAGGATGGGTACCTGGACGTCCCCTTCACGGCATTGCCAATCCCCCAATGTTGCATGACGTGGTGGATGAAGGTGTCCGTTCCTGCGGCCATCCAAGGCTTCGACCAAACGGCATAACCAGCCTTGCCCACCAATGGCTTGGCTTCTCCCCAGTGTTCTTGGATTTGAGCGACCATTTGGTTCGTCTCTTGCCTTTTCTCCAGAGATTCTCCCAATTGGTGCATGGCACGCCAAACCGAGTCGAGGGATCGGATGTCGGTCACAACGACTTCGCAATGTGCTGGACATCGGGCCATCAGCTGCTGCACTTGTTCCCTGTTGTTTTCTTCCTTGTTGGCCACCACCATATCGGGTTGAAGGCCCAGGATCTTCTCCACATCGATGGTCTTGGTTCCGCCGATACGGTCCACCGAACGGAAGGCCGACCTGGGCCGAACACAAAATTTGGTTTGGCCCACAACATGGCTGTCCAAGTCGTGCAAAAACTCCGTCCAGCTGGGCACTAGAGAAACAACGCGCATGGGACGAAGGTAGTGGTCTACCTTTGCGCCATGCGTGCGCCAGTCAGATTTGCAGTGGTGGGATGCGGTCACATTGGCCGCCGACATGTCGCCATGGTCCAAGCCCATCCCGAGTCCACGGTACAAGTGGTGGTGGATGTGAGTTGGGAAGATCAGGGAGAGGGCCGTGCATTGCCGGTTTCATTCGCCCCCGAGGCAAAGTCCTTCGTGGGACTTCCACAAGCTCTAGATGGGTGTGCAGCCGACATTGATGTTGTGGCCATTTGCACGCCCAATGGCACCCATGTTGAAATTGCAGCCTGCGCCGTGGCTTCAGGAAAACACGTTGTTGTGGAAAAGCCAATCGGGTTGACGGCTGCTTCCGTGGAGGCCTTGGCTTCCCAAGCGCAAGCCGAAGGTGTGCATGTGTTCGGGGTCATGCAAAACCGATACGCTCCGGCGGCGCAATGGTTGAAGCAAGCGTCACTGGACCAGCTTTTTGGGGAGGTGTTGCAGGTCCATGTCAAGTGCTTGTGGAACCGTGATGGCCGTTACTACACACCGGGTTCTTGGCGAGGAACCATGGGATTGGATGGTGGCCCTTTGTTCACCCAATTCTCACATTTTCTGGACATTTTGATGTGGGTGTTTGGCGACCTCGATGTTCAAAGTGCCCATTTTGTCAATGAAACCCATCGGACATCCACAGAATTTGAAGATGGTGGTTTGGTCAGGTTTGCGTTGCGCAATGGTGGCTGGGGAACCTTGGTGTTCAGCACGTCGGCGGCCCACGCGAATTTTGAAAGCAGCATGACGGTCATGGGGAGCGAGGGCACAGTGCGCATTGGTGGGCAATACATGGACAAGCTTGAGGCCTTTGAAGTGGCGGGGAAGGAGCTTCCCCAAATGCCGCCTGCGCCGCCAGCGAATGATTACGGAGGCTACAAAGGATCTGCGAACAACCACCACCACGTGTATGCAAATGTCATGGATGTGCTCTTGTACGGCGGGAAGGTGGCGACCCCCATCTCAGAGGGGTTGGCTGTGGTGCAGGCCATTGAAGCCATGCACGAGTTGGGACGAAAAGATGCCTAGAAGTTCGTCACTGGTTTAATGCGTGGGACCCTTGGGTCCAAGTTCGCCAGAGCTTGGGAAAGCACCGACGGAAGAGAGGAGGGGCTTTGACCCATCGGCGCCTAGGAACGGCCTGTCCACCAAATTCCTTGTAGAACGTGTCGACCCCAAGGTCCTGGCTTCCGCCAAAATCAAACGTGTGGCAACCCAGAGCTTGTGCCTTTCGCATGGCCGCACAGAGCATGGCCACAGAGGCACGTCCCGATATGGGACTTCGGCGTTGCCCGCCAAACGCGTAGACGCAAGTGCCATCTGCGAGCACCACGAATCCCCCTGAGGCCAGGGCATTCCCTTTTTCGTCGATGGCCACCAAAGCAAAGGTCCAGGAGGCGTCGCCAATGCGGCTGAGTAGGTCATGCAATTTGGAGGTGGGCATGTGCAGGCCTTTGCGTTGGCGAGAAGCATTGTGGAGGCGTTCGACGGCACCCCATATGTCAGGATCATGGCCAGCACCGACTTTGACTTTGCCGCCTTCTTTCAAAAAACGTCTTTCTTGTTTCTCCCTTGTTTTTGGGAGCGCCACAGCCTGAGGCGCAGAAGGAAGTTGCATGGTTCGAGAATGGCGCATCACCTCCGTCCAGCCTTGGGGAATACGAAGCTTTGCATAGGCCTCAGGCCCCAAATCCACCACGGCGACCATGGGCGCCTCTGACTCCAGTCGATCCCGCAGCGCCTCTTGGCTTTTGGGTGGCCCTGACAATTCAGCATGCAACGCCCAGGGCCGTGTGCTCAACAGAGGGAAAAAACGGGCAATTCGGCCTCGGGAAAGGGCCAGATGCCCCGACGACTCTTTCCACAACACACCTGAGTCCAAGGCCCAGTCCTTGGCAGAAAATCCCTGTAGGTGAGGGCTCATGAGGAAGTGGCTTGGGTCAGCTGAAGAAGATCAGCCCCCAATGGAGCGTTTGACCGCCTCGTATTCACGGTCGCCTCCAATCAGGTCGTCTCCGATGCTGATCCATTCCCCAGCAGCTGCGGGGTCACCCAATGCATCCAGTCGCTCAAGCATGGTGACAAAGGCGTACTGCAGAAGGTCCCTTTGGCCCTCAGTCAGCCCTCGACCTTGTTGGTCGAGCAAGAGGTTTTTGGCGATTTCCCATGCTTTGTCAGCATCCCGACGGGCCTTCAAGGTCAGGTAGACCGTCCCAAACATCATCCAAGCCCCTGGGTCCTCTTTGTCCAAAGTGGTGAGGTACTTGTAATAGGATTTGGCCTTGGTGTACTTTTCATTGTCCATCTCCGTTTCCGCAGCAATGATGGTCTCCTTGCGCAGCTCCTCGATGAAGTCCAAATCCTTCGGCACGTATTCCTGCTCCTTGTCCTTCTTGACAAACTTGCCCGCGTACTTCAAAGCGTTCTTCAAGGCCTTCAACTTGTCCACTTCGTAGGACTCCCGCAAATCAGGGTCGTCGCTGTTGTGGACACCGAGGTAGGCCTTGGCCATGTACAAGTAGGGCAGTGGGTGCTTTTTTTGTTCGTCGTCTTCAGTGTACCGAATGGCCTTGTACAGCACTTTTTCATATTTCCCGTCCACATGCCACATCAGCAGCTGGTTGAGCTCGCTCTCTTTGATGAGGATGGGCTCTTCCTCTTCGTCCTCGCGGATTTGGCCAAAGGCTGAAGAGACAGGCATGGAGCAAAGGATGCCAAGCAACAGGGCAAGGGACATCCAGGAGGGGCGTAGGGAGAATTTGTTCATGTGGTCATCGATTCTTGTGAACCTGTGAGGGCATATACCGTGCCGAAAGATACAGGAGGCTCAAATAACACACGTTGCACATGGGGTAGATGTTGTTTGAACCGGTTGTCCACGTGAATGTTTCAATGTGACATGCCTGCACCTCGACCCCATAATCCTGATGTCCACGCCCCGGTTCGAGGATGGTTCTCTGGCCAAGACTGGGTGCCTCAATCCTTCCAGAAAGAAGTGTGGGAGGCCTGTGCCCAAGGAGAAAGCGGACTTCTTCAAGCTCCCACGGGCAGTGGCAAGACTTACGCAGCCATGGGTCATGTGATGTCGGAAGCCGCTGCTCAGCTCCGCAGCGGGGAACCCCCTCAGAAAGGACTGAAGTTGCTTTGGGTCGCTCCTTTGCGAGCTTTGTCTGCCGACATTGCGTCCGCTGCAGAACGGATGGCAGCGGGCATGGGGCTGCCCTGGGATGTGGGGCTTCGAACGGGGGACACCTCGGCAAAGAAAAAGGCCCAACAACGGAGCCAACTGCCAGATGTGCTGATCACAACGCCTGAGTCCATTCACATTTTGCTTTCTCAGAAGGGAGGTGCCCAAAGGCTTGGCAGTGTAGGCATGGTGGTGGTCGACGAATGGCACGAGTTGCTTGGTTCCAAACGCGGGGCTCAGGTGGAACTCGCATTGTCTTGGCTTCGGCATCAACGCACAAAAAGTGGCAGGCAGGCTCCTTTGATATGGGGTGTCAGCGCGACTTTGGCGGACCCTGATGTGGCCTTGAAGGCATTGCTTGGAGGGGCGAAGGGCCGCTTGGTCAAGGCGGACATTCGCAAAGAGGTCTCCATTGTCAGCACCATGCCCAAGGCGTTTGCCAAATTGCCTTGGGCTGGTCACATCGGTCTCCAACTCGTCGATGAGGTGGTGGAGGTGATCGAAGGGCACGCGTCGACCTTGGTCTTCACAAACACCAGACGACAGGCAGAAGTATGGTACCAGGCCTTGCTCGCGGCCCAACCTGAATGGGCCGGTGCCATCGCCATGCACCATGGGTCCATCGCCCGCGAGTTGCGTTCATGGGTGGAGGGGGCGTTGCACGACGGCAAACTGAAGGCGGTGGTGTGCACGGCGTCCCTAGATTTGGGGGTGGACTTTCATCCAGTGGATGCGGTGGTCCAAATTGGTGGCCCCAAGGGTGTGGCCAGGATGATGCAGCGCGCAGGCCGTTCAGGCCACCGTCCGGGCGCCACGAGCAGGGTGCATTTTGTGCCCACCCACGGGTTGGAGTTGGTCGAGGCTGTTGCGCTCCGAGAAGCCATCGAGCATGGGGAGATGGAGCCCAAGATCCCTATCATTCTCTGCTGGGATGTGCTGGTCCAATGGCTTTGCACCCTAGCGGTTGGTGACGGTTTTGTGCCATGCGATGTCCTTTTGGCAGTCAAGGACACATGGGCCTACCAGGACATGGAGCCAGAAGATTGGCGGCAGTGTTTGGACATCATTGCCACGGGTGGGGCTGCCCTAAGGGCCTACACCGAGCACCGCAGGGTCGAGGAGCAAGACGACGGCGTTTGGAAAATGACCGACCGCACCAAGATGCGCAGGCACCGCATGAGCATGGGGGCCATTGTCAGTGCCACGATGGCTTCTGTCCACCTTCGTGGCCTTGGCCGGATTGGCCATGTGGAAGAGAGCTTTTTGGCCTCCTTGAAGGAAGGAGATGCCTTTGTGTTTGCCGGCCATGTGGTGTCTTTGGTCTCCTTCCAAGGTTTGGTGGCGAAGGTGAAAAAGTCCAAGTCCCAAACGGCAAGAACTCCGGCTTGGATGGGGGGGAGGATGTCCTTTTCCTCGGAATTGTCCCACAGGCTGAGGATGGCCTGGGACCGGATGGCGACCCCTGATGCGGAGTGGGAGCCTGAACTCCAGCGTTTGGCCCCCATGATTCAAATCCAATCGGAACGCAGCCACATCCCACGGGCGCATCAGGTGCTGGTGGAGTCCCTGACGGATGGAGATGGCCATCATCTGTTCGTGTACCCTTTCGAAGGCAGAAAGGTCCATGAGGCTTTGGCCTCCCTGTTGGCTTATCGGCTGAGCTTGCTTTCCCCCCAAACGTTCAATTGGGCGTGCAACGATGACGGGTTGGAACTGCTCTCCGACCAACCCATTGATTGGTCCGCCATTCTCGATGCAAATCTCTTTGATCCTTCTCATTTGATGGATGATTTGGGGGCGGGGTTCAATGCTTCGGAGTTGGTGAAGAGGAAGTTCCGGGATGTGGCCACCATTGCTGGATTGGTGTTCACGGGTTTTCCTGGCGCGGTGGTCAAGGAGCGCCATCTGTTGACCTCGACCTCCTTGTTGCTCCAAGTCTTCCAAGACCATGATCCTGACAATTTGTTGCTGCGGCAGGCGCAAGACGAAATGCTGGCCGACCAACTGGAGTTTGGCCGCTTGCTGCGATGGCTGCAATCGTTGCCAGAGAAAGAATGGGTCCACGTCTTCTTGTCCAAGCCCTCACCTTTGGCTTTCCCTTTGTTCGTGGACCGTTTGAGAGAAAGGTTGAGTTCTGAATCGTTGGAAGACCGCCTGAAACGCATGGCTTGGGAATGACATGCCCTGAGCCACCTTTCGTGTGCTATTTTTGACCTCTACTCATGCAAGCAACTCCTTCTCCCTTGGCGTCCCCTTCTGGCTTTTGGACGGTTCGATTTTTTTGGTTGGTGTGGATGCTGATGGCCACGCCCATTTTGTGGTCGCAAGGCACGGTGAAGGGTTTTTTGAAGTCTGAAGATTCTGGGGAGGCCGTCATGTTTGCATCGGTCACCCTGGACGGGACGACCTACGGAGTCAGCAGTGACTTGGACGGTTACTACACGCTGAGTCGAATTCCTGAGGGCCAGTACACCCTTGTGATCACGAGCTTGGAGTACAACGATCACAGAGCACCCGTCACAATCAAAAATGGCAAGGTGGTCAGCCTGAATGTGCTCTTGGCCACGAAAGTGGTGACCCTTGGCAGTGCCGAAGTGTCCTCTGACAGAGAGGAGCAAACCACACAGGTCCGTACATCCGTAGAGACCATTCGTCCCGCAGACATCAAGCGCATCCCAAGTTTTGGAGGGGCGCCTGATTTGGTTCAAGCCTTGCAAGTTTTGCCGGGATTTGTCTCAACCGGAGATCAGGGAGGTCAGTTGTACATCCGAGGAGGTTCCCCCATCCAGAACAAGGTCCTTCTGGACGGCATGCTTATTTACAACGCATTTCACAGCATCGGTTTGTTCAGTGTCTTTGATTCCGATGCCTTGGCCAATGCCGATATCTACACAGGCGCCTTTTCTGCGAAATATGGAGGCCGCATCAGTTCCGTCATGGACATCCGTACGCGTGATGGCAACATGAGAAAGACGGAAGGGAAAGTGGGGGCCAGCCCCTTTGGTGCCAAACTGTTGGTCCACGGTCCGCTTCGCCCCATGACCAAGGACCGATCAGGTGGCATCAGCTATCTCTTGAGCGTCAAGCACAGCTACCTCGAGCAGAGTTCAAAGCTTTTCTATCCATACATCGACGATGGACGGTTGCCGTTTGGGTTCACCGATGCCTATGGCAAATTGACATTTGGCGGTGGCGACGGGTCCAAGCTGAGTCTTTTTGGCTTCAACTTCAACGACAATGCAAGCGTTCTGGACGACAGCACCGGAGTGGCCTTTGCCAACTACGGATGGCGGAATGTAGGAGGTGGGGGCACCTTCACGGTCGTACCGCCGGGCAGTTCCACGTTGCTCAATGGGCACTTTGCGGTCAGCAACTATCGAATCAATTTTGACGAGGAGGGGTCCCAACCGCGCTTCAGCGATGTGCAGGGCTTCAACTTTGGGTTGGATTTCAAATACGTCATAGGAGAGGACAATGTGGAGTATGGTTTGGAGGTGGTGGGCCTACGTACAGACTTCCAGACCTACAACTCCTTGGATGTCTCCGTGGACCAACAGGAGAACAACACAGAGTTGGGTGGTTACTTGGACTACACCTTGACAAGGGGGCAGTGGATCTTGCAGCCGAGCTTGCGGATGCAGTACTACAGTTCATTGGCCAAAATGCGTCCAGAGCCAAGGATTGGCATGAAGTTCAAGGCTTCCGAGCGGCTGCGGCTTAAGGCAGCAGCAGGGATGTATTCTCAGAATGTGATTTCAGCCAACTCGGACAGGGACATTGTCAATTTGTTCTATGGTTTCTTGGCGGGTCCCCAAAACCTTCAAGATGACCTTCAACTTCCCAATGGAGAGCAACGTGAAGTCGTGCACAGTTTGCAAACAGCGAACCACGTTGTGGCCGGTTTTGAATTCGATTTGACGGAGCGCCTCAATGTCAACGCTGAAGGCTACATCAAGCACTTTACGCAACTCAGCAATTTCAATAGAAACAAGCTGTTCCCGGACAATATCACGTATGTCAACGAGCCAGATGCCTTCAAGAAGGACTTTCTCGTGGAGACTGGGCGTGCCTTTGGAGCAGATGTGGTGGTCAAGTACGAGGAGAGAGAGACGTACCTGTGGTTCGTCTACGGCCTCGGCAATGTTGACCGTTGGGATGGTCTCCGTTGGTACGACCCCGTCTTTGACCGCCGTCACAATGTCAATTTGGTGGCCAGTCAAGGCTTCAACAACGGCGAATGGATGCTGTCTGCAAGATGGAATTTGGGCTCTGGACTTCCCTTTACCCAGAGTCAAGGCTATTACCAAGCACCCACCACAGGTGGAGGCATCGATGGGGATTACTTGTCGACCAACCCTGAGTCGGTCAGCATCTATTTGGCGGGCCTTAATGAAGGAAGGCTGCCCGCCTACCATCGACTCGACTTGAATGTCAAGAGACTTTGGAAAGATGTGGCTGGTGGAGAGGTGGAGCTGTCCGTTGGGGTGACCAATGCGTACAGCCGAGAGAATGTTTTCTACATCAATAGGGTCACTGGTCAGCGCAAAAATCAACTGCCCTTCCTGCCTTCTCTTGGCCTGGATTGGTCGTTTTAAGGAGCTTTAGTCGTTGTCGAGAAGCTGGGTCGCTTGGCCCATGGCTTCCTTGGTGACGCTTGATGCACTGAGCATGGTGGCAATGGCTCGAATGCGTCCTTCTTGGTCCAAGCGGTGCACTTGAACCTCAGTTGTGGCTCCATCCGTTACCTTTTGAACTTCCCAATGGACGTCTGCTTGGGCGGCCACTTGAGGCAGGTGTGTCACGGACAAGACTTGCCTTGTGTGGGCCGAGCTGGCGATGCCCTTCATGGCGGAGCCCATGAAAGATGCGACTTCGCCACTGACGCCGGTGTCAATTTCATCGAGTACAACGACTGGCGTGGAGTGAATGTGTGCGAGCACGGATTTCAAGGCGAGCAAAAAGCGTGCACGTTCTCCACCACTGGCCACCTTGTTGAGCGGCTGCAGAGGGGATCCGGGGTTGGAGGAGAAGAGCACCCATGGGGTGTCTATCCCCAAATGGTCGGGAGGGGTTTCTTCAAGGTCCCAGCTCATTTGGGCATGAGGCATTTTCAAGTCGCTGAGCAGAGGAACCACGCTTTGTGTCACCTTGGCGGCAGCCAGCATCCTTGCCTCACGCAGGGCCAATCCCCGTTCCATCATGACGTGGTGCGATTGGTCCAGGTTTTGTTTGGCCGCAACAAGCGTCTCCTCAAGCCCCTCCAAATCTTGGGCCTTTTGTTGCAAATCAGCAAGAAGCGCTGACAGACGCTCTGGGCCTTCCACGTTGTGCTTTTTGACTGCCCTTAGCAGCAGGTCATGCTTTGACGTCAAGGCCTGCAAACGGGCTGGATCGGGCATTTTGGCAGAGGACAAATCTTGGGCAGTTTCCGCGAGGTCTCGCAGCTCTATGCGCATGCTTTCGAGGCGGTCGCTGAGGGTGTCGACTTCCCCGTCCAAACCCGCCAACTTTCGCAGGCTTCGAAGGGCTTGCTCCACTTGTGCAAGGGCAGGGTGCCCTGCACCATCTAGGTTTTGATGCACGTTGTCCAGGCCTTCGGTCAAGTCGGCCGCATGGGTCAAGGACTTCAACTCGGCCTCCAGGGCGGACCAGTCCAAACCTTGGAGCGACAAGGCCTGCAGCTCTTGGATTTGATGTAGCAGGTAATTCAAGTCTCCTTGAGGCGCTTGTTGGATGGCTCTGAGCTTCTGCCAAGCAGACTTGACCTCGGTCCAAACGCGGTAGGCCTTTGCGTAACCCTCTGAAATCTGACTGTGTCGACCCACGGCATCCAACAATTCGCAAAGAGAAGCGTGTTCCAAAGCGATGCCCGCCTCATCCTGCCGGTGAATGTCCACGAGTTGTGCCCCGAGTTCGCGCAATTGACCAACTGTGGCTTGGGCGTCATTGATGAACACACGGGACCGTCCATTTCTCAGCACTTCGCGTCGCACGAAAAGGGAAGGAGCAGAGGGCAAATCCTGCCCCAAGAGCCACGGATCAAGTGAAGGCGCAGAGAAATGCCCTTCCACAACAGCTCTGTCTCCATGCAATCCAATGCCTGCTGTGTCGGCACGTTGGCCTAGCAGAAGGCCCACCGCGCCTAG
>TARA_B110000003_G_scaffold274320_1_pt1 | contig 12248 bp, 9 predicted proteins | sample TARA_B110000003 | Tara Oceans TARA_B110000003 (sample SAMEA4396424) | marine metagenome | biome: Westerlies Biome; feature: [SRF] surface water layer (ENVO:00010504); material: water (ENVO:00002006), including particulate matter (ENVO:01000060) such as... | depth 5 m
CTGAACCCGAAGTGCAAGAACCAGAGCCTGAACCCGAAGTGCAAGAAATTATTAATGAATCAGAATCTGATCCTGTTGCACCGGTTGCAGACGAAGATAATCTTGGAGAATTAACCACCAAATTCAATGAAAATGCAGCGCCAAAAGCGGCAGAAATTATTTCTGATGTTTCTAATGAAGCCCCCGAGGAGCCCGCTGATATTGGCGCATTACAAGACACTTCATTTGAGAAGGTGAGTGGTGCTGATGAAGAAAAATTGGAAATTGAGGTAAATGAAAATACTCCAGCAGAAGAAAGTACAACACAGATTGTAACTGAAGCTGAAGAACAAAAAAGTGATTTAGTGCCTAGTCGTACTTCAAAGCCAAAAAGTAGACCTAGGAATTTAAAAACAACAAAAGAGATTACCACAAAGCCAAAATTGAAACCTAAAGAATTTGTTGAAGTTGAAAAAGATACAACAGCTGAAAGTATTTTAGAGAGTTTAAAAGAAAAAAAAGAACCTGAGCCATTTTTGAATTTAACTCCTGCACAAAAAGAAAGTGTAGGAAATATAATAAGAAATAAGATGAGACTATGTTGGAATCCTCCTGTTGGGGTTGAAAATGGTTTGACTAACGTTATGATCTTAGGACTGAAGTTTGATATTGATGGTAAATTAGTCGAAAGTCCTGTAAATTTAACTCCAAACTCCGGAGTTGGGTCTCTACAAGCATTTGAAGCTGCAAGAAGGGCTGTAATACGTTGCAGTCCTTATAATGAATTAGATCCAGAAATATATGATGGTTGGAAAGAGCTAAATTTAAAATTTAATCCAAAAAATATGGGACGTTAATGAGATATTTTATAAAGATAGTTATAATTGGTTTGGTATTTTTTATGTCAAAAGTTTTAACTTTAAATGCTGAAACAAAACCTCTTATGATTGAAATCACTCAAGGTGTTATTAAACCTATGCCTATTGCCTTATCTCAATTTTCGGCAATAGGAGACACTACTCCTCAGTATGTTGATCAGATTACATCTGTTATAATGGCTGACCTAGTTGGCTCTGGATTATTTAGAGAAATTCCAAGGTCAGCTCATGTTTCAGCGAATACAAATTTTAATAATCCTGTAAGGTTTTCTGATTGGAGAGTTATTAATGTAGATGCCTTAATCACAGGGTCTGTAAATATTCAAGGCGATAAATTAATACTTCAGTTTCGTTTGTTTGATGTATTTGCCCAAAAACCTTTAGGTGAAGGTCTTCAGTTCCAAGCCTCTATTGGTAATTGGCGAAGAATGGCTCATAAAATATCAGATGCTGTTTATTCGCGTTTGACTGGTGAAGCTGCTTATTTTGATAGCAGAGTTGTATATATATCAGAACAAGGTCCAAAAAATGCTCGAAAAAAACGACTTACAATTATGGACTATGATGGAGCCAATAGTAGATTTTTAACAGATGATAATGATATTGTATTAGCACCACGATTTTCTCCAAATAATGAAGAAATTGTTTATACAAGTTATGAAACTGGAGTGCCTAAAGTTTATTTAATGAATGTTGATACATTGAATAAGCGTGTCTTAGATGATCAACCCGGCATGACATTTGCGCCAAGATTTTCACCTGATGGAAGAAATGTGGTAATGTCTTTAACCGATCGCGGAAATACAGACATATATTCAGTTGTTTTAGAATCTCGTCGTAAAACACGATTAACCTCTGGCCCATCAATTGATACAGCACCAAGCTTTTCACCGGATGGTAAACAAATTGTATTTGAATCAGATAGAGGTGGAAGACAACAAATTTATATAATGTCTTCATCAGGCGGTGATGCAACTCGAATAAGTTTTGGGAAAGGCAGTTATGGTACACCAGTCTGGTCTCCAAGAGGAGATATGATTGCATTTACTAAAATTAGCCAAGGGCGATTTCATATTGGGGTAATGCGAACAGATGGTAGTAATGAGCGTCTTTTAACCGCTTCATTTTTAGATGAAGGGCCTACTTGGTCTCCTAATGGGCGTGTTATTATGTTTTTCAGAGAGTCAGCGGGAACAAATGGTGCTCCAGAAATTTTCTCAGTGGATGTGACAGGTCGAAATTTAAAGCGTGTAAAGACAATCCAAAATGGTTCCGACCCTTCATGGTCAGGCTTGTTGAAATAAAAACTATTACCTACTATTATAAATTATAAATTAATAATCAAATTAACAAAAAGTTGCGTACAGCACTTATTTAAGAGGAAGAGCAAAATGACCTCAATAAAAATTACAGTAACAGCATTAGCCTTATTAGGCCTTGCCGCGTGTGATTCAGATGGATCTATTGGTGGATATGGAAGCAATAATGGTATTTTACAATCATCGCTTGATCCAGCAGGTGTAGAATATTTCAATCAAGAAATTGGTGATACTGTTTTATTTTTAGTTGATCAATCATCACTAACAGCAGAGGCGACTGATCTTCTTAATAAACAAGCAGAGTGGTTGTTAAACAACACTGACAAATCAATTACGATTGAGGGGCACGCAGATGAAACCGGAACTCGAGAATATAATTTAGCTCTTGGTGCGCGTCGTGCAGCATCTGTTCAAAACTATTTAGTGAGCAGAGGATTAACTGACTCTCGTATTAATACAGTAACATTTGGTAAAGAACGACCTTTGGCTATTTGTTCAGACGAAGCTTGTTGGTCTAAAAACCGCCGTTCGGTGACACTAGTCGCGGGAGGTTTAGGCTATTAACATATGTTAAATAACTTCTTTAAAGCTTTATTATTAACTTTTTTGGCACCATTAGCGACTATTTCTTATGCTCAGGATACTTTAGATGAGACGAAAGATGTGCCAAAAGAGTTTAGTAATTTTCAACAAGAGGTAATTGACAACCTTGGGGTGATCTTTGAAAAAAACTCTGATGAGTTAGCTGCAATTCAAGAGAAATTATCTGAAAATCTTGATATTATTTTTGAGGAAAGATCTCAGGAGCTAACAAACATACAAGCAGAAGTGTTTCAAAATCTTGACAATATATTCGAGACAAACTCTAAAGAACTTTCAAATGTTCAATCTGAATTAAATATTTTATCGGAACAAATTTCTGAAATTCGTTTAGAATTATCTGAAAATAAAGCTTCTATTGTAAAAGAAGCTATTGAAGCGTCTGAGAATATTGTTGCATCTGGTATAAAGAAATCTGCTGGTAGTGTGTTATACAGGCTGGACGCGATTGAAGAAGAAATGCGTAACCTGACTGGAATAATTGAAGAATTACAATTCTACACGAAGAATATAGCTTTTGATGCAACAAATAGAATTGGGGATTTAGAGTTTCGTATTACAGAATTAGAGGGGGGTGACTTATCTCTGCTAGGTAATTCACGTGTAATTGGTGGAAGCGTAAAGACCTCAAACACAAACGCTGAGTTAGCTATTACTGAAAAGTCCAATTATGATAATGCTTTAAAACTACTAAATGAAAATAATTATGAGTTAGCTTTATTAGAGTTTGATAAACTCATAAAGGCATTTCCAAATGGCCCTCTAACAGTAGCAGCGCATTATTCCAAAGGAGATGCATTTATTGGTTTGACTGCTTGGGATCAGGGCATAAACAGTTATCTTGAAAGCTTTAGTTTGGAGCCAAATGGAAAGTATGCCCAAAAGGCACTTAAATCTAGTTATGATGCTTCGTTGGAATTGTTAAAGCAAAATGACTTTCAGGTGGCATTGATACAATTTGATAAATTAATAGATATTACATCAGATGATACTTTTTTAGCGGGAGTATATTATTCTAAAGGGGAAGCATTTACAGGAATGCAAGATTGGAAATCAGCCTTAAAAAGTTATCTTAAAAGTTATGAATTAGAATCAGATGGTAGTTACGCTGCAAAAGCTCTTAAAGCTAGCTATCAAACTGCGTTAATGCCATTAAACGAGAATAATTTTGAGTTAGCAATTATTCAATTTGATTCATTAATTAACATTATTCCAAGTGGCCCTTTACTTACTGCAGCACACTATTCAAAAGGTGACGCCTTCAGTGAATTAGAAGAATGGAAAGCAGCGGGAAAAAGCTACCTTGAGAGCTTTAAATTAGAGCCAGATGGTAAATACGCAGCGAAAGCATTGATGAATGTAGGTATTAGTTTAGGTAAAATGCAGAAAATAAATGAAGCATGTAATATCTTAAATCGAGTGGAGGCAAGGTTCCCAAGAAATCAAATTGTTGAAGAAGCTCAATATGAAATGCAAATATTAGGCTGCTCGTGATAAAACCTAGTTCACAAGATATATTAAATAACTTTACTGAAAAAATGAATGCTTTTGAAATACAAATTTCTGGAGACAATATAGGATTATCTGTCTCAGGAGGAGGTGACTCAATTGCACTTTTATATTTAACAAAAGAGTGGGCTGATAAAAATGATAAGAAAATTTTTGTGGCAACAGTTGATCATGGCTTAAGAAAAGAATCTCTGAATGAGGCTCAAACAGTAAAAGATATTTGCCGCAGTCTAGGTATTGAATGTACAATATTGAATTGGACAGATTGGGATAAATCAGGAAATTTACAAGATGCCGCAAGATCAGCGCGAAATCGTTTAATTGGAAATTGGGCAAATAGTTTAGGACTTGATGCTGTTGCTACGGGGCATACAGCTGATGATCAGGCAGAAACATTTTTGCTAAGATTAGCTAGAGGATCTGGTGTCGACGGTTTATCAGGAATGGCATCATCAATACTTAAAGAAGGTATGCTTTGGTTCCGTCCTCTTCTTGAATTCCACCGTTCTGAATTGCGTGATTATTTAAATATAAATAAAATTACATGGTTCGATGATCCAAGTAATCAGAATATGAAATTTGATCGCGTTAAAATGAGAAAAGCTCAAAGTTTTTTGAATAATATTGGTCTCACAATTAGCTGCTTGAACGAAACTGCTCAAAGAATGAGTGTAGCAAGAAATGCATTAGAATTAGTTTCAAAAGAAAAAATAGAAAACATTACTGAAATCACTAAAATGGGAACAGTAATGCTTGATTTAGAAGAATTTAAACTTTTACCTGTTGAACTACAAAATCGCATTTATTCTCATATATTAAAGTGGATTTCAGGGTCAATTTACCGGCCAAGATTTATTTCCCTCACAGAAAGCATTAAAAAACTATTAAATTGTAAAACTCATACAATTTCTGGGTGCCATGTAACATCAAATGGTAGAAGTGCTGAAATATGTCGCGAAGTTTCAAAAATTATTAAATCAAATAGTTTTTCTGAAAAATTTGATGGGCGTTGGATTTTAGAAAGTAAATCATCAAAAGAGGAATTAAGTATTGGCCCTCTTGGTGAGGCAGGATTGAGGCAATTTCCAGATTGGAGAGAGCTTAATATGTCTCGAATTAGTATTTTAGGAAGTCCAGCTATATGGAAAGATGAATTGCTAATAGCTGCTCCCATGCTTGGTATGAATGCAGGTTGGAAATGCGTGTTAGAAAAAGATAGTCAAAATTTTTATTCAGCTATAGTGACGCATTGAAACTTCTCAATAATACTATACATCTACTAACAAAATAATGCAGGTCCTTCCCTGCGTAATTAAGGAGTTAAAATTTTGGAAAATAATCGGAATATTGCCTTTTGGGTAGTCCTTTTTCTTTTATTGATTGCAGTTTTTCAAGTCATTGGTGGTAACTCATCTTCAAAAGATTCTGATGAGATACCGTATTCTCAAGCTATTGAAATGATTGAAAAAGGTGACGTTAAATCAGCTGAAATCGATGGGGAAAATTTAACTATTACTTTAGGTGCTAATAATAGTAAATTTCGTTCAATCATCCCAAACTGGCCATTCAATGAGGGTATAACAGAGTCTTTATTAGATAATAATGTTGAGATTGAAGCTGTAAAACAGCAAGAATCAGGGCTTGCATCATTTCTTCAGTATTTATTACCATTTGTTTTAATTGTAGGGGTTTGGATTTTCTTTATGAACCGTATGCAAGGTGGTGGTCGTGGTGGAGCTATGGGTTTCGGTAAATCTAAAGCAAAATTATTAAATCAAAATGAAGATAGAAAAACTTTTGATGATGTTGCCGGAATTGATGAAGCAAAAGAAGAATTAGAAGAAATAGTTGAATTTTTGAGAGATCCCCAAAAATTTAGCCGTCTTGGAGGCCAAATCCCAAAGGGTGCTTTGCTTATTGGTCCACCAGGAACTGGTAAAACACTTTTAGCACGTGCTATTGCAGGAGAAGCTGGTGTGCCGTTCTTTACAATTTCTGGATCAGACTTTGTTGAAATGTTTGTCGGTGTGGGTGCATCAAGGGTTCGTGATATGTTTGAGCAAGCCAAGAAAAATGCGCCTTGCATAGTTTTTATTGATGAGATTGACGCAGTTGGACGTCATCGTGGCGCAGGTCACGGTGGTGGTAACGATGAACGTGAGCAAACATTAAATCAATTGCTTGTTGAGATGGATGGGTTTTCTGCAAATGAAGGCGTAATTCTTCTAGCTGCAACAAACCGTCCAGATGTTTTAGATCCTGCCTTAACACGTCCAGGACGTTTTGACAGACAAGTTCAAGTCCCAAATCCAGATATTAAAGGTAGAGAAAAAATTCTCAATGTTCATGCGCGTAAATCACCATTAGGTCCTGATGTAGATTTGCGAATAATCGCAAGGGGAACACCAGGGTTTTCGGGTGCAGACTTAGCCAACCTTGTTAATGAGGCAGCATTGACGGCTGCGCGGACAGGCAAGCGTTTTGTTACAATGGAAGATTTTGAGTTTGCTAAAGATAAAGTAATGATGGGCGCTGAACGTCGTTCGATGGTATTAACGGATGAGCAAAAAGAACATACAGCATATCATGAAGCTGGTCATGCAATAGTAGGGTTAAATCTGGAAAAATGCGATCCAGTGTATAAAGCAACTATTATTCCAAGAGGTGGAGCTTTGGGAATGGTAGTATCTTTACCTGAAATTGAACGTCTTAGTTGGCACAAGAATGAATGCAAACAAAAACTCGCGATGACAATGGCGGGTAAGGCTGCTGAAATTTTAAAATGGGGCGAAGAGGACGTTTCAAATGGTCCTTCAGGTGATATTCAGCAAGCATCTTCTTTGGCACGCGCAATGGTTATGAGATGGGGAATGTCTGATAAAGTAGGAGATATAGATTACCAAGCTGCACATGAGGGATATGCTGGTGGTAATATTGGTGGCTTCTCAATTTCTACAAAAACCAAAGAGTTAATCGAGCAAGAGGTTAAAAAACTCATTGATGACGGCTATGCTCAAGCATTATCGATTTTAAAGAAAAAGAAAAAAGAATTTGAACGATTAGCTCAGGGCTTATTGGAATATGAAACCTTAACTGGTGATGAGATAAACAAGATAATCAAAGGCCAAAAATTATCTTCTGATGATGAAGATAATAAAAAGGAAACAAAACCAAGCTTAGCTGCAGTTCCTAAAACTTCAAAAAAACCACGGAAATCATCTGAATCAGATGATAACTCAGACAAATAAATTAAAGCCCGCTTAAGCGGGCTTTTTTATGTCTCTGATAAGATTGAACTAACTAATCATCATTAAAGACGATAAAACATTTAATAAGGTCGGAAACTTAATGTCCATTAAGTGTTAAAATAGGTCAGAACTAACAAAGAAATTCTTTTTGATGGGACTCAAAATGGCATATAAAACTGATATAGAAATTGCTCGAGAAGCGAATAAAAAACCAATTCAAGAAATAGGTGCAAAGTTAGGGATACCGGACGCAGATCTTCTGCCATTCGGTCATGATAAAGCCAAAATAAGCGCAGAATTTATCAAAGCCCAGCGTGGAAAAAAAGATGGAAAACTAATCCTTGTTACTGCAATAAACCCAACACCAGCAGGTGAAGGTAAAACAACAACAACTGTTGGTTTAGGTGATGGATTAAACAAAATAGGAAAAAAAGCGGCTGTTTGTATTCGTGAAGCCTCTTTAGGTCCATGCTTTGGAATGAAAGGTGGTGCAGCTGGTGGTGGATATGCTCAGGTTGTTCCAATGGAAGAAATGAATTTACATTTCACTGGTGACTTCCATGCCATTACATCAGCCCATAATTTATTATCTGCAATGATTGATAACCATATTTATTGGGGGAATGAATTGGAAATTGACCAACGGCGAGTTGTTTGGCGTCGTGTACTAGATATGAACGATCGTGCATTGCGTGATATCGTTACTTCACTTGGTGGAGTTTCAAATGGTTTCCCAAGACAATCCGGTTTTGATATTACTGTTGCGTCAGAGGTTATGGCTATTTTGTGTCTAGCTTTAGATATGGAAGATTTGCAAAAAAGACTTGGAGATATAATAGTAGCTTACAGACGTGATCGTTCACCAATTTATGCTCGAGATATTAAAGCAGATGGTGCGATGGCAGTATTATTACAACAGGCTATGCAACCAAACCTCGTTCAAACTTTAGAAAATAATCCAGCGTTTGTTCACGGTGGACCTTTTGCTAATATAGCCCATGGATGTAATTCTGTAGTTGCTACAACAACTGCACTTAAGCTAGCTGACTATGTAATTACAGAGGCAGGATTTGGGGCTGATTTAGGCGCTGAAAAGTTCTTGAATATTAAATGTCGCAAAGCAGGTATTGCTCCAAGTGTTGTAGTGCTTGTTGCAACAGTCCGTGCAATGAAAATGAATGGTGGAGTAGCAAAAGCTGATCTTGGTGCAGAGAATGTGACAGCAGTAAATGATGGTTGCCCAAATTTAGGAAGACATATTGAAAACCTTAAATCATTTGGTGTTCCTGTGGTTGTTGCAATAAATCATTTTGTGACTGATACAGATGCTGAAGTGCAAGCGGTTAAAGACTATGTTGCTAGCCAAGGTTCGGAAGCTATTTTATCTAAGCACTGGGAGTTTGGATCTGAAGGATCTGCAGACCTTGCTAAAAGAGTATCAGAAATAGCAGATGCTGACATGGCAAACTTTGCTCCAATTTATCCTGATGAAATGCCTTTATTTGAAAAAATTGAAACCATAGCAAAGCGTATTTACCGTGCAGATGAAGTTTTAGCAGACAAAAAAATCCGAGATCAATTGCGTCAATGGGAAGAGCAAGGTTATGGTAATCTTCCAGTTTGTATGGCTAAAACGCAATATAGTTTTAGTACTGATCCAAACTTACGAGGTGCTCCAACAGGACATTCTGTTCCAGTAAGAGAAGTAAGATTGTCAGCAGGAGCGGGATTTATTGTTGCAATATGTGGTGAGATTATGACAATGCCAGGATTGCCACGTGTACCATCTGCTGAGGCGATTATGTTAAATGATGATGGCCAAATTGACGGTTTATTTTAATAAAAAATTTAAGCGCGCTTAATTACTAGTGCGCTTTTTTTACACAAAAGGGGAATGGCTATGGCTGCAAAAATTATCGATGGAAAAGAATTTGCTGCGAATGTGCGCGCTCTAGTCGCCAAGCAGGTTTCGAAATTAAAAAATGACCATAATATTATTCCAGGATTAGCCGTTGTGCTTGTTGGTGAAGATGCTGCAAGCCAAGTTTATGTTAGAAATAAGCATGCTTCTACGGTTGAAGTTGGAATGAATAGTTATGAACACCGATTACCTGCAGACACATCTGAGTCTGATTTGTTGGAGTTAATCAACGAATTAAATAATGATGCCAAAGTACATGGTATTTTGTGTCAATTACCTCTTCCAAAGCACTTGGATGAAGAATTGGTTATTAATTCTATAATACCAGAAAAAGATGTAGATGGATTCCATATTTCTAATGTTGGCATGTTGGCGACTGGTCAAAAATCAATGGTTCCATGTACTCCGCTTGGATGCTTGATGATGCTACGTGATCATCATGGCTCATTGTCTGGATTAAATGCGGTTGTTGTAGGGCGTTCCAATATAGTTGGCAAACCGATGGCAAATCTTTTGTTGCGCGATAGCTGCACTGTAACGATAGCTCACAGTAGAACAAAAAATATTGAAGACATATGTCGCAGAGCAGACATAGTTATAGCTGCCGTAGGTCGCCCTGAAATGATTACAGGTGATTGGATTGCAGATGGCGCTACTGTAATTGATGTTGGAATAAATCGTATACCTCATCCAGACAAAGAAGGTAAATTTAAATTAGTTGGTGATGTTGATTTTGCAAGTGCTTCAGCTAAAGCAGGTGCAATAACACCAGTACCTGGTGGAGTTGGTCCTATGACAATTGCTTGTCTATTGGCAAATACATTAACAGCTTGCTGTCGATCTAATGGTCTTGATGAGCCTGAAGGCCTTACAGCTTAAATTTAAAATTATATTATGAAAATTATACAAAATGTTTTAACTGATAAAGGTTCAAAATATTCTGTTAGTGGTGGTTTGGCTTATTCAAAATTACAAGCTCAAGATTTCATAAAAGATTTAAAGCGCAATAAAAAATTTTCAAAGGCTACTCATAATACATGGGGATTAATTTTATCTGATGGTATTGAATTAAAAGATGATGATGGTGAAGGAGGTGCTGGAAATATTATATTAAGAATTTTAAATTCAGCTAAATTATATAACCATATTATTGTTGTTTCCAGGTGGTATGGTGGTGTCCATTTAGGTGGTGATAGATTTAGGCACGTAAAGACGTGTACAAAAATTTATTTGAATGACATGTAATAATTAAAGATAATACTTAAAGATATTTACTCAATAATTTGTCCCCATAAATCATATTCAGATGCTTCATCAACTTTTACTTGAATAATTTGTCCAACTTTAATCTTATCAGTATTTTCATCTATAAAGAGATTACCATCAATTTCTGGGGCATCAGCTTTTGTTCGGCAAGTGGCTACTCCATCTTCATCAATGTTATCTACGATTACATCTAAGTTAAGTCCTACTTTTTTTGCTAATTTAGTTTCTGAAATGGCTTGTGATTTTTCCATAAACCTTTCCCATCTGTCTTGTTTAACATCAGGTTCTACATGGTTTTTAAGTACGTTTGATCTTGCTCCATCAACATTTTCATATTGAAAGCAACCAACGCGATCTAGCTGTGCTTCGTCCAGCCAATCGAGCAGATGCTGGAATTCTGTCTCTGTTTCACCCGGGTAGCCCACTATAAAAGTTGAACGTAAAGTAATATCTGGGCAATCGTCTCGCCACGCGGCTATTTCAGACAAGGTATTTGATGACTTTGCAGGTCTAGCCATACGTTTTAATACATCTGGATGGCTGTGTTGAAAGGGTATATCCAGATAAGGTAAAATATTATTTGAATTATCTGCCATTAAAGGAATTAAATTTCTTACATGAGGATATGGGTACACATAATGTAAACGTATCCACGCCCCTAAAGTTCCTAAATCTTTTGTCAAATCAGTTATATGCGCTCGGTGTTCATACGCTGTGTTGTGTTTTATATCGAGACCATAGGCTGAGGTATCTTGAGATATAACTAAAAGTTCCTTAACTCCAGAATCTACCAATTTTTCAGCTTCTCTAATTATAGCATGAGCCGGTCGAGACATAAGCTTTCCACGCATATCTGGAATGATACAGAATTTACATTTGTGATTACATCCTTCGGATATTTTTAAATAACTATAATGCCGGGGTGTTAGTGAAACTCCACTAGCAGGTAATAAATCAATAAATGGATCAGGACTTGGAGGGACAGCTTTATGAACTGCGTCTAATACTTGTTCATATTGATGTGGGCCGGTCACTGCTAAAACTGATGGATGATTTTTACGTATGTAACCTTCTTCAACGCCCAAGCAACCGGTAACTATTACCCGCCCATTTTCAGATAAAGCTTCTCCAATTGCTTCTAAACTTTCAAGTTTTGCACTATCTAAAAACCCGCAAGTGTTTACAATCACTGCATCTGCATTGGTATATTCTGGGCTAATAGCATATCCTTCAGCTCGAAGCCTTGTGAGAATTCTTTCACTATCAACTAATGCCTTAGGACAGCCAAGGCTAACCATACCAATTTGTGGCTGACCTTTCCTAGAGTTTGAATCAATTTGCATTTTTGGTGCAAGGTCTGGGCGGAGTTCTGGAGGATTTTGCGACATAATATTTCTTATAGAGTTTCATAAATTCTATGCAATGGTACAAGTTTGACTTAATCGTTTGATCATTAATTAATTAAGCACCGATTTAGTTGAAATTTAGAATAAAAGCAGCTTGACGCATCATTACGTTTCCAATATTC
>TARA_B110000003_G_scaffold58252_1_pt1 | contig 12246 bp, 12 predicted proteins | sample TARA_B110000003 | Tara Oceans TARA_B110000003 (sample SAMEA4396424) | marine metagenome | biome: Westerlies Biome; feature: [SRF] surface water layer (ENVO:00010504); material: water (ENVO:00002006), including particulate matter (ENVO:01000060) such as... | depth 5 m
AAAGTCTCAATAATTTGATCAGTTAATTTTCTGAATAATTCTTTCATCTCAGATATTTTTTCATTTTCATTTTTTCCTAGTAATTGTTTGACTTTAAGATCATCTAAATTACCTCCAATAGGGCTTGAAGCCCATTCTGAAAATGTGATAGGCGATCCTATGTATACGTCAATTCTTTTCCACGGTTTTATCAATAAACTACCTGGTTTCATAAAACTTCTAGCTCCTGTAATAGACATTGTAATTATTGGAGTATCTGGAAATCGTGCAGCTAATCTTGCTACGCCTGTTTTTCCTTTCTGTAAAAAGGGCGCTTTTTCATTCCTTGATCTAGTACCTTCAGGAAATATCCCTACTGATGTTCCTGATTCCAATACGTCAACTGCTTGAGACAAAGCACTTCTGGCACCATTTTCTCTTGCAGTTTCAATCATCCCTGTGCTCTCCATCAAAATTTTTGTAGCCGGAGATTCAAAATGTTCTTGTTTAGCTAAATAGTGTACTGGTCTGTTAGCTGCAACTATTTTGATAAATGGATCCACATGTGATGTATGATTTGCAACAAAAATCACTGCACCTTTTGGTATTCTTTCCAATCCATGGTAGTGAATATTTGTTATTGTTCTGAAGGGAGTAGGTAGTATTAATAATAAGAAATTGTAAATCCATGGAGTGGAGAAACTTTCTCCAGAACCAGATAAATTCACTAATTCTGAGATAGAATTTAGGCTACTGTTAGATAGCATGATTCATCTGTTGCCCCTATACTTTATCGTTATTGCTTTCCATTCGGCTTACAAGGGTTAATTTCTTATTTCTTATTCGGGGTACCATGGGAATACGATACAGGGGTGTTTTTTTACTGGTCGTATTCGTCACTCCTCTATTAGCTCCAACGGTTGTTGCAGACTGGGACGATGATAATTGGTTATGGAACTTAATTGGTCCAGAAAGGTTAGAGCATGGTGATGAATTTGCATGTCATGGATACGAAGGAATTGATATTAATGATGAAAATTGGGTTATTGAATCTTGTAAGAGATATCTGAATAGTCACACTGACTCTTCTCGTTGGGGTTCTGAAGCTATATCATTTGGCGTTCCTAATTTCATAAATGAAAATACTGTTTCCTCTCTGAAAGAATCAGGTTTTTCCATTTTAGGTGATAATTTAGTTTCAGATATTGATGACATGTTTTTAGTACAACGAAATGGAGGTAGTATAGAGAAGAATGCTGCAAATTTAACCTTACTTGATTCAGCAGAGAAAGATACTCTAGTTTCGATTTATTGGGAGGCAAGAATATTTGATCTTAAAGTAAGAGAAGATAAGGATGCCATTAACTTTCTTGAAAATCAAGACGTATGGTACACTACATGGGGTGAATGGTATAATCATGAGATTTCTAGTTCTTTGATTACTTCAACCCTTGAAAATAATACTTTGATATTGAGTTTAGATGTAGCTAATGATAATCCTTGGAATGTGCCTGGTAGTGTGCTAATTCAAACCTCTTCTTCTGTTTACTCCGTCAATGATAATGAAAATGTAGTTTATCCGAAATTACAAGAAAATGAAAAGATACTTCAAAATGGTTGGCGAGTCGTAGATACTGGTTTGATAATTACCCTTTCTCCTGGTAGTAAAATTACTATAGAATTCGATAATATGTCTTCATATGATTTATATCCTCTTAAAACCTTCAATAATTTACACCATGGGGTAACAATCGTCGGTCACCACGTTACAAATCTGCATGAATGGGCATCTGATTTTTATGATTCTCCCTTACTTTTTACTTGGTTGATTGAAAGACCATCTGCATTAGAAATGGATTGGAGACTGCCAATAGTTGCGTTAGGAATATTAATTGCCACTCCTATCACAATTATATGGTTAGTTAAAAGAGATCATAACTCCGAATCTAGAGATGAATATCAGGTCCTTTGATATCCACACCTTCATCTCTTAAACTTTGTAATACGTTTGAAATTACTTCATTAGACAAACTTTCAGGTGGATGAACTCCTTTGTTGACTAGTTTTTCATCAATCAGCCACTGACTAATGCATGATGCAGTAACTAATCCTGTGGTTCTTGCCATTGATGAATCTCCATCCATTCCTTCATCATATATCGTCCAGCACATTTTTTCACCGTTATTACATTCTACTTTAACTTCCATCCAAGTAAATTCTCTACGTTTTGTATCAAATCTCCATTTATCAATGAGTTCTTCTTCAATCAGGATACCGGCGCCCCTTTCATCGATAAATCTCTGAATATGTCCTGGCCATCTGACAGTATACTCCGTCATATCATCTGCATTTATTGTATCAAGTAAACTTCTCAATCCATCCGTTAGGAATGCTTCCATACTACCTCTTTTTTCAACTATGATTCTATGCCTTTCACTTAGTGCTGGTAAAATACATAATTTTTTTTCTCTTATAATTCTAGCTGGTCGAGTATATTCAGCAATTACATCATTAGGTGAGAATGGAGCCATATAGCTCCATTCACTGTCCATCTCAATTGGATTCCCTCCGACTCTAACTTCTACACTAATCACTCCATCCCCTACTCTCGATGCATATGCGATTAGCATATTAGAAAAACCAGGAGCTATTCCTACGTCCCAGAGTAATTTAGCCCCCGACTCGATAGCGCTTTGGTTCAAAATTTCAGGTGTTTTTTCGCTAAAACTTAAATCCACAATTTTTCTCCCTTGAGATACTAATAACTTAGTCACTTTATGCCCAAGACTTCCGGGGAGCATATTAACGTATAAATCGTCATTTTCTTCTGTTTTCTGACAATATTTGAATGCATCTTCTATATGAAATTCGACCAACTCATTATCAATAAAATCTTTTTTTTCATTGATGTCTACAACATTGACTTTTATCCCTTGATTAGATAATTTTTTAATTACGAAAGAGCCGACAAGTCCAGAACCTAAACAGTGTATAGTCTCCATATTAACATGCCTCGGTTGTAGTCAATGTCCATAGTAGTTGGGCATATTAGTAATATTTTAAGCGCAGCCTTGATTGAGGAGTTCACGCTCGACCGTCTATGGTTGGTAAGTCTCGGATAGATCCATGGTCATCCCAACAGTCAACAGATTATGCAAGAATAAGGGATAATTTTGGTTTGAGTAGTGTTGAAATTTCAAAGATTCCTAATCCTAATCAATTGCATCGTAGAGGAATTATTTTTGCTCATAGGGATCTAGATGTTATTTTAGGATGCATCAATCGTGGTGATGATTTCGGTGTACTTACTGGCCTTATGCCTAGTGGTAAAATGCACCTTGGACATAGTATGGTTATTGATCAAGTCAAGTGGTTTCAAGATCAGGGCGGAGATATTACTGTCACAGTTGCTGATTTAGAGGCCTTAGCGACAAGAGGCACATCTCTGAAAGAAGGACGTAAACTTGCTCTATCAGAATATATACATAATTATGCTGCAATGGGACTTGATCCGGATAAAACAAATGTTTACTTTCAAAGCATGAGACCTGAAGTACAAAGACTTGGTTTCACATTAGGAAAAAAAACCAACTTATCTGAATTCGAAGCAATTTATGGATTTTCAGGTGATACAAACCTTGCTCATGTCCAGGCACCTCTTGTACAAGCAGGAGATATAGTCCACCCTCAATTAGATCAATATGGCGGTTTAAGGCCGATAGTTGTTCCAGTGGGAGTTGATCAAGACCCTCATATTCGCTTAACCAGAGGACTAGTTGGTAAAACAAATTGGTTTAATTTGAAGTCAAAGAAGAATGGTGGCCTCACAATCGGTTTATCTATCCAGGATGAGAATAAATCTCAGATGGGAGTTTCCGATTCTGGTGGTGTCAATCGTCAAGTTCGCGCTACAGTTTTTGAAAAACTTCAATCTTGTCTTTCTCAATTGGGTTTCGCAGATGTACTTGCGAATCCAAAACATGGTACATTAGAAATCCCTGGTGCGACAAGTGGTGACATGTCTCGAATCAAAATCTCATTACTAAAACTTGAAAGAAGCATGGGTGGAATGGGATTAATGCCTCCTTGTTCGACCTACCATCGTTTCGCTGTTGGTATGACTGGAGATAAAATGTCATCATCTAAACCTGAAACAACTATATTCATGCATGACACTATCGAAGATATGACGAAGAAAGTTAAGCGCGCATTCAGTGGAGGTAGATCTACAGTAGAAGAGCACAGAAGACTGGGTGGTGATTTATCAAAAGATGTTGCATTCCAATACTTGCAATTCTTTTTCGAGGAAAGCGATAGTGAATTATCTTCAATTGCTCGTGATTATGAGTCAGGTAGATTATTGGCTGGAGAGATTAAACAAATTTGTATCGACAAAGCATCTGAATGGTTAACAGATTTATCTGATAAGAGATATCAATGGTCTGATAGGATAGATGAGTTCATAGCTGCAGACTCTAAATAATTATTCTAATTATCAGAATTAAAAACAGGAATAACGGGCCCAACTTCTAAGTCTTCCATTTCTTGTTCAGTCAAATTTCTTGCTACAGCATCTTGATGCAATATCTGACTATGCCCCATTGGATCTAAGAGTGTCAATACAACAGACTTTTCTCCATTTTTAACTTGTTTAATTTTTTCAAATAATTTTTCACATTTTTCTACAATTTCTATTTCATTTGATAACTTTGATTGTCTATACATTAATCTAATAGCATCTTCAAATCTATTCAAAACACCTTCAATATTTGAAACATAACCAGTCGTTGCTCCCCCCGGTTCAACCTCTAATCCCAATTCAATTATTCTAACAGTACATGATGATGAACGAATTATTCTTACTGAAAGCATGTCTGAATTATTGATATTCAAACTACATGCTCCTGGTTTTTTACCCTCTGCCGGTATGAAATCAGTATGTTTCCAACCGCAAGAAGGGCATAGAATAGTAAGCTGGGTATGTTCTCCAAAATATGGAATTTCAGAGGTATTGGCTATCATTGTTAAACCATTTTCCGAGAAACAAACTGGGCAAGGCTGTTCGACAGTGCTTTCCATAGCCCCCCCTCACCTTTGATTTATTTCAGCCTTCTTAGCAGCATAATCTGGAGGTAACAAAAGTAAACGATTATGCCCTAAACCAAAAACCGTTCCTTTGATGTCACTTTCTACAAATTTTTGTAATTTAGAAACAGCAGTTTGAAGTTCTATTTCACGATTAATCATACTTAACATCTCTACAATTACAATATCTCCTTCTGATATCCAATTCATTATTTGTGAGATTCCAGTGATATCTTCTAAGCTTGCTCTATGAATTATCGTATCGTCTGAACGATTTGGTACAGGTGCCTGAGTATACCTTTCACCTAAATCATGATAATCTTGATCAGCTTGTATTGAACTATTCGTATTATTGGGTAAACTAGGCATTTCAATCCACTTAGGACCCCTACTCTCCTCTTTTCCCACGACACCCGGTCTAGGCTCTGTTCTTTGACTTATCTAGTGAAATAATTATGCAACTGTCGTTTTAACCTAGTTTCAGATTAATTTCATGTGTCTTATCCGTCGCATTCATAAAGGGGTTCATATTAGTTGTATTCGCTGAGAGGACTTCCTCTTATGGCGGTGATTAAAATGCACGCAACAACTGATGCAGTAAAGACAGGAACAAGTACGATTGGAATTACCTTTGATGGTGGAGTTGTTGTAGGCGCAGACCATAGAGCTACGATGGGTCATTTCATTGCAAATAAGAGTGTACAAAAAATGTTCCAGATTTCTAATAGCATAGCTCTTACTACAGCTGGACTAGTTGGTCATGCACAATCACTTTCACGAACACTAGCGGCTGAATTAAAATTATATGAACTCAAAGAAGGCACAGCAATGACAGTCAAAGGCGCTGCTACTCTAACTGCTAATATCTTAGTAGGTCGACCTCATTATGTCCAGCTTCTGATTGTTGGTGTTGATTCATCTGGTTCCAGTGTATATAGCATAGATTCAGCAGGTGGTTCAATACCTGATGTTTATTGTGCAACTGGATCGGGTTCACCGTACATGTATGGTGTTCTTGAAGATCAATACCGTGATGGTATGGATGAAAAGTCAGCATTAAGAGTTGCTGCTAAATCTCTATTGGCATCTGCTCAAAGAGATGCGGCTAGTGGTAATGGAATGGATTTAGCTGTGATTACAGCAGAAAAAGGATTTCAACAACTATCAAAAGATCAGGTAACTGCTCTTCTATCTTCACTTTGATACTCACGTTGCATTGTGCACATCTCCATTTGGGGGACACTTCTATCGTGAGTAACCTAGGATGTATTTTTTATGAGAATGTCATACGCTGAATTAAAAAAGAAAATATCGGGAATAATCCCTAAAGATATTGATTATGAGATAGATCTCGAAGCAGGCTCAATATCAGTAATTACAAAACAACCTGAAAGATTTGTTACAAGTACAGATAACTTAACTGTCAAAATAGCGAAGCAGGTCAAAAGAAGAATTGTAATACGGCCACATCCCGATATTTTGTCTACGGAACAAGAAGTTCATGATGCAGTTGGACAAATTATTCCACCTGAGGCTGAGGTCAGAAAAGTTTGGCTCGATCCAGCATTAAGCGAAGTAATATTAGAATGTGATAATCCCTCTGATGCTGTAGGTCCAAAGGGATCTAATATTCAATCGTTAAGAGATAAAATAGGTTGGTTAGTTAAAGTTGTTAGAGCTCCATCTATTGAAAGTAGAACTCAACATGATATCAGACGTTACAGGAAAGAAATGGCTGATGAAAGAAAATCCTTACTTAGAAAATTTGGAACAAGAATCTATCGGCCTCAACGACCTGGTGAACCTTGGGTCAGGATCACTGCTCTAGGTTCTTACAGAGAAGTCGGCAGAGCAATGCATCTGATTACTACGAATGAATCTAAAGTTTTGGTTGATTGTGGCGCTAAACCAACAACAAATAGAAATGAAGTTCAACCATTTTTTAATGCACCTGAATTAATGCCTTTGGACAATCTTGATGCGATAGTAATAACTCACGCTCACGTGGATCATATTGCTATGTTGCCTGTACTTTTCCGTTATGGTTACCGTGGACCTGTATATTGTACGCCTCCAACTAGGGATTTAATGACGCTTCTACAAATTGATTATGTGAAAGTCAGTCAAGCTGAAGGGAACGAACCCCCTTATTCAAAAGCAGATATTCAGGAATGTATCAAACATGTAGTCGATGTGAATTGGGGTGATAAGACTGACATAGCTCCAGATATTAAAATGACAATGGAAAATGCGGGTCATATATTAGGTTCTTCTAGTGTTTACATGAATATTGGCGAAGGGAAGAATGAACATAAGGTTCTATTTTCTGGAGATATTAAGTATGAAAAATCTTGGTTATTCGATGCAGCAACAGTGCGTTTCCCGAAGGTCGATACTCTAGTTATCGAATCGACATATGGTGGTCCTCAAGATATCCAACCAACTAGGGATGCTGCAAGTCATGAACTACAAGAAATGATAATAGATGTAATTGGCCGTGGAGGTAAAATATTCTGTCCAGTGTTTGCAGTTGGACGTTCTCAAGAAGTTATGATTGCTATAGATGAATTATTCAAATCAGGTAAAGTTTCTCCCGTTACTGTATGGCTTGATGGAATGATATCCGAAGCGACAGCTATTCACGCTAGTCATCCCAATTTCTTAAATCGTGACTTAAGGAAGAAATTATTGAAAGGTGGTTCTGAGAATCCATTCCATTCCAAATGGTTCAGAACAGTTGAATCATATCAACAGAGGGAATCTATACTCCTAGATCCAACTCCTTGCATTGTTCTAGCAACCAGTGGTATGATGACAGGAGGACCTATTGTAGAATATTTCAAATATTGGGCTCCCGAACCAAATAATACTCTCTGTTTCGTTGGTTATCAAGCATCAGGGACTTTAGGTAGCCGATTAAGGGACGGGCATTCTTCAGTCCCTCTAATCGATAAAGGACAGACATTAATGGTAGAAGTAAAGTGCTCAATGCGAAAAATTGATGGATTCAGTGGTCACTCAGACAGGAATCAATTAATGGATTATGTTGCTGCTCTAAATCCCACTCCTAGAAAAATAATTTGTCACCATGGTGATGCACAGACATGTAATGCATTTCGACAAGGATTACGTGAGAAATTTCGTGTTCAGACCTATGCGCCTGCAAATTTAGAAACATTAAGACTATTATAATTACAATATTGGTATGTCAAATCCTGTTTCTAATGGATTATCGGCTTCTTTTTGTTCTGATAGAGATTCTTCACTTTCCTCATCCCATTGTTCTAAATTCCCTTGTTCTATCTTTTGTTCTTTGATTCGTTCAGATATTATCAAAGAAAGAGGTAATGGGATCAATAAAAGTAACGCCCAAGCATTTATTGATTCTCCTCCTGATTTTAAAAAACTATTAGCAGATAATAAAATCATTACAATAAAAATCATCCAAGACAAAGTCACTCTAGCCCGGCTCATGTGTTCTCGACTACTATCTTTATTCATGAATTAATTGTGACCTCAATATTAGACAAACTCTTGAACTGTCACTTTTCGACTAACACTATGTGCCCACAGTATAATCTCATTACTTGTGGATGTGGGCACTCCTTTGGTTCTACTAATAAGACAAAAAATTATTGTACGAAATGTGGTTCTTCTACAAATATAAAGACTATACAATGTTTTGAAAATGCAGAGGAATTATCTTCTGCAGTTTCTCTTGCTAATATTCCCAAAGAAATAAGTAAAGAATTATTAGAAAAAATCAAACAAAAAGAAATCAAACAAAAGTCCTTTTCGATGAAAAAGTCACCTGATCCAATTAATATAATGAAGATGGCTACTGATGAGAATGGTGATTTGAATAGACATTCTCTAGATAAGATGTTAACAGATGAAGGCTTACTAGAAATTACTAGTGAATATTTGATCGGTCAAGCAGAAATGCAAGGATTATTAATTAGGATGAATCAAAATACTTGGAATTGGTTGAGTTAAGTTCTTGAGAGATAGTTCGGTCGTCGGGTTACTCACGGGCCTGTGGGTTAGTCTGGTCTATGCTTGTTCGTTTGGGACGAACAGACTCTGGTTCAAATCCAGGCAGGCCCACCACTTCTTCGTATGAAAATTTATTTTTCTATTCTTAATATTGCATCTCTATCGAAAATACTAACTGCATTTCTTAAAGCATCATCAATTGAGAACCATTTTGCTTCTTCTATTTCATCCTCTTTTGGAATAATTTCTTCGATTTCGAAGTCTAAATTACACCTGTAGGTAAATGATAACCAATTTATTCCCTCAGAAGTAAAAATATTCTCTTGAATTATTACTCCATCATCTCCCTCTTTAATATCTCCCGACTCACCATATTTATCTGGAATTTCTATATTAATCCCTAATTCTTCTAAAGCTTCTCTTACAGCTCCTGTTCTAGGATGTTCTCCATAATCTACAAATCCACCAGGTAATGTCCAACAACCAGTAAAGAATCCTCTATTCACTTTAGCCATGAGGATCATTTGCTCATTATTCTGGATTATTACTTTAGATACTACTCTATGCATAGTTCGATAAACTGATTCTCTAGCAAATGGATCTACGGCATTATCGCTAATTACTGAATCCTTCCAAGCCCAGTTTTTTGGCCATTTAATATTCGGGGTAGCAATAATTATTTTTTTCTCTATATCCCCTAAGACAATATTATTCTTTCTTTTTTCTTCCCAACTAATTCCCATGTCTATAACTTCTTGAGGGGTGGGTAATCGTATTTGGATTTTCTTTCCTTCACAATTAATTCTACCTTGTGTAGGAGTGATTGGCCCTTCTCCATCGCTGTTGACTAGGAGCAACTTTCCATCATGTTCTAGATATATGTAATCTGGCATCTTTTTTCCTTCTTCTTTGCTAATAACCCATTATTTCATTGAGTTGCGACTTATAGAAATTAGCAGATCCTTGTAAACTATCTAATTCATGTTTTTCTAAATTTAATTCAATAATCCGTTCTACACCATTTTTCCCTAATATAATTGGAACTCCAATATATACATCATTTAATCCATACTCGCCGTTTAGTAAAGCACTACAAGGTAACATTCTTTTCCTATCATTTATTACAGATTCTGCCATTATTGCCGCCGCACTTCCAGGTGCATAGAAAGCACTTCCTCTCTCTAATAATTTCACAATTTCTCCTCCTCCACTAGCCGTTCTCTTAGATATTGCTTGTATTGTCGATTCATCTAATAACTGTGTAATTGGTATACCTCCAACTGTAGTATATCTAGGTAAAGGCACCATTGTATCTCCATGACCTCCTAGAACCATTGCTTGTACATCTTCATTTGAACAACCAATTGCATCTGAAACAAAATGTGTCATTCTTGCCGAATCTAAGATTCCTGCCTGTCCAATGACTCTATTAGATGGAAAACCAGTGACTTTTTGCATGTGATATGTCATTAAATCTAGAGGATTCGTGACCATAATTACTACTGCATCGGGGGCGAATTCTCTTATTCCAGTTCCAACTTGTGAAATTATTTCTGCATTTTTACCAATTAGATCTTCACGACTCATCCCAGGTTGTCTTGGGAATCCAGAGGTTACAACAACGACGTCAGATCCAGCAATATCTTCATAATTCGATGTTCCAGTAATTGTCCCATCATAGTTTAAAACTTGTCCACCTTGACTCATATCCAAAGCCTTTCCTTTTGCAAAGCCTTCGTATATATCTAATAAGACAATTTCACCTAACTTTCTTTCTGCCATAACAAAGGCACAAGTTGCCCCTACGTTACCTGCACCGATTACTGCTATTTTCCTTGATTCTCTTACCATTGAGTACTCCTCAATATATGTCCGCCGGTATTACATCCTTAGCCTTTAGTGAGTAATCAACTCAAACTGTTTAGGGGTTAAATCTTTTATGTAATCGAAGCAGCATAAGTTATGGAGTCAAAGAAAAAGTCAATTGTTGCTATTCTTTTAGTAGGTTTTGTTCCTTCAATATCTGTGATTTTCGGCATTAAAATTATTGATGATGAATTAATTTCTCAAATTTTCTTTCTTTCATGTAAGTTATGGATTTTCTTAGTTCCCACTCTTTGGTATTTTCGAATTGATAAAAATATGATATCAAAGAATTTACCCTCCAAAGAAGGAATACAGATGGCTTTTCTAACCGGAATAGTGATGTCAATAATAATACTAGTTACATGGTTTATTTTTGAAAGCACATTAGATATGGATCAAATGATTAATACTCTTCAATCAAAGGGTCTTTCCAATATTAATTTGTATGTACTTGGGATGCTATATTGGATTTTCTTAAACAGTCTTCTGGAAGAATATGTGTTCCGTTGGTTCGTAACAACAAAGTCAGTAGTGATTTTTGGAAGTGATACTGCTGCAATTATTTTCTCTGCTTCATTATTTACACTTCATCATGCAATTGCTCTACATTTATTTGGATTCTTTTGGTGGCAAACTCTTCTGGCTTCCTTCGGCCTTTTATCAGCTGCCGCTATTTGGTCTTGGCTATATATTAGATATCGTTCGATTTGGGTTTGTTGGTTATCTCATGCAATATGTGATGTCGCTGTTTTTGGTATAGGATATACGATTTTATTCTAAAATTTTGTTCGTATAATTTCCTTATTTTGAAGACATTCACCCGTTTGATTCAATAATCTGATTCCGTTCGCGTTAGTTAACAATAATGAGCCAATGGTTCAAATTTGTTGATGTGATATTATGAGGTTAGGAATTTTAACTGAGCCTGAGGGTGAAAACAGAGTTGCAATTGTCCCAAATTCTGTTAAAAAATTAGTCAAGAAAGGATTAGAAGTATTTGTAGAATCTGGTGCTGGAGATAAATCTAATTATTCAGATAGTGAGTACATTTCTGCGGGTGCTAATATTGATTCAAGAGATAATATCCTTTCTTCTGATCTAATAATTTCTGTAAGAATGCCAGAAATATCTGAATTACGCAGTGGTTTAAATCTTGTTTGCGTAGCTGACCCTTTTCGGCACCCAGAAAAAATTAATTCTTGTATTAGTTCCAATGTTAATCTATTTTCGATGGATATGATTCCTAGAAGATTATCTCGTGCACAGTCCATGGATGTTAATTCTAGTCAAGATAATTTAGCCGGATATAAGGCGGTTTTA